>CEPX01160862.1_pt1 | contig 44310 bp, 55 predicted proteins | sample 361361 | NCBI WGS metagenome assembly CEPX01 (sample SAMEA2619974, study PRJEB7988) | marine metagenome | biome: marine biome (ENVO:00000447); feature: mesopelagic zone (ENVO:00000213) & marine oxygen minimum zone (ENVO:01000065); material: "saline water (ENVO:00002010), including plankton...
GCTGGAGTCAGCTAGATCATCGCTTCCGAGGGTTCTATCTGTTATTTCTGAAGTCGTGATAGTGGCGTTGGACCAGTCATTAGAAAAAATCTTTCCGAAGTAAGCATTATTCCAGATGAAATCTATAGAGCCAATGTCAAATAATTCCTTGAAGGAAGGGACTAAACTTCCATTTACATTTAGATTAGTTACATCGATATTAGTTATATTTTCTACAATATAGAGAGTTCCATTCATCCAGATATCTCCATCTGTTTCTAAGGTGATGCCGCCTTGTTGATAACCTCCGCTTCCGATGATGAGGTCTTGGGTGAAGGTGTTGGATTCGTTTGTGAAAGCGACATTGGTTGAATCAAATAAACTGAAAGCTAAGTCAGCTACTAAAATGGTGTTGTCTACAATATGGGTAGTGTTAATAGCTGAGCTAGTAATGTGGGTGGCGTTGACTAGATTAGAGCCTAGGTTACCTAAAGTGGCCATTCCTGAGATAAATAAGTCTTTGAATTTGAATCCAGAACTTCCTAAATTTAAACTGGAAGCTTTGTCTGGGATAATAGATCTGGAAAAATTAAGTCTATTTGAAGTAACATTACCAACTTGGGATTGGAATTCCTGTCTTTCAATTCCGTTGAAATCAATATCTTTTCCATCTACATAAAGGTCCATATAATAAGTCTGGCCATAGGTTAGGTTTAGTTCTTTACCAGATCTGTCAGAGCCTAACATAATATCTACTTTTCCATTTGTGATATTATTTAGATAAGCATCTGAGGAGTTATACATTAAAACGCCTCCAGTTTCGGAATCCCAAATTTCTATTGTAAGAGCACCTGTTATAGGTTCTCCAGTGCTGTTAAAGAGATTGGCTTCAAAAGACATCATATCTATTTCAGAACGGGCTTTGGGGACTAGGAAAACTAAAGTAGATAAAAGTAAGAGGGTTAAGAGGAAAATTTTAGAGAAATTATTCATCTTTCTTAACCTCCTTTAGTAATTTTAATACAGCTTTATCTACAAAGTTTTTAACAGAAGGATAAGTAAAACGGTGTTCTCCAGAAGAGATAAAAGATTCTATACGCTTTTTTAACTCTAAGTCTAACTTTACTGGAATGTCTTTAAAGTTACTTTTTGTTACCATTTATTTCATTTTTGGTAATTTATATTGTATTTTATGTTATTTTGTAACATTAAGTTACTTATATACTTTATGGTTAGAACTTTTTTAGACTTAAAAATTAGAATTCTATACCTAGGATTTTTAGAATGAGAGCTTCGATTTCTTTTAGTCTATTTTTATTTAACGAGACTTGCAAACCATAAGATGCAGGTTTGGTTATAATTAAGCCTTTTTTGATTGGTTGCTTAGCTAGTTTGTCAATATTTTTACCTAAATGAGAAGGGAAGCCTTTTTTTAGAGTGTCAAAATGAGTGTGGACATTACCAATAACTTTTCTTCTTCTTAAATTGTATAAAAGAGTAGCTTTTATTTGATCTTCATTAAATTCCATAGAAAGAATAAATAAAGGAAATATTTAAATGTTTCTAATATTAGAATATAATAACATAAATAGAAACATTTATATACCGGGTGGGTTAGTTAGTTAGTATGAAAAACGAAACTGTATTTTTGGAAGTATTTGGAAATAATCCTGTAATAAAGGTGTTGGATTTTTTAATAACTTACCAGTTATTTGATTATCCTTTAACAGAGATTGCTAAAAATTCTGAAGTAAGTTATTCTACTTTACAAACCTTTTGGGATAAATTGGAAAGAAATAACATAGTGATTAAAACTAGAAGAGTGGGAAAATCTGATTTGTTTAAATTAAATACTGCAAATCCTGCAATAAAACAATTGATAAAGTTGGATTGGAATTTAATCAAGGGTGTCGAGGAAAAAGCAATTATTTCTTAATATGGGAAATTATAGATTTTTAGAACATACTGCAGATGTGATGTTTGAAGTAAATGGGAAAAGTTTGAAAGAAATATTTGAAAATGCGGCTTTAGCAACTTTTGAGGTGCAAGTGGATTTAAAGAAAGTTAAGAGGAAAGTTAAGAAGAAAATTAAGTTAAAAAATAAAGATATTGGGTTATTATTATTTGAGTTCTTGGAAGAGTTAATTTATTTAAAAGATGCAAAATATTTGGTTTTTAGTAAATTTAAGGTAAGTATAAAAGAGAACCTTTTAGGAAAACGTTCACAAAAAGGAGAATTTAAGTTAGAAGCAAATGCAGAAGGAGAGAAAATTGATCCTAAGAGGCATGAATTAAAGACAGATGTTAAAGCGCCAACTTTTCATAATTTTTTTTTGAAAAAGATTAAAAACAATTGGAAAGCTAGAGTGCTTTTAGACATTTAAACGACAAAAACGACATATCCGCCATGGGGTGTAAGGGATTTAAAAGAGAATTCTAGTTGTAATTTATGAGGTTTGACGAGAATCTTGCAGCGATACATGGTTATTTGTGTGGGGATGGTTATGTTATAAGGAATAGGGGAACACAGTCTCATAAATTTTATATAATTGGATTTAGGAATACAAATCTTGTACTCTTGAGGGATTTTAGATCTAGATTTAAAAAGGTTTTTGGATTAGAACCAATAATAAGTAAGGATTTAGATCGTTGTAAAATTAATAATAAAAATTTATATTTTGTGTTAACAAATAATTTTTCTTATTATTCACGTGAATGGGAAATACCTCTTTTGTCTAAGAAAAACTTGAGATTTTGGTTAAGGGCTTTTTTTGATTGTGAGGCTTGGGTGGAAAATAGGCCAAGACAAAGTAGATTGATTGGGTTAGATTGTTGTCATGAAGAAGGATTGTTGCAAGTTCAAAAAGCTTTGAATAGATTTGATATAAAGTTTAATGTAAAGAAAAGGTTAGATAGGGATATATGGTCTTTGGTTCTTTATGGAAAAGAGAACCTTAAGAAATTTCAAAAAGAGATTGGATTTTTTCATCCTAAAAAGAAAAAGAAATTAGAAGAGGCCATAAATTCGTATGTTAACTATCGATGGAAAATACCCCTTAAAAAGAAAGAATTGTATAGGTTTGTTAATTTTAAAGGAGTTAAGTATGGGGAGGGAAGGATTAAATTCCATTCAATTGTAAAAGCCAGTCTTCTTGATTTAAAGAAAGCTTTAAATAAATATGGAATAAAATCTAAATTAGGAGGTCCATGGATAAATAATCATGGGTCGGTGAATTACGATTTGAGAATAAGGATAAAGGAGGTTAAATGGTAAAAAGTGTTTTGAAGGAAATAAAAGAAATAAATGAAGTGACTTGGGAAATTCCGAAATCCTATAAAGAAGGGATGAATGTTCCTGCAAGGATTATTGCGTCGAAAAAAATTTTGGATGCTATGGATCCCGGAGTTTTTGATCAAGTAACTAATGTGGCAACATTACCCGGAATACAAAAGTATTCTATATGTCATGCCGATGGGCACTGGGGATAACATTTTGGTTTAGGCTAATTTGTCTCTTTACGGGTTCCCAATTGGCGGTGTAGCTGCATTTGATATGAAAGAAGGCGTTATATCACCCGGAGGGATTGGATTTGATATTAACTGTGGTATGCGTTTGGTTAAGACAGATTTGACTATCAAAGAAGTTCAGCCTAAAATTAAAGATTTAATAGATGAATTCTTTAAAACTGTTCCTGCTGGAGTAGGATGTAAAGGTTTTGTCAAGTTAAATAATTCTCTTTTCGAAGAAATTATGCAGTCTGGTTCTAAATGGTGTGTCGAAAATGGCTATGGTTGGAAAAAAGACCTAGAAAGAACAGAGGACTACGGCACTTTAAAGGGTGCTGATCTTCAAAAAGTTTCTCAAAAAGCTCGTTCTCGTGGAATAAATCAATTGGGTACATTGGGTTCGGGTAATCACTATCTAGAAGTTCAGGTTGCTCATGCTGAAGATATTTTTGATGTAGAAACTGCTAAAAAAATGGGTATCATAGAGAAAAATCAAGTTCTTGTTATGTTGCATTGTGGCAGTCGAGGTTTTGGACATCAAATCGCCACCGATTATTTAAAACTCTTCGATAAAGTCATGCCACAATACAATATCAAAATCCCGGATAGAGAATTATCTTGTGCTCCTTTTCAATCTCAAGAAGGTCAAGATTACTATGCTGCTATGAAATGTGCAGGTAATATGGCTTATGCTAATCGTCAAGTAATTTTACATAGAATTAGAGAAGGTTTTGGACGTGTTTTTAAGCAGGACCCTGAGAAATTAGGTTTGGACTTAATTTATGATTGTACCCATAATCTTGCAAGAGAACATAAAATCACTGTAGATGGCAAAAAAAAGAAAGTCCTAGTCCATCTAAAAGGTGCTACTACTTCTGTAGGTCTTGGACACGAAAGATTAACAAAGCTCTATAAAAATATTGGATCTCCTATTATAATTGGAGGAAGTATGGAAACTGGCTCTTATCTTTTGAAAGGTACCAAAAAAGCTGAAGAAGATACTTTTGGAACCACTGCTCATGGCTCTGGACGTGCTATGTCTAGAACTCAAGCTAAAAAATCTGTTCGAGGTGAGAATCTTCAGAAATCCATGGAAAAAAAAGGGATTTATGTTCGAGGAGTTTCTATGTCTGGTTTAGCTGAAGAAGCTGGATTTGCTTATAAGGAAATAGACACGGTGGTTGGTTCTCTTAAAAAATCAGGAATTTCTGAACCTATTATTAAATTACGTCCCATTGGAAATGTGAAAGGATAATTACTTCTTCGACTTTTTTAATATTTCAGAGTATAAAGTGATTAACTTAGTATAAATTATCTTTTTTTCTTCAGGAGTTAAGTTATTGTATTGGGTGTTTATCTTCTGATAGATCTTTGAAGCTTCTTCTATTTTATCTTTCTTTAATAGATTAAAGGCGTTATTAATATCTTCTTCTAGGGTTAAGGAGTTGTATTTGGTAGGAGACTTTTGACGTAAATGACCGTAGATATTTCCAAATAATTCATGATGTTTACGTGCATCTTTTACTTCGCCTTTAGTTAAAGCTTTTTTAGTTTTAGAGATGTAATTATGTAGACTAGTTTGGAGAATACTGTGTTTTAGTTTTTCTAAATTATTGTAAATGCTGTCTCTGAGTTGGGGTTTTAGTTTTAGGTCTTTGAAAAGTTGAGCAGCCATATGATAATTTTCATGGGCTTTTTCATGATTTTGTTTTTCAAGATGGGATTCGGCTTTTTTAATATGGTTAAGTAATTTTCCAGTTAGATTTCGAATATACTTTACATTGGTGGTTTCTGTTTTTATAGAGGTGAAATGGGGTTTTTTAGCTAAAAGATAGCCTTGAAGAGATTCTTTTTTCTGGAAAGTTTTTTCTGGGAGTTTTTTCACGTTCGGGGCTTGTTTTTGAGGGGTGGAAGGAGGTTGGAATCTTCTCTCATTTAGAGGGAAGGTTTTTTTGGGTTTTTTTGAAAATTTGGATTTAATTACCTTTAAGTTTTTAAGGAAATTGTTTTTAATTTTAGTGAAAGTATTTGGAGAAGGTTTCTCTGTGAGTTTTTGATAAAGTTCTGTTTTCTGATCATGAATCTTCTCTTTTTCTTTTTGAGGGAGATTGTGGAAATTAATATCTATATTCTTGTATAAATTTTCGGCTTTTTTAACTTGGCCTAGGTACATGGCTCCGAAGGCTTTTTCTAGAGAGGAAGTTAAAGCTAGGGAAGTTATTTCATTTTTAATCTTTAATAGATCTGGAAGAGCTACTCTCTTGGAAGCTTTATTTAGGGATTTGTATAAGTGTAAAGCCCTTTGATAGTAGTCCTTGGCTTCATCCCGTTTTTTCCTTTTCAATTCTATTTCAGATTTATCAATTAAATATTTGATTTGATCTAGTTTGGTCTTTTCTAATTTTGGAGCGAAGGAAGTAGTGAGCCGGCTTAATTTTTTGAAAAAAGGAGAAATGGGTTCTAATTTGGAGGTTTTAGAGAATAAGTAATCTCGGGTTTCTTCTAAGGTATTTGAAATTCTATTAGCTAGAAGAGGAAGTTTAGAAGATTTTTGTTTTCTAACTTTTTTATATAATTTGTTTATCTTTTTTTGGATTAATTCAGCTTTTTTAGTATCTTTTCTTTTTAAAGCAACTTCTTCTAATTGCATTAGTATTTTGATTTCTTGTTCAGGGGTGAGTTTTTTTCTTTGTAAGCGGGAGGCTAAGGCTTTTAAGACGGTGTTTTCAAGTTTTTGTTCTAGTTCTATGCGATGTTCTCTTCTTTGTTTTTTGTGTAGAAGAATTTCTTCTCTCGTTTTGAATAAGCCTAATCTGTCGTGCAAGAACCTCCTGAATTTTAGTTTTCTTTGTCTGGATTCTAATTCCTTGAGTTTCTTTTTTTCTTGTTTTTCTTTTAGTTCTAGTTTAATCTTGTGTTTTTGTTTTTCTAAATCTTTTTCGGTTTTATATAGGCCGAAGTGATTATGTAAGAATTTCCTAAAGTTCCGGATTAATTGTTTTTCTTTTAAAGAACGTGTATGAGATTTTTTGGCCCTTTCAATTTTTTTAAGATGTTTTTTCTTTTTAGCTAATTCCCTTTCATTTTCCTTTTCAGAAGGAGATTTTAAAAGACCTAGTTTATCATGTAAGAATTTCCGGATTTTCTTTTTTCTTTCCAGGGCTTTTTCTTTTTTTAATTTATTTTTTATTGTTTGAGCTCGATGTTTCTTAGCCTTTTCTATCTTCTCTAAAGCTTGTTTTCTTTGTTTTTCTTGGAATTTTATTTTGGCTTCTTTTTCTTTTTCTATTCTTTCTCTTTCTCTTTGTTTTAATTTCTCTATCTTTTTAAGCTGTTTTTCCTTTCTTTTTTGTTCGGCTTTGTAAAGTTTTTCTTCTCTTTCTTTTTGGATTTCAGTAGGGTTTTTGAATAATCCAAGGCGGTCATGGAAGAATTTCTTAGTGGATTTTTGTAAATCATCCAGTCTTTGTTGTCTATGTCTTTTGGCCAAAGCTTTTTGTTGTTGTTTTATGTGTTTTTCAGCTAATTTTTTGAGTTTGATTCTTTCTTTGGTTTGGAGTTTTTTTCTTCTTTCTAATTGTTCTAAATGGTATTTTTCTTCTTTGGATCTTTCTTTTTCTCTTAGTTTTTTTAATCTTCTATCTTTTTCTTTTTGGACTTCTTGAGGAGTACGATAAAGTTTAAAAGAATGTAAAACATCTAAGAATTTTTCTTTTCGATCTTGTCTTTTTCGATCTTGTCTTTGTTTCTCTAATCTTTCTTCTTTTTTGAGGATTAACCCGGCCTGATGTTTTTCTTCTGGAGTCTTGTATAATCTCAAGAAGTGTAAAAAATTAAGGAAGGCCTGCTTTCGTTTTCTCTTCTTAGTTCTTTTGAATCTTTCTTTTTCTACTTTTTCTTTTCGTTTAGCTTCTAATCTTTTTTCTAAGTCTTTAACGGTTTTGAATAAGCCGAATTTGTCATGGAAATACTGCCTTATGGCTCTAGCCTGGGCTTTTTTGTGTTTTAGCTTTTCGTCTTTTCTTTTCTGAGTTTCTCTTAGTCTACGATGCTCTTCTAAAACTTTTAATTTTTCTTTAGCTTGTTTCTCTCTTAATTTTAATAGTTTCTTACGTCTTTTCTCGTCTTTTCTTCTCTTGATAGCGAGTTCTTTTTGGTGTTTCCGAGTTTCTATGGCTTTCTGTTTGTCTCTAAGCCTGGTTAATTGGAGTTTGTATTTTCTTTTTCTAGTTAATTCTTTTTCAGCTAAGGTTTGAAGGAGACCAAGTTTATGGAAAAGATTTTTAGTAGATTTTCTTAAATCGAATCTTTCCTTGACTGTAGAGACTTGTCTTTGAGTTTTTTCTTTTGTGGTGAAAGATTCTAAGATATACTTTATGGTACTAATGGGGAAAGTTTTACTTATTCTAGCTTTTTCTTTTTCTGCAGCCACTCCCCTTTCCTCTCTTGTAGAAGCATGAATTAGTTTTTTACTATTGGAGAGGATTTTCTTTAGTTCTCCTTTCTCTACCTTATCTCCGCTAAACCTAATGTCGGCTATGTTTCGAGAGAAGTCACAGAGTTTCTCTTTTAAATGGTCGCTAAGTTCGGGGTCTAATTGTTTTTCTTTGATTTCAGAGTACGAGAATTGGTATTCTGCAGGGGTTATGAGATTGAAGAAACGCTTAATTACAGCGAATAAATTAGAAGTGGATTTTTCAAGTGGATCTTTACCTATCTTGTTTTCTATTTCAGATAATTTTCGAGTGCATTCTACTAGTTTGTTTATCTTAGATTTCTCTTTAGGTTCTTTCTTTTTGAAGCGTTCTTTGAGTTTATCTAAGTTATTTCTAAGATAGAATCCAGCGATGATGACTAAAGTGAGGGCTATCAAGATTAAGGGAATGAAGATGAAAAGAGAGGTTCCGGAAGTTAATTCAGCTTCTTCACTGACTTTTTCAGGTTGGATAGAGATGTCTATAGTAGGTTTTAAGGTAGGGATTTTATCTTCAGTTAGGGTTTGTATATCTAATTCTATATTTAACTCTTCGGCAATGTCTATCTTTACGTTTTCTCCTCTTTTGACTACTTTTACTTCGGGTGTGGGGGTTTTTTGATTTTCTAAATGATCTAAAATCTTTTCAAATAAATGGTAAGGGGGAAGATCTTTAAATTCACGTTTTATTTTTAGAGGTGCTCTTTGTTGAGTAATAAGTGTTCTATAGGCTTGAAGACTGGAAGTAGCCGCTTCTAATCTATAGATATCTGTCAGAGTAAAGATGATGTCTTTAGTGCCGATCCATTGTTCAAAAGCTTGAAGATAAGCTGTGCCTTTGGTTTGATCAATGCGAACCGAGATCTCTGGAGGTGCTAGAAAAATATATCTAGAGTTGGGATCTCGTTTTATAGGGAAATAAGTGTCTAAATTGATCTCCGTGGTCCGGTCTTCCCCCCATGAATGGAAAGATAGTTTTAGAGTTAAATCTTCTACGTCACGAACCTTTTCAAATCTAGAAACTAAGTTGTCTTGAGCGAATACAGTAGTTAAAGTGAAGAGGAGTACAATTAATGTGAGTAATTTTAATTTAGTCATTTTTTATTTTATCCAATAAACGGTTGATTAAATGGTCAAAATCTTCCCCCATTTTACCAAAACCTTGGAGGCGTTCTTTGGTTTTCTTAGAAAGTCTGATGGCCTTAATATCTTCATCTAGATTGACCCAATTTATTTCAATGCCTTTGTAAGTTTTAGGAAGAGATTTTATTTCTTCGAATTTGAATTTTAGGAAGGGAGAAGATTCGTTATCACGAAAAACTAAGATGGTGGTTTTAAGGTCTTTTTTGAGTTGTTGATATTGAGAATTGTAGAAGATAATTTGAGTGCCGTATAAACGTTTGACTTCAAATTTTTTATTATCTGAAGTTAAAAAATTAGGGGACTTTTGTCTAAGAGCTAGATCTTCTTTTTTATAGCCTTGTTGAAGGAGCCAATTCAAAGCTTTTTCTTGGGTTTTGTTCATAGTTAGGTAGTACCTATGTATACTTATCTATATGTTAATCATACTTGGGTATTAGTTGAGTATAGTTTAATTGTAGTTTCCTATACTATTGGTAGTACCAAGGTATATATAAATATTTCTATCAATTCTGGAAAATATATTTGGATTAGGTTATTTTTTATATAGAGGGATAAAATTTATATATCCCATTAAGTTCCCATAGGATATGAAGACAGGAAAAAAGAAGGTGATTTCTGTAAAGAAGAATAGATTAACCAAAATAAAGAAAAAAGTAAGCAGTATTGTTAAGAATACTTCTCTAAAGAAGGAAAAAAATCATTTGGAAAGAAATCTTCCCTCAAACGGGGGGAATATAATCAAAAAAGTATTTTCTAAGAAGCCTGTTATTAAGTATAAAACTGGAAGAGCGAGTGAAAGCGAAGTTAAAAAATGTAAAAAGGATTTGGATTTGGTAAGAAAAGAAATTGCAAATGGGGTTGTGGGTCAAGATAATGTTATTAGTGGTTTGTTAAGAGCAATTTTAGCAAAAGGACATGTGTTGGTGGAAGGAGTACCAGGAATTGCTAAAACTTTAATCATTAGAGTTCTAGCACATGTGACAACTTCAGATTTTAAGAGAATTCAGTTTACCGCAGATTTGTTACCAACAGATATCATTGGTTTAACAACTTACGATCCTAAAATGGGGTTCTCAGTAGTTAAGGGACCGGTTTTTACTAATTTCTTATTAGCAGATGAGATCAATAGGGCTCCGGCCAAGGTGCAAAGTGCGTTATTGGAAGCGATGCAGGAAAAGCAAGTTACAATTGGAAAAAATAGTTTTGGGATTACAGAGCCTTTTTTTGTATTAGCAACACAAAATCCAATTGAAAGTGTGGCTATTTTTCCCTTACCAGAAGCTCAGATAGACCGGTTTTTGTTTAAATTATTTATAGGATATCCGGATATTAAAGAAGAGCAAAGTATTTTACAAAAAAATATAACTATTGGAAGTTTTGAGAATTTTAATTTAAGATCTGTAATTTCTTCTCAAGAGATTATTAAAATGCAGGAAATAGTTAAGAGGATTTATTTAAGTCCAGAAGTGGAGAGATATATTGTAAGATTGGTGGATGCCACTAGATTCCCAGATAAATACAAATTGAAAAATGGGAAATATGTGGGTTGGGGGTCCAGTCCAAGGGCAGGAATTGGAATGTTTATTGCAGCTAAGGCTGATGCTTTGTTGGAGGGAAAGAATTATGTGACTCCTAAGAATGTAAAGAATATTGCCCATGATGTTTTAAGACACAGGATTATTCTAAATTATGAAGGTCAGGCTGAAAATCTAAAAACCGATGATATCATTTCTGAGATTTTATTAAAAGTACCTACGCCGTAAAATGAAAAAGTTGAAATTAGATGTTAAAGATTTAGCTAATCGTTTGGATATTTCTACAAAAAAATTGTTTAAATCCACTTTAATGGGGAATTATCAAACTGCCTATAAAGGAGAAGGATTGGAATTTGTAGGTTTTAGGAAATATACGCAAGGAGATGATGCTGCCAAAATAGATTGGAAGGCAACTGTAAGGTCAAACGATATTTTAATAAAGGAGTTTATGGAGGAGAGGAGTTTGCATGTGTTTTTTTTAATGGATGCAAGTAGTACTATGTTGTTTGGAAGCAAAGATAAATTAAAAGCACAATATGCGTCTGAATTTATTGCAAGTATGGCTTATGCGATTATGCATGCAAGTGATTCTGTGGGTTTTGGGATGTTTAATGAGAAAATGGTTAAGAGTTTTATGCCTACATCTGGAGAGAAACAGTATTATATGATTTTGAATAACCTTGTGGATATGAATTTGTATGGAAGAGGATTTGATTTGGTTAAACCTTTGAAGTTTTATACAGATCAATTAACCCAAGGGAGTTTGTTTTTTATTGTTTCTGATTTTATTGGATTAAAAGGACAAGACTGGATTGAGACTTTGAAAATAACAGCTAGAAAATTGGATGTGATTGGGATAATGATTAGGGATGAGAGAGATAGGATGTTGCCTGAGGATCATATGGAAATTGTGGTGGAGAGTACAGAAGATAATAGAAAAAAAGTAGTTAATCCTGCGACTATTAAACGGGAATATGAAATGTATGTTAAGAGAGAAGAGGCGAGGATTCAGGAAATATTTAAGGAAGTAGGAGCAGAATTTCTGATGTTTACGACGGGAGAGGATTTTGTAAATCCTATGATTAAATTTTTTAGAAGGAGGTTGGCAAAATACCGGTAATTAGTTTTGGTCATCCAGAATATTTAATGATTTTTGTAGCTCTGCCCATCTTGGTTATAATTCATTTTTTGAGTTTGAAATATACTCGAAGGAAAGCTATGAAGTTTGCGAATTTTAATGTTATCGAGAAAATAACTGGGAAGAGAATTATAAGTAAAAATTGGTTATTGTTGTTAATGCGTTTAATTATTGTGAGTTGTTTGATATTATCGGCTTCAGGAGCTACTTATTGGTATAATGCTAGGGGGAGTGAATTCGATTTTGGATTATTAATAGATGCTTCGGCAAGTATGATGGCGGATGATTATGAGCCTACAAGATTGGATGCAGCTAAAGAATCAGCTTTGGGTTTTGTAGATGCTGTAGGAAAAGGTGTACAGTTAGGGGTAGTTACTTTTACAGGAACTACTTATTTGAAGTCGAGATTGACGGATGATATAGGTGAAATAAAAAGAGTGATTAGGAATATTGATATAGAGAGTGTGGGTGGAACTGCGATAGGAGATGTCTTAGTTACAGGGAGTAATTTGTTTTTTTCTGAAGAAGGGGGAGATAATGTTTTGGTTTTAATTACAGATGGACAGAGTAATGTGGGTTTAGAACCTATAGATGCTTTGCCTTATTTATTAGATAATAATATTTTGGTGTATACTGTTGGAATTGGAACTATAGAAGGGGGGAAGTTTGCAGGAGATGTAGCTATAAGTAAGTTAGACGAAGTTACTTTGAAAATGATTGCGCAAGAAACTGGTGGAAGTTATTTCCATGTAGAAAAAGGGGATGATTTAAAAAGAGCCTTAGGAAATATTGCTAAATCAAGGTTAAAAAGAGTGAGTAAAGATTTGACTTTGATATTTTTGATGATTTCTGTTGTAATGTTATTGTTAGAATGGAGTTTGATGAATACTAAATATAGAAGTTTGCCCTAGATAATTTTGAAGTTAGAGACCAGAAACCTTCAGATCCTGAATAACTATTTCATATCAATTAATTTGTCATAAGATTCATAAGTTATTTTTCCTGAGATTGCGGATATTTTTATGTTAAGTATTTTTATGGAAGAAGATAATTGAGTAATATTCCATTCGGGTTCTTGAGATTGTTGTAGAATAATAATTGTTTTAGTAAACGTTTCAGAAGAATAGAATTTGGAGATTTGTTTCTTTAAAATCTTTAAAGCTTCTTTTAGATCTATTTTTAGATTAGTATTTAGTTTTGGGAATTTTCTTTTTTCAGCTACGGTTTTAGATGTAATTTTTTTATCTACTTTGAATATGGTAATTAATTCTGTTTTAGGTGAGAAGTAATTAACTTGCCATTCTTCTAGATAAATAGCATTGGTTAAATAGGCATCTGGATTTTTTTTCAAATAGGTTTGAAATTTTACAGAGTCTTCAAGTCTTTTTAAGACAGCTTTAAAGTCTAACATCTTTTCTCTATTTGTTTAGTCAAGTCTTTAATGAAAGAAGGAATTTTAACTTTGAATTTTATTTTACCGTCTAAAGTCCTCACTGCTAATGTTTTGGAGGATTGTTCCTTGTCACCGATTGTAATTATTTGAGGGACTTTAGAAACTTGGGCATTTCGAACTTTTTTACCTATAGATTCGCTTTTGTCATCTAATTCAACTCTCAGCTTATTTTTTTCTAGTTCTTTTTTTATTTTATTTGCAAAAGCTTTGTTTTTATCTGAAACAGTTAGGATTCTAATTTGAGTGGGAGCTAACCATAAAGGGAATTTTCCAGCGTAGTGTTCGATTAAAATGCCAAAGAATCTTTCAATGGCACCATAGACAACACGATGCAACATAACAGGACGATGTTTTTTGTTATCCTGACCTTCGTAAGTTAAGTCAAATCTTTCTGGAAGTGCAAAATCTAATTGGATAGTACCACATTGCCAAGTTCTGCCTAAAGAATCTTTGATATGGAAATCTATTTTAGGTCCATAAAAAGCTCCATCTCTGGGGTTTAATTCATATTTGGCTTTTATTTTTTTAAGAGCACCCTTTAAAGAAGCTTCTGCGGTTTTCCACATTTTATCTGTGCCAATGGATTTCTTGGGTCGGGTAGATAATTCCATATGGTAGTCTAAACCAAAAGTTTTGTACATTCTGTCAATAAGTTTTATGATCTTAACTACTTCATCTTTAATTTGAGCTTCAGTACAATAGACATGGGCGTCATCTTGAGTGAACATTCTTACTCTGAAAAGTCCATTTAAAACCCCTGAAAGTTCATGTCTATGGACTTGGCCAAGTTCAGCCACTTTTAATGGGAGTTCTCGATAACTATGTAAATCATTTCTATAGATTAGAATTCCTCCAGGACAATTCATAGGTTTAATTGCGAAATCTTCTTTGTCTATTTTAGTAAAATACATATTTTGTTTGTAATTTTCCCAGTGACCAGAAGTTTCCCATAATTCTCTATTTAACATTAAGGGGGTAGAGACTTCTAAGTAATTTTCTTTAGAATGTTCTTCTCTCCAATATTTGAGGAGTTCATTCCAGACAATCATGCCTTTAGGATGAAAGAAAGGGAAGCCAGGACCTTCTTTTTGAATGGAAAATAAATCTAATTCTTTGCCTAATTTAATATGGTTTCTTAATTCAGCTTCTTTTAAGAATTCTAAATGGTTTGCAAGTTCTTTTGGAGATTTGAAAGCAGTTCCATAGATTCTAGTTAACATTTTATTTTTAGATTCTCCTTTCCAGTAAGCTCCAGCTATCTTAGTTAATTTGAAAGCAGGGATTTCTTTTGTGGATTTAACATGGGGACCGGCACATAAATCCTGGAAGTCTCCGACACTATAGAAAGAAGGTTTTTTGAGATCTTTTAATAAGTCTAATTTGTATTTTTCTCCTTTTAATAATTTTTTAGCTTCAGCCTTTGTAGGATTTTTTTTACTGAATTTTAGGTTCTGTTTGATTAGTTTTTTCATCTTTTTTTCTATTTTTTTCAAATCTTTTTCGGAAATTTCTAAGTTATCGAAATCATAATAGAAACCGTCTTTTATGGCCGGGCCTATAGCTAGTTTAGCTGAAGGATAGAGTTTTTTAACAGCGAAAGCTAAGATGTGGGCTGTGGAATGACGTATTTTTTCTAGTTGTTTATCCATATATCTTAGGATAATAAGGAGTTATTTAAAATTAGCGATTATTTTGGAATGGCATAAATTATTTAAAGAAGTTAAGCATTGTTAATTATATGAAAAAGATAGTGCTTTTGTTATTTATAGCTGTTTTATTCTCAAATATAGCAAATGCAGAGATTGAGATTACTGGATTTGAATCTGAAAAATATAATTTAGGAGATTCTATCGAGTTGGAAGGATATATTAGAGATATAGAAGGCTTTGCAACTTTAGAAATTAATTCTAATTGTGGTAATGTGTCTAAAATGGTGCATTTGTCTACTGTTAAAGATGGGGATGAGTTTGATGTGACTGTACCCGCTAAGGAGAGTATGTTAGGGGGTTGTAATTTTAAGATTAATCTAAAAGATGATGAAACTAATGTTTTAGAGACGAGTGATTCTGAAAGTTTTAGTGTAACTAAGGAATTAAGGGTGGAAGGAGAGACCAATGTGTTGAGTCAGAAACCGGGGGAGCAAGTTATTGTGAAGGGGGTTATTAGGAAAGAAAATGGAATAAGAGTGGAGAGTGGAAGCGTGGCTTTAACTTTAAATAATAAAGTTTATGCTTCGGGTTTGAGTAATGGAGCTTTTAGTTATACTTTTAACTTACCCAGTGATATAGGTTCTGGAATTCGAACAGTTGAGATTAAAGCAAGAGATTTGGAAGGTAATGAGGGAAGGGGAAATGTAGAATTTAAAGTGTTGTCGGTTCCTGAAGGACTGGGTATTGAATTGGATAAAGACAGTTATAAACCAAAAGACAGAGTTTTGGCTACTGTTTATTTGAATGACCAAAGTGGAAAAAATATTGAGGGAAGTAGTACTGTGCAATTAGAGGATCCAGAAGGTAATGAAGAATTATCAAGAGTAGCAGATAATGGAAATGATTTTGAAATTTTTTTATCTAGTGTAGCTTTACCCGGGACTTGGATTTTAGAAGCTCAGAATAATGATTTGAAGATAGATAAGAAATTCTATGTTGAAGAAGTTAAGGATAAAGAAGTGCGATTAGAAGGAGATAAATTATCTATTATCAATACTGGAAATGTGAAATTTGAAGATCCGATTCAGATTGATTTAGTGAATGAAAATGGAGAAGAATATACAGTTATTAAGAAGACTTCTTTGAAACCAAATCAAACTATAGTCGTAGATTTGAAAGGAGAAGTTCCAGGGGGGGCTTATGATGTAAGTGTAGGTGGGAGTTTGATTACTGGAAATGTGGTTGTGGAAGGGAGTAGTTTAGGTAATCTTAAAAATTCAGTCAATATTGGTTATTTTGCTTTGATTTTTGTATTTTTATTTTTAATTTTTGTAGTTATTAGTAAAGGTAAGAAAAGATTGAGTAGAAGACAAGAAGCAAGAAAGAAGGGAAAAGAGATTTTGTCTCAGGAAGCAATTAACAAAGTAATAGAAAAGCAAAAGGAAAAAGAAGGGAAGAAAGATGAGAAAGAAATTAAGAAATCAGACATAGACTTCCTCGTTAATAAAGTAAAACCCAAAGAAGAAAGTGAAGAGAAGAAAGAAGATAGTTCTAGTAAAAACAATTTTTTTGATATATTCAATTAAAAGAAAGGAATTTATCCCTTTTAATCCATTTAAAAAATAGGAAAAGGAAAAAATGAGAAAATGTATTGCGTGTGGAGAAGAAATAGATGAATTTGATGAAGAGGCCATAATTGATATGCCTTTTGCTGGAGAATTAGTAAGTTTTTGTAGTGAGAAATGCAAGGAAGAAGATACTAAGGGATTATAATATAGATTAGGTCTTTGGTTTCTTCTATGATTTTTTTGACTTTGAAATGTTTTTTTATTAATCTATTTATATTAGGCCTTTTAGAGGATTTTTTTAAGAAAGTTAAGATAAATTTATCTTTGCCCACACGTTTAATTTCTTTTAGGGCCTTTTCGATGTTTTGGAAGTTTTGTAGGGCTGTAATCGAGATTACAACGTCAAAGAAAGAAGCTTTGAAAGGGATTTTTTCAGCTTTAGCCTTTTTGAAAATAATTTTAGGATATTTCTTTTTGGCTTTTTGGAGCATGTTTTCGGCAGGATCTATGCCATATTTTTTACACCTCCAGGGAGAAGTGGTGAGGCCTGTGCCACATCCGACATCTAGGAGCTTAGTATTTTTGGAGACCTTAAGGAACTTCTTGATGATTTTTAATTTCTCTTGTTGTTCTTCTTTGTGAAGTTCTTCATAGCCCTTTGCGATTGAATTGTAGTATTTCATTCTTTTATTTTTTTTAGTAAAGTACAAGCGTTGCATATTTCAGAGGAGGTAGGTTCTTTACAAATCTTACAGGAATTTATTTTTTGCCCTTTGTATTTTTCTTTTAGTAAAGGTAAAATTTCCATAAAAGAGGCGATCAAGGAATGTTTGGAACCGGGATATTTTTCTTCTAAATTATTTAACATGTTCATTATGGAGAATCGATTGGAGTTAAATCTATTCGGATAACCTTTGGTTACTTTAGGGAGAAAATCCTTTAGCTTAGCATAAAGTTCGGTTTCTTTTTCTGTTAGGAAATAAAAAGGTTTAATTCGGGGAATGAATCTGGAATCTTTAGTGACACCTGTTTTGGGACCTAAGCGAGCAGATAAAGCAATGTTGTGGCGAAGTTGATTCATAAGGATAGATTGAGATTCGTCATCTAAGTTATGGCCTGTGGCTAACTTTGTGGCTTTTAATTTTTTGGCGTATTTATTTAGAACGTGACGTCTTAGAACTCCGCACATACCATGGGCCATCATTTCTGGGGAATCTTTTTTGAATTCCTTAATGGTCTTTCCGAATTCTTTTTTGAAAGATATGACAGAGTGGGGGATGTTGTGTTTTTTGCAGTATTTTTGAGCATTTTGTATTGTTTTGTTTCTATAGTTGGGAATACCTTCATCTACAGATAGAGCGGTAAGTTTAATGTCCATCTTTTTAGAGGCTATTTTGTTTAAAATATTAAGAACCGAGATAGAATCTTTACCTCCGGAAACTGCAACTACAATATGATCTCTGGGTTTTATTAATTTGTATTTTCTTATGGTTTTAAGGGTTTTTTTTTCAAAATATCTAACGAAACAGTTCTTGCAAAGAGAGATGTTGTTATTGGAAAGAGTAATTACGGGTTTGGACTTACAGATTTTACAAGGCATGATATAGATTGTAGAGAATATGCTTTTAAAACTATCTTTCTTATATTTTAGGATGGAATTAGTGGGAAAAACTTTGGATTTTGTGAAAAAGAATTATGGTAATTTGGAGAACAAAAATAAGAAAAAATATTGTGAATTTTTGCAAAATTATGGTTTGGATGAAAAAGCTATTTCTGCAACTTTATTGTATGATTTTAGTTCTGATGTGAAGGGCTTTGGGATTGAGGTTAATAAGATTATAAGAGGTTTAAAAAAATTCAATATGCTGGCTGCTAAGGCAGGAAAGGGGAACAAACCAGATAAGGTTAGGAAGATGTTGATAGCGACTATTGAAGATTTGAGAATTTTACTAATTAAATTATTAGAAAGATTGTATAAGATGAGGAGTTTGAGTATTTTGGGTGAATTAGAAAGGAAAAGAATAAGCAGAGACACAATGGAAATTTATGCTCCTATAGCCTATAGACTAGGATTGAGTGATTTGAAATGGGAGTTAGAAGATTTAAGCTTTAGATATTTGAATACTCAAAAATATTTTGAATTAAAAAGAAAAATTAAGATTAAGAGAGGGGAAAGAGAGAAATTTATTAGGGAATTAGAAGAACAATTGATTAAAGAACTTAAAAAGAAGAAGATCAAATATGAAATTTTTGGAAGACCCAAGCATTTCTATAGTATCCATAAAAAAATGGTGGATAAGGGTAAGAAATTTGAAGAGATTTATGATTTATTAGGATTAAGAATTATTGTAGAGACTAGTGAGGATTGCTATAGGGTTTTAGGGATTGTGAATACCTTGTGGGATACTATCCCAGAGAGATTAAAGGATTTTATTGTTTCTCCTAAAGGAGGAATCTATCAAAGTTTACACGTTACTTTTTTTTATAATCAAATTCCTGTTGAGGTTCAGATTAGGACTAAAAGGATGAATGATATGGCCGAAGAGGGAGTAGCAGCTCATTGGGGATATAAAAAAATTGAAGGGGAGAAGAAGTTTAATAAGCAGTTAAGTTGGTTAAGGAGAATCTTAGATTTTGGAACTGAAAGTGATAAGGAATTTTTGTATAAGTTAAAATTAGATTTATTTGAAAATAAGATTTACTGTTTTACTCCAAAAGGAAAAATCATAGAATTGAATGAAGGAAGTAGTATTGTGGATTTTGCTTATGCTGTACATAGTGAGATTGGAGACAAATGTACAGGGGGAAGATTGAATGGAAAGTTTGTAAGTTTAAGACAGAAATTAAAAAATGGGGATGAAGTAGAAGTTTTGACTTCGACTTTGCATAAGCCAAGTAGGAATTGGTTAAGTTTTGTTAAAACTAGGAAAGCATTTGAAAAAATTAGGCAGCATTTTAGCATTACTGGAATGCCTGGACGTAGGAAGCTTGCGGAAGAAGAAGTTGTGATTGAGAATTTTTTTATTGGGGTAGAGGGGGATTACGATTTAAGGATGGCCAAATGTTGTAATCCATTACCCGAAGAAGACTTAATCGGGGTAGTTAGTAGTTTTAAAAACGCAGTAGTACACTCTTATAGTTGTAAAAATGTTAAAGATGTTAAAAATAAAATTGGAGCTTTTTGGATAGAGGATTTTAATAATAAAATTAAGTTGAAAATACTGGCAGAAGAAAGACTGGGTATTTTTGCTGAGATTTTAAATGCAGTTGCGGCTATGGGGATTGGTGTTCAAACTGCCCAGGCTAAGAATGCAAGTGATGAGATTGCAGAATGTACTTTGGATATTAATTTTAATGGATTAAAAGAATTGAAGAAAGTGATTGAAAGGGTGAATCATATAGAGGGTGTGAGAAAAATCAGAATTGAATAGGAACTTTTAAGAAGCGTTTCATCAAAAAAGTTAAATACTATGTTATATTGGGAGTTAATATGAATGAGATAAAAGAAGAGAAATTAGAGAAATATTTTAAGTTGGCTAGTGATGCTTTAGAAAAGGCTAAGAAATCTAAGGAAAGTGTAAATTTAGAAGCTATAAAAAAAGCTAGAGAAGACTTTGTGGATATAGTGGAGAGATATATTGAAGATGCTAAGCATTTTAGAGGGAAAGGAGATGAAGTAAATGCGTTTGCGGCATTAAATTATGCTCATGGTTTTTTGGATGCGGGAGCAAGATTGGGGATATTTGATGTGCATGATAATAAATTATTTGCCCAAGATTAAAAAATGAAAAAAGTGGTGATATCTGTAGGTGGGAGTTTGGTGATTCCTAATAAAGTAGATTTAGAATTCTTAAAAAGATTAAAGAAAGTGATTAAGAAATTTTCTAGATATAAGATTGTTATAGTTACGGGCGGAGGAGCATTAGCTAGGCAGTATATTTCCAGTTTGAAAGATAAAGGTGAGAAAATAAAATCTTTGGTGGGGATCCAGACTACAAAATTAAATGCTATGTTGGTAAGTAATTTTTTAGGGGCCAATCTTTTGATTCCAAATTCTTTAAACGAAATTGGAAGATTATTAAAGCAGAAAAATTTGGTGGTATGTGGGGCTTTAGGTTATCATCCAGATATGACTTCAGATGGAACTGCAGCTAATATAGCTAGATATGTGAAAGCAGATTATTTGATTAATATGACTAATGTTAGGGGATTATATAGTGCAGATCCTAGAAAAGTTAAAAATGCTAAATTTATTTCTGAGATTAGTTTTAAGGAATTTATGAAGAAAGTGAATAAGATTAAGTTTAAAGCTGGACAGCATTTTGTGTTGGATCAATCAGCTGCTAGGATAATAAACAGACATAAGATTAAAACTGCAATTTTGAAAGATGTGGATAATTTAGAGAAAGTTTTGAAGGATGAGAGGTTTAATGGGACCACAATTAGTTAATTATTTACCGAATCTTCTACTTCGTTTAGAGTAATTTTTTAAACATTGTAAGAAAATTTCTTTTGAGAATTCTGGCCATAAAACATCTGGGAGGAATTGAATTTCAGCGTAGCTAGATTGCCATAATAAGAATCCGGATAATCTTTGTTCGCTGGTTCTGATTATTAAATCGGGTTCAGATTCTAAGTAAATGTTCTTTTTGAAAACTTCATCGTTAATATCATCAATATTTAATTTACCTTCCTTAATTTGGGAGGCTATTTTTTTAGTAGCGTCAATAATTTCAGCTCTGCCACCATAAGCCATGGCAAAATTTACTGTAAAGTTAGAATAGTCCTTTGTAGAATCCATGAGGTCTTGCATAGAATCTTGAACGTTTTTTGGGAACATATTTATTCTTCCGATGAAGTTAATTCTTATTTTGTCTTCATGTATTTTTTTGTTTTTTTTAGTTTCTTTAAAGGCGGTTTCAAATAATTTCATTAAAAAGTTAAATTCATCTTTAGGTCGGTTGAAGTTTTCAATAGAAAAAGCGTAGAGTGTTAATTCTTTAACTTGGTATTCTTTACACCAATCAAACAATTCTTTGATTTTATTGTATCCCCATTCATGGCCTTTCCAAGGTTTAAGCATTAATCTTTTTGCGAATCTTCTGTTACCATCCAAGATAATACCAACATGTTTAGGGACATTTGAGATTTCCATTTGTAAGGGAGGAACGGAAAATTTTATATAAAAATCTTTCTATTAAAGATTTATGATGGATTTTGTGTTAAATAAGGCTCTTTTGGGATTAAGTAAAGAGTTTGGATTTAGTAAATTTGTAAATGTAAAAATAATTAAATTTAAAGATTTGAAGACTTCTAAAGAAACTTTAGTAATTGTAGAGGTGGATAATAAGAATTTAAGGAAAATATTTGAAAGTAAGAATGTAGATATTGTTTTAGGTTTGGAAAAATTAGAAGATAAAGACAGTTTACATCATAAAAATTCTGGATTAAATCAAGTTTTATGTAATCTGGCTAAGAAAAACAAAATAAGTGTGGGGTTTAATTTTAATGATGTATTAAGTGGATTGGAAGAAGGGAAATTAATAGGAAGAATGATGCAAAATGTTAGGTTATGTAAAAAATATAAGGTAAACATGGTTTTGGGGAGTTTTGCTAAAACCAAGTATGATTTGAGATTAAAAAAGGATTTAGAGGTCTTTGGAAAATTAATTGGGATAGATAAATTAGGCAATACTAAAGTTTTTAAATTAAAGGAATTTTCAGATATTAAGGTGGTCTAAGTGGACAAGTGGTGGATGCTATTATTTTTAGTATTGTTAAATGGTTGTGTTAGTCAACAAAGGGTTGAATGTACTAAAGATAGTGAATGTGCTATTGGGGGATGTTCAAGTCAAGTTTGTACATCGATAGATAAGGCAAAAGATTTGATAACCACTTGTGAATATAGGGAGGAATATGGATGTTTAAAGTTAACTTTGTGTGGTTGTGTGGATAATAAATGTCAATGGAATGAAAATGAAGATTATAAAACTTGTTTGGAAGAGGTGAGAGTGTGAAGAAAGTTTTAATTTTTGGTTTGATATTTGTTTTATTGTTGGGAATTATTAATGCGAATGAAGATTCTGAAAAAGTAGACGATAAGGTTCTGGAAGAATTAGAAGATCAAGGAGAAGTGAAAGTTATTGTGGTTTTGAAAGAAGAAGTAGATGAAGGTATTGGGATTTTTAGTTTTAGTGAAGAAGTTGAAGTTCAAGAAGTTGTAGAAGATTTGGGCATTGAAAAAGAAAATGAATTTAGTGCTGTTAAAGGTTTTTCGAGTGAGGTAAATTCTGAAGAATTAGGAGATTTAATTGAGGATGGAAGGGTGGAGAAAATTGAGTATGATTATCCTATAAGATTATTTTTACAGGATTCAGTTCCTTTAATTAATGCATCTGTGGTTCAAGAATTAAATTATGGAAGTGGAAATATAACTGGAAGAGATCAAGGAGTATGTATAATAGATACGGGTATTGCTTACAATCATACAGATTTAGGAGGTTGTAGTGTTACAGGGAATATTAGTGATGGAACTTGTAGTAAAGTTAGTGGGGGATATGATTTTGTTAATACAGATGAGGATCCTATGGATGACCAGGGTCATGGAACTCATGTGGCAGGTATTGTGAATGGAGTCGCTCCAAATGCTTCTTTGATTGCTATTAAGGTTTTAAATAATCAAGGAGGAGGTTATTCCTCTGATGCTATTTCAGGTATTGACTGGTGTGTAAATAAAAAAGATAGGTATAATATTTCAGTTATAAGTATGAGTCTGGGTACGGATAATGTTTTTACTTCTGAATGTGATGGGGATTCTTCAGCTTTTACTACTGCTATAAATAATGCGGTAGGAAATGGAATTATGGTTGTGGCTGCTTCTGGGAATAATGGAAGTGTGACAGGGATTTCTTCTCCATCTTGTATAGCTAATGTAACTGCAATTGGTTGGAGCACCCAAACAGATACTATAGCTACTAATAGTAATCGGAATGGTTTAGTGAGTTTAATGGCTCCAGGTTCGGATATAAATTCTACTGCTTTTAATGGGGGTTATGAAGAAAGAAGTGGAACTTCTATGTCAACTCCGCATGTGGCAGGAGCGGTTGCTTTGTTGAGACAATATTATAATGATACAAACCAAACCGCGAGTGTGTCTCAAATTATTCAAGAATTAAAAGAGACAGGAAAAACTATCTTGGATTCTGTTTCTAATTTGACTTTTAGTCGGATAAATGTTTATGAAGCTTTAAATGATAGTCGGGTTCCGGGTATGGAGTTTACTTTGAGTAATGAAACTGTAGAGTATGGTCAGGAGAATTTGACTATTGGTGTAAGTTATGATGATGCTTTTTTGACAGGTTATAATGGAAGTGTAATTTATCCAAATGGTTCTTTGTTGAGTAATTTTATTACTAATTTAAGTGTGGTTTCTACGAATTTAACAGATATAGGGGTTTATACTATAAGGGGTTGGGCCAATGATACAAGTGGAAATGAGAATTTAACTAGCAAGACTTTTTTGGTAAGGGACATAACTGGACCTCCGACTGTAACTTTAATTAATTCCCCTGTAAATGATACGAACTATACTTCAAATGCGGATGTAATCTTTAATATGACTGTGGGAAGTAAATATAATCTAACTAATGTAACTTTATATCATAATTATAGTAGTTGGGGAGCTAATGAAACTTGGAGTGGAAATATAAACGAAACTAGTGTGGAATTTAATGTTAGTTTTCCAGATAGTAATGGGATTTATCTTTGGGGTGTAAAGGCATGTGATTTGAATAATTATTGTATAGATAGTGAAAATAAAACAATCTATGTAGACAAAAGTGAGCCTGTTGTGGCTTTGGTTATTCCATTGAATAATACTTCGGTTTATGATAACACTGTGAACTTTAATTATAATGTAAGTGACTATGCTATAGGTGAATGTAATTTGACTATTGGAGGAGTTGTGAATCAGACAGATTCTTCTGTGAGTGTGAATACCCAGGAAACCATCTCAACTAATTTGGATAATGGGAATTATAATTGGAGTGTTACTTGTTTAGATAGGGTAGGTAAAACCGATACTTCCGGGATTTGGGATGTGACTGTATGTCAGCCAAGTTGGAGTTGTACAGATTATCCTACCAGTTGTTCTAGCAGTGGAACCAGAACAAGAACTTGTACAGATTCTAATAGTTGTGGAACTAATACAGATAAACCAAGTGAATCCCAGACTTGTACACCGGATGATGATAGTGGTTCTAGTGGCGATGGGGGTGATACTGGAAGTTCGGGAGGAGATACTGTAACTACAAGTTTAGATAAATCTACTTTGAAATTTAGTGCAGCTATTGGAGATGTTAAGAAATTTAGTATTAGTAAGGATGTAGGCGTAAATGGACTTGAATTTAAATTTAAGAGAGGAGTGGATAGTGTGGAAATCACAGTGGAGAAACAGGAATCCAAACCAGATAGTGTGAGTGCGGTTAGTAATGTGTATAGGTATTTGAAGATAAATTCTAATTTATTAGAAGCGGATTTAGATGAAGCTAAAATTAAATTTAAAGTACCCCAAACTTGGATTACAATTAATGCCTTAGGGGATTCTACTAAAGTGGTTTTGAATAGATATGTGAATGGGCAATGGGTTGAATTAGAAACCTTGACTGCTGGAATGGATGGAGATTATCAACTTTATGAAGCCTTAACTCCGGGCTTTAGTTTTTTTGCAATTAACGCAGATAAAAATTTAACTAGTATGGGGACTATTGAAACTACAAATGCTGAAAATGAAACTATTGAAGAAAGTGAAGAATCGGAAATAACAGAAAGTGAAGGGGATGAGAGTTGGTTGGATAGATTGACTGGGAGGGCTACAAGTATAATCAAAAGAGAAGGAAATCAAAGGTATTATTGGATTGGAGCAGGAGTTTTGGTGTTTTTAATTTTAATTTATTTAGGTTATAGATATAGAAGTAGATTTAGATTTTTAAGTAAGATAAAAAATATAAATAAAATATTTGTTCCATTCAAGAAAATTAATTTTGGTTTTGTTGGTAAAATTAAAGATAAAATGGGGGAAGAGGATAGGCTAGTCAAAAGTAAATTGAAGAGACATCATAAGGATAAAGTTGCTAAGGAAAAGGAAAGGTTAGAGAAAGAGAAAGAAGAATTAGAGAAAGAAAGGGAAGAAGTGGAAAAATTGAAGAGAGAAGAAGAAAAAGAGAAAGAAAGGGAAGAAAAAGAAAAAGCTAAGAGAGAAAGAGAGTTGGAGAAGGAAAGAAGAAGAGAAGAAAGAGCAAAGGAAGAGGGGGAAAGGGAGAAAGAAAAAGAAAGAGAAGAGAAATTAAGAGAAGAAGAGAAAAGAATAAAGAAAGAGAAAAAAGAGAAGAAGAAAGAAAAAACAAACTTAAAAGAAAAGAAGGAAGAAGGGGATTTTAAGATAAAACACGGGGAAGAAGGGAAGTGGGAAGACTTCGAGTTGGAAGATTTTGATGAATAACCATAATATTTATAAAGTCTTTTTTGTTTGATTTTTTTGTGAGAGAGAAAAGAAAACGGATGTTTTCTCGCTATAATGAAAGTGAAATTATTGCCAAGTTTAAAGGAAAAAAAACGTTATATTGCCTTTAATTTAAGTTCTGAAGGTAAAATAGCTAAAAAAGATATAATCAATAGTGTTAACAATTCTTGTAAGAGATTTATGGGAGAATTAAGCTATGGAGAAGCCGGTGTGAGGGTTATAGATAAATTGGTAGAGGGAAATAAAGGAGTGGTTAGGGTTAATAGTAAATATGTGGATATAACTAAAACGAGTTTAATGTTAATAAAAAAGATTAATAATCAAAGAGTTTTGTTTAAGAATGTGAAGGTAAGCGGGATTTTAAATAAAGTCAAATAAAAGGAGGAAATAAAAAATGGAACAAGAAACTGTTAATCATCAAATGATGGGTTATGATCGAACAAGTACAATGTTTAGTCCGGATGGAAGATTATTACAAGTAGAATATGCTAAAAAAACCATAAGACAAGGAAGCACAGCTATTGGAATGGTCTGTAAAGAAGGGGTCTTGTTGTTAACTGATAAGAGGTTTGCTAATAGACTGATTGTGGGAGAATCAGTAGAGAAATTATTTCAAATTGATGGACATTTAGGAGCAACAATTTCTGGATTTGTGAGTGATGGAAGGATTTTAATTGAAAAAGCAAGGATAAGGGCACAGCAACATAGGGTGACTTATGATGAGCCTATTGATGTTTTAGAATTGGTTAGAGGTATTTGTGATATGAAGCAATGGTTTACTCAAGTAGGGGGTGCTAGGCCGTTTGGAGTAAGTATTTTATTTGGAGGGGTGGATGAAGATGGTGAGAGTAAATTATTTGCAACAGAACCGAGTGGAATATTTTTTCAATATAAAGCAGTAGCTATTGGAGAAGGAGAAGTAGAAGTGAGCAATATTCTAGATAAGGAATACAAAGATGGGATGAGCTTTAATGAAGGAATTTCTTTAGCAATGAGGGCTTTAAGAAAAGTTTTGGGCAAAGACTTTGATATCAATAGAATAAGTGCGGCTTTTGTGGGTGTGGATGATAAAAAATATAGAAAAATTGAATTGAACGAATTGAAGAAAATAATAAAATGACTAATTTAGATGAAGCAGTAATTGCTAGACTGAAGAAAGGAGAAGAAAATTTTGAAGTTCTAGTAAACTGTGAGAGTGCTATTGAATTTAAGAATGGGAAACTAGAAGATATTAAAGAAGTTTTGGCTGCAGAATCTATCTATAAAGATGCCAAAAAAGGATTACATGCGAGTGAACATGAGATGGAGAAGTTTTTTGATACCCAAGATACCTTGAAAGTGGCTGAGATTATTGTTAAAGAGGGGGTAATACAATTAACTAAAGATTACAGAAATAAATTAAGAGAAGAAAAGAAAAAGAGAGTGATTGAATTAATAAGATTAAATGCAGTGGATAGTAAAACTGGATTGCCTCATCCATTAGTAAGAATTGAAAATGCGATTGAAGAGGCAAGAGTGAATATTGATGAATTTAAGAGTGCGGAAGATCAAATTCAAGACGTTATAAGCAAGTTAAGTGAAATTTTACCTATTAAATTTGAGGTTAAAAAATTTCAAATTAAGGTGCCTGCACAATTTGCAGGAAGCTCTTTTAGCGTTATTAAAAGATATGGAAAAATAATAAATGAAGATTGGGGTAATGACGGTAGTTTGAATGTAATCATGGAAATTCCTCCAGGAATGACCGAGGAATTCTTTGATCAATTAAATAAGTTAACCCATGGAGATATAGAAACTAAGGAGATGAATGAATAAAATGGGAAATATATTAATAGAAAATAAAAAATTAGTAGTACCTGGAGAAGTTATTGCTGAAGGCATGGATTTTTTACCTGCCGTAGGTGTGATGAGAGATGGAGATAAATTAGTCGCTAATAAAATTGGGTTAGTGAATATAGATAATAGATTAGTAAAATTAATTCCTTTGTCTGGGGCTTATAATCCTAAAGTAGGGGATAATGTTATTGGTCAAGTGGTAAATATTGGTTTTAATGGATGGGCCATAGATTTTGGATTTAGTAATAATGCTCAATTACCTTTGAGAGATGCAAGTCGGGATTTTATTGATAGAAATGCGGACTTAAGTCAGTATTATGATTTTGGCGATTATATGATTGCTAAGATTTCTAGTGTAAGTAAAAGTAATTTGGTAGACCTAACTATGAAAGGGCCTGGATTAATGAAATTAAATAAGGCTAATGGAAAAATAGTGGACATTGCTTCGAGTAAAGTACCAAGGGTGATTGGTAAACAAGGAAGTATGATTTCTTTATTGAAAAGACTAACAGACTGTAAGATTTTTGTGGGTCAGAATGGAAAAGTTTGGATAGAAGGCGAGAATGTGAATAAAGCTATTGAAGCTATTAAATTAATTGAAAGAAAATCTCACTTGAGTGGATTGACAGAGGAGATTGAGAAATTGCTGGGGGGTAAGTAAGATGGTTTATAGTAAAAGAAATGATGGAAGAAAATTTGAAGAAATGCGTAAAATGGAAGCTAAAGTGGGGGTTGTTAAATCGGCAGATGGAAGTGCGATGTTTAAAATTGGAGATACTATTGCCATAGCTGCAGTTAGAGGACCTAGAGATTTACATCCTAAATTTATGCAAAATCCCCAGAAAGGTATTTTGAGATGTAATTATAATATGATGAGTTTTAGTGTAGATGAAAGAATTAGACCTGGACCGAGTAGAAGGAGTAGGGAAATTTCTTTAGTTACTAGGAATGCTTTATTGCCAGCTGTAAATTTGGATGAATTTCCAAATGCAGTTGTAGATGTTTTTGTAGAAATCCAACAAGCAGATGCGGGAACTAGATGTGCGGGTATTTGTGCGGCTAGTATGGCTTTAGCAGATGCAGGAATTCCAATGAAAGATTTGATCTGTGCTATTTCAATAGGACGAGTTGGAGGGAAGGTTTTAGTGGATTTGGATAAATTTGAAGAAGATTATGAAGAGGGAAGTACAGATATGCCTGTGGCAATGTTGCCTAGAAAAGCTGAAGTGAGTTTGTTACAATTGGATGGAGAGATAAAGCCAGAGGAAATAGATAAAGCCTTGGAATTGGCTAAAAAGTCTTGTCAAGAGATTTTAGAAATTCAAAAGAAAGCTCTAAAGGAGAAATATCAAAATGAATAACGTTTCTAAAGAATATTTGGTTAATTCCCTAAGTAAAGGGAAAAGAGAAGATGGAAGGAAATTAGATGAAATAAGAAAAGTGCAAATAGAAAACAATGTGAGCAAGAATGCGGAAGGAAGTGCAAGAGTTAAATTAGGGGATACTGAAGTTATTGTGGGGGTTAAGATGGAAATAGGAACTCCTTATCCAGACAATCTTGATGAAGGAACTATAATTGTGAGTGCAGAAATGTTGCCCTTGTCTAGTCCAAATTTTGAAAGTGGTCCTCCGAGTGAAGAAAGTATTGAATTAGCTAGGGTGGTAGATAGGGCTATTAGAGAATCTGATGCTTTGGATTTAAAGAAATTATGCGTAGAGAAAGGTGAGAAAGTGTGGATGGTGCTTATTGATATCTATACTATAAATGATGCTGGTAATTTGCAAGATGCGGCTACTTTAGCAGCCTTAGCTGCTTTGAAAAATGCTAAAATGCCAAGTTTTGATGGAGAAAAAGTAGATTATAAAAAGAAAAAAGGAAGTTTGCCTTTAGTAGAATTACCTGTGGAATGTACATCTATCAAAATTAAAGATAAAATCTTGAGTGATGTAAGTGCAGATGAATATAAACATCTAGATGCAAGGTTAACAATAGCAACTACTGAAAAAGGAGAAGTTTGTGCTATGCAAAAGGGTGGAGAAGGGACTTTAACTGCGGAAGACATTAAAGAAATGGTAAAAGCAAGCCTTAAAAATGGTAAAATTTTAAGGAAAGAGTTGAAATGAAGTTTACAAAATATGAAAAAGCGAGGATAATTGGGGCGAGAGCTTTACAAATTGGAATGGGGGCTCCATTTTTAATTAAATTGGGTAAGAAATCTTTAGAAAAGATAAATTATAATCCGGTAGAGATAGCTAAAATGGAATTTAAGAAAGATATTTTGCCCATAACTATTAAGAGACCCTTACCGGAAAGGGGTTAGTTTTATAAATTTCTTTTAATTTTTAGGTTTATATGAAAATAAAAGGGGCTAAAGCTAGGAAAATCTATAATTCTAAAGGTGAAGAAGCTATTGAAGTCGAGATTAGAAGTGAGAAAGCGGTAGCTAAAGGGAGTTGCGATGCGGGGACTAGTACGGGAGGATTTGAAGTAAAGGCTTATCCTAAGGAAGGAGTGGATTTTATTGTGAATAAATTCAATAAAAATATTTCTAAACAAATAGTGAATTTAGACATAAGTGATTTTGATGATTTAGAAGAAGTGGAGAAAGTATTTGGGATATTTGATGTGACTGAAGATTTGAAGAATATTGGGGGGAATATAATAATTGCTACAGAGTATGCAATTTTGAAAGCTGTTTCTAAAGGGGAAGTGTGGAAATTTTTAAATCCTAAAGCCAAAAAGATTCCGGGAATATTAGCAAATATTATTGGAGGAGGAAAACATTCAGCCAATAATGGAAGCGATTTCCAAGAATTTTTGATTATTCCAAAAACAAAAGATGTTTCTAAGGCGATTAGAGTAAGTGTGGAAATTTATGAGAAAGTCAAGGAAGATTTGAAGAAGAGGGATAAGGATTTTAAAGGAGGAAGGAATATTGAAGGAGCTTTAGTTCCGGATTTATTAAATCTAGAGATTTTAACTTTGTTAAAAAAGATTTGTGATAAAATTGGAAAGAAAAATAGAATTGAAATTGGTTTGGGATTAGATATTGCTGCGAATGGTCTTTGGAATGGGAGAAGATATGAATATAAGAAATTTTCAAAAGGAGAAACTAAAAAGAATTTGTCTAAAGAAGAGCAGATTGAATATATTCGAAAATTAATAAGGAATTATAATTTAACTTATGTGGAAGATCCTTTGGAAGAAGAGGATTTTGAAGGATTTAGAGAATTAAATAAGGGTTTGGGGGTAATTTGTGGAGATGATTTAATAGTTACAGATATTGAAAGATTGAAAAATGCAGTTAGGAAAATAAGTGCGGTTATTATAAAACCAAATCAGATTGGAAGTTTGATTAAAACTAAGGAAGCAGTGGATTTTGCTTTAAAAAATAAAATTATGCCTGTAATCTCGCATAGAAGTGGAGCGACTAATGATCCCATAATTGCACATTTGGCTGTAGGATGGGGATTGCCCCTAATAAAAACAGGATTAATGGGTGGGGAAAGGATAAATCGATTAAATGAGTTAATAAGAATCAAAGAAAATTTGTAGAAAACTATATAAATTATATAAAATATATAAGAGATAGGTGATATGATTGGCAAGTGTATTAGAAACTGTGGTGGCAATAAGAGATCCATTAGATGCTTTGCGAATCGGATTTATCAAGTTTTTTCCAGACCTAGTTGCTGTAATTTTATTATTGGTTGTGGGTTATTTAACTGGCTTGGTTTTAGGAAGTATTTTGAAAGCGGTTTTGAAGAAAGCTGGGTTAGATAGGTATGTAGAGAAGAGTGAGTTGAGTAGAGCAATTGGGAAGATGCATGTCTCTTCTATATTTGGAGAGGTGTTAAAGTGGTATATTTTTATTATCTTTTTAGGGGCGGCTGTTGACAAGATTGATTTGGGTGCTTTAAGTGGTGTTTTAAATTCTCTAGTGTTGTGGTTACCAAATTTAATATTGGGTATTGTTATTATTTTATTTGGACTAGTGATTGCACATTATGTTGAGTTGAAAATTAATGAAAATAGTGATGTTAAAGGTGTGAAACTATTGAGTAAGATAATAAAATGGGTTATTTTGTTTGTAATTGTGATTAGTGCCTTTAAACAAATTGGTATTCAAGTAGATTTGATTGAAGATTTATTCCTGATTGTGATTGGAGCATTGGCGGTGGGTGTATCTCTAGCATTGGGTATTGGTTTGGGTCTAGGGCTGAAGAAAGATGCAGAGAATTTTATAAGGGACTTCTTAAAGAATTTCTGATTAGTAATCTTTATAAATCGTAAATTTAGAAGATAAAAGATGGCTGAGGAAGAATTTTTAGTACCTTTGGAGACCTATCTGAAAGCGGGTCTACATATTGGGACTAAATATAAAACAAAGTATATGGAGCCTTTTATCTATAAAGTACGGGGCGATGGTTTGAGTATCTTGAATATTCAGGAAATCAATAAGAGAATTGATATTTTGACTAAATTTTTAGCTCAATATGAACCTGAAGAAATCTTGATAGTGGGGAGAAGAGAAAATAGTTGGAAAGCTATTAAGATGTTTGCAGATCTTACAGGGATTAGGGCATTTATAGGGAGATATCCACCTGGTGTGTTGTTAAATCCAGAATTAGAAGGTTTTATGGAAGTTAAATTATTGTTTGTAGTGGATCCTTGGCCAGATAAAAATATTATTGAAGATGCTTTGAAGATGGGGATTCCAGTAGTGGCCCTATGTGATACAAATAATACTGCGAATGATTTAGATTTGGTGATTCCTTGTAATAACAAAGGGAAGAAAAGTTTAGGACTTATCTTTTACATTTTAGCTAGAGAGTATTTGAAGTTGAGAAAATTAGGTGAATTAAAAGTTAAACCTGAAGATTTTGGAACCGAAGAAGATTAAATTTATTTTAATTTTCCTTCTGTTAGAATTTTACTTATGTTTATGATATTACCCATAAAATTAGATTCTGTTTTATCTCTTTTTGTATTATATTTAACTGTCCTTTTTTTTTATTAGTTTTTTTGTTTCAAAAGCTATAAATCCTATTGAGCTGACTAAGATAATGGTTATCCAATTATTTAAAGTCAAGGGGGCGAATTTAAAGACTTGGCTTAAAGGGGTGTAAATAGCGATAATTTGAAGTAAAATAGTGAGGATAACGGCTCCAGTTAGATACTTGTTATTTAATAAGGAGGTTTCTTTAAGGGAGCGATTGGATTTACAAGAGAAGACAAAGAACATTTGGAACATGATGGAGGTGGTTATGGCGATTGTTCGAGCTTTGATTAAGTTTCCAGAGTTTAGATATTCTAATAAAAATAAGCTCAGGGTGGCTATAAAGGATAAAATGCCCCCGCCTATAATATAGTTTTTCATTCCTGTCAGGATACTTTTTCTATGGTTTCTAGGAGGGCGATCCATAATTTTCTTATCCCCTTCTTCTTTACTTAAAGCTAAAGCAGGAAGAGAATCTGTTACCAAGTTCATCCAGAGAATTTGCAGGGGGAGGAATGGGATAGGGAGTTTTGTGAAGAGGGCGGCTAGAACAACAAAGATCTCACTAAAATTAACAGATAAGAGATATTTGATGAATTTTTTAATGTTATCGTAAATTATTCTGCCTTGTCTTACAGCTTGGACAATGGAGTTAAAGTTGTCATCTAAGAGGATTATATCAGAAGAGTCTCGGGCAATATCTGTACCTTTAATGTTCATAGAAATTCCTATGTCAGCTTTTTTGAGAGCAGGGGCATCATTAACTCCATCACCAGTCATGGCAACTACTTCTTTATTTTTTTGTAAGATTTTGAGAATACGGGATTTATGTTGGGGGCTGACTCTAGCGAAAATATGAGTTGTTTTTAAAACTTCTTGGAGTTCAGAATCCGAAATTTCATCTAAATCCGAACCTTCTAAAGCCTTATCTGAATTAAAACTAATTTGTTTACCTATGGCAATGGCGGTTCCGACATTATCTCCGGTTATCATGTAGATTTTTATTCCGGCTTTTTTACATAAAGAGATGGCTTTCTTGATTTCTCTTCTAGGAGGATCTATCATGGCTTGTAAGCCAACAAAAATAGTTTTGTTATTTTGTTTGTAAGCCATAGCTAGAACCCTTAGGGCATTGGAGGCCATTTCAGAATTTTTTTCCAGTATGGTTTTTTTATCTTTGGGAGAAAGTCTTTGGATTATGTTATTAATTTTTATTGAATCACATAGATCTAAGATTTTTTCAGGAGCGCCTTTAAGATAAGTTATATTTTGATTTTTGATTCTGTGGGTAGTGGTCATATATTTTTCAATAGAATCAAAAGGGACTTCGGATATTTTTCTCAGGGGTTTGATGTTGGCTTTGATAGCAGATACTAATAAAGAGAGTTCGGTCGGGTCTCCAATATTGGGTAAGGCTGCATTATTACAGGAAGCACCTATTTCAAGTAATAATCTAAAAGAAGAAGAATCTATTTTTTTGTTGTTTAACAAGAAATCGCCAGTGGTTTCATAACCAGAGCCTGTGACTTTGATGTGATGATTATTAACGAATAAATCTGTTACAGTCATTTCATTTTTAGTTAAAGTGCCGGTCTTGTCTGAACAAATAGTTGTAACTGAACCTAGGGCTTCTATGGATTTAAGTTTTCTAACTAAAGTATGCTTTTTGTACATGGTTTGGATACTTAGAGCGAGAGTTAGGGTTATGACAATGGGTAAACCTTCAGGTATGGCTGAGATAGCTAAACTTAAGGAAAGTAAAAACATATCATAAAGAGGGAATTTTTCTAGGAGTCCCACTATGAAAACTAAAAAAGCAATGAATAAGACAATGATGCCTAAGACTTTGCTGAAATACTTGAGTTTTCTTTGTAAGGGTGTTTTTGTAGATTCGGTAGATTGGACTAAATGAGCTATTTTTCCTAATTCGGTTTGCATGTTGGTGGCGGTCACAACAGCTTTGGCTTTACCTTGAGTAATTAAAGTACCCGAGAAGAGTATGTTGGTTTGATCTTGGGTTTGAGGTTTGGTTTTGTTAATTGTATGGATTACCTTTGTAACCGCAGAAGATTCTCCCGTAAGTGTAGATTCATCTACTAAGAGATTGTTAACTTCTAAGAGTCTGGCATCTGCAGGAATTTTATCTCCGGATTCTAAGAAGATTATATCTCCAGGTACAAGCTTGCGTGAATCTATTTTTATTTTTTTAGAATCCCTTAGGACTATAACTGTTTGAGAAGAGAGTTTTTTTAATAACTTAATGGACTTTTCTGCTTTGTATTCTTGAGAAAAGCCCAAAGCAGAGTTAAGTAAAACTATGGCCAAGATAGCGATAGCATCTATTTTAGCTTGTATTACAAAGGAGATTACTGCTGCCAAGATTAGAATAATAATTAAAGGGTCTAGGAATTGTTTAAGAAATAATTTTAAAACTGTTAAATTTTCTTTTTTTTTTAACTCGTTTAGACCATATTTATGTAATCTTTCCGAGGCTTCTTTTTGTGTTAATCCATGTATAGAAGAGTTAAGATTTTTTAGGACTTCCTCTTTTTTTTGGTTGTAATACATCTTGAACCTTTTGGAAAAGCTTCACCAAAAGAACCCTTTAAAAAAGAGTTCACGGAAAGCCTTAGATTAACCTCCCGATTATCAAAACTACAAATATTCCGGCTGTGTTAAGGAGATAAGCGAAAATAGAAAATGTTTTGGTGGATATTTTTTTATGAGCGGCTAATAGGGTAACTCCTATTTCGTCTGGTAGAGGGGCAGCCATGGTAATGTAAGCAATTAAAACAGTAATAAATGGGGGTAACTTTATTCTTTTAATCCATTTTTCTTTTTTTAATTTTTGAATTTCATTATCAAAAGAATGCCTAATTAATTTGAAAATAACTAAGTCTCCGGTTAGAGAACCCAAGCCAGCTATTAAACCTGTTAGGAGAATATTCTGTTGAGTGGCCAGGATTAATAAAAGGGAGGTAGCTGGAGCGGCTGTAAAGCTGTAGACATACATAATACCTAAGATAAAAGCCCCAATATAACCTAAATTGCTAGTTAAGGTTTGGATTAAAGTGAAGTCTTTGTTAGAGAAGATTTGAGTAGCTATTAAAATGGTTAGGATTAATAAGAAAAATTTTGGATACTTCATACATAAAAATAAGAAGAAGTTGTTAATAAAATTTAGCTTTTTTTGAATTTAGCTACAGTTTCTAATAAATCAATATGACTTAAGAATAAAGACCTACAACAGTATCTTTCTAACCCTAATTTATCTAGAATTTCTTTAGGGGACTTACTCTTTTTGAGTTCTTCTTTATATTGAGTTTGTAGATGAGCTACTGGTTTGCCACATCCAAAACATCTTATTGGAATTATCATATTTTATTTTTGGTTTTTTTAATTTATAAGTTTATGCTTCTTGAAACACGACCCCCATCAAAGTACCTGTTTTTTGGGTCATTATCTATCTGTAAGATTTTTGTCGTTTCTTTCTAGCTTTAGAATCGTTTGGTTTACGAGTTTCTTTTCTTCTAGTATCTGCGATAAGTAAATGTCGATCATAAGTGAGGAAATCTTTTTTCAGTTTGTCTGATTTTGTGAATGCTACTAGGGCTTTAGCAATAGCTAATCTAATAGCTTCTGTTTGGGATTGCCAGCCTCCGCCTAAAACATTAACATCAAAATTAACTTTTTGAACAGTTTCCATTCCAGCTATTTTTAAAGGTTCATTAATTCTTTCTCTAGATAGTTTATTGCTAAAACAAGCTAGAAGTTGGTTGTTAATCCTGACTATTCCATCCCCCTCTTTAATTGTTACCCGTGCAATTGCACTTTTTCTCTTTCCTGAGATGTGAATAGGTTTCATTTATTTTCCCCCCAAGTATTTGCATATATCACCTATCTTTAAAAAATTAATATTTGTTGTTTTAAGGACATTAAATTGGTCTAAAGTGGTTATTTTCTCTTTTTTAAGTGTTTCGGGAACAGTTCTGAAACATTTAATTCTTTCAAAAGCTTCTCTACCACGAGTTTTCTTGTAAGGTAACATCCCACGGAAAGTTCTTTTAACAAATCTGTCTGGAGTTTTAGGTTGGAATGGACCTTTTTTAGGAACACCCATCTGTTGTTTTTGTTTGTATTTAGCTAGAACTGTTTTTTTAGTTCCTACAATAACTGCATCCTGACAATTAACAACCTTAACTTCCTCTCCAAGTAAGGCTTGCTTAGCTACAAAAGTACCTAAACGTCCTAAGATTAAATTTTTAGCGTCAATTATCATCCTATAATCCTCACTTTTTTTCCATTAGGGTTATTTTTCATTAATTCTTGTAATGAAAGGAATTTGGCTCCAGCTTTATTTATTTTTTCTATAGCTTGTTCTGAAGCTTGATAAGCAGAAATCTCTATTTTCTTAGTCAAGGTTCCTACTGAGAGAACTTTTCCAGGAACCAAAGCAATCTCTCCCTGTCGTGTATGTTTTTCAATTTTATATAAATTAACTGTTCTACGAATTCGAGTAGGTTTTTCTAAGTCAGAGGCAATTCTTTTCCAGAGTTGAACTTTTTGTTGAGTGGATAATTTTTTCAAATCTCTGATTAATTGAATCAAATTCTTATTTGAAGATCCTGTTCGTTTTACCATTTTGATTTTTTTAATAAAAAACTCAACTAAAAACTAACTGGTAGAAATATAATTTATCTCTACTGTTCGCGTTAGCTTGCAGAGTTGAATTTTATTATGAAAAAAGGGTTTTTAAAGTTTGTTATTATGCAGGGTTTGCACATAAACTAAATTCTGCACATAAATAAAAGCTTTTTGCACATATTTAAAAAGCTCTAAAAGCACTAAATATATAAGTTTAGTGAGGTTTAACTTAAATATGAGTGAAAAAGAAGCTAGAAGAGCAGAAATTTTGTTAAATTTAGACTTTCGGCTTCATGAGCGGGATGGTATGGAATTCAATAAATTACAAATAAATATAGAAATTTCCTAATCTAGGGAGGTTGAAAATGAAAATCGATTATATTGTAACGCCCGATATGTCTCGAGCAATGGTTACAGTAGAAAAATTAGTTTCCGAAAAAAACAGAAATCGAGTTAAGAAAGTATCAGGAGTTCATTATACCCCTTTAATTACAAGAGATCAAAAACAGATCGATCGTTTAATTAATCTCTATGGATAGAAAATTATAGTAGAAATTTTAGAAGGGATCGCAAATCTAAACTTAAATTAATTCTCCAGATCTCCTCATCCCTTCATAAATCTTTATACTCACTTTAAACACATCTGGATTCACATAATTAATTCCATTTTGCTCACACCATCTTCTACTATACAAAACTCCAATCCTTCTTTCATTAAAAATATCAAACTCCCTTCGAGTTTCAAATTTTAATAATTTTATATTCTCCTCATCACATTTAACTTCCAAAGTCAACATGAAATTAATATAAAAACCCTAATTTTTTAAATCTATTCATGGCAATATGGTTTGTATGGATCTTCTTTATTGTTTTAATTAACTTATAGAAATATACCTACCCTCAAAAATAATTAACCAATATACTTCTTATCTTTAAATTTTTTTCATCTGTTTCAATATAAGGTTAAGATTATGTGAGTCAAGTTCTCTTTGCTTTTTATTTCATCTATGAAAATTCTGCAAAATTTCTGCGGAGGACAGGATTCGAACCTGCGCAGGCACTAAGCCACAAGGCCCTCAACCTTGCTCATTTGACCACTCTGACACCCCCGCAAACTTTTGAGAAAAGTTTGATCAAAAGGATTTTATTTAATGAGCTTATCGAGTTCTTTGAGCTTTTTTTCTAGAATTTCTAATGCTAAATTAGGGAGTTTTTTAGTATCTAATTGTCCCCAAGATTCTAAAGTGAAGATAAACTCTTCTTGGTTATGGTCAACTTCCACTTTATTTTCTTCACAAATTTGTTCGTCTGCTTCAGTCCAAGCAGTTATATCTTTGATTTCTAATTTAGTTCCTTTAACTACCAAGTTTTTAGAAAGTTCAGCACATTTTTTAATATTAGAATCTTTAGTTAGTTTTAATTCTGGGTAAAAACGATAGTAAGCTAGGCCTGGAGAAAATTTAGCATGTTCTTTTCCTTTTCCCAATCTAGCAACCGCTTCTAGTTGTAAGTCCTGGTTTTTTAATAAAATAGTTAGAGGCATATTTGGGTAAACTGGTTTTACACCTCCCCTGGATTTTAAATCAGAAGCTAGAACTGTACAAGGTCCTTTAGCGGATAAAGCGAATTTAACTTGACATCTGGCACAGCCCTTACCCTTACATTTACAGTCCTCTAAAAAATTATAAGTTTTTAAATCTGTTAACAAAGGTATTAAGCCCATTCTATGAGCCAGAATTTCATCATATAAAGCTGAATTATTTTTAGCAAAAGTAACTTCTTCTATAGCCATAGTAGGTACTTCTTCTACTAAAGATCTACGTAAAGCATTTACTAAAGGTATTTCCGCATTAGAAATGTGAAAAATAACTTTATTTTCGGTTTGTTTTAAAACTTTAAGGTTCATTTTTGATTTTAACTAATTTTAATTTTTAAATGTATCTATACACGTCTACCTCTACGTCCACCCTTTTTCTTACATCCACCATGAGGGATTGTAGTGACGTCTTCGATAGTACCAATCTTTAAACCAGATCGTGAAAGAGCCCTGATTGCAGCTTGAGCTCCCGGACCTGCATTCATAGGACCGTTATGTCCACCTGGAGCTTTTACTCTTATGGTTAGAGCGTTAATACCCCTTTCTTTACATTGTTCTGCTATCATTTTAGCAGCAGTCATAGCAGCTGTTGGAGAAGATTCCATTCTATCTGCTTTTACAACCATTCCACCTGAAGCCCTTGCTAGAGATTCAGAACCGGTGATGTCAGTAACGTGAATTATAGTATTATTATAACTAGCAAAAATATGTGCTATTCCCCATCTTAATTTTCTTTCTTTAAATGCCATTTTATTTTTCTTTATGTGGTGTTGGTTCATCAGGAGTTTTATTTTCTACTTCTTCTTTAGAAGAAACTATGTTTCTTTCACCTTTCTCTTTTTTTGTTTCGGGTTCGGGTTCTTCCTTTTTAGGTTCTGTTTTAACTTTCTTTTCAGATTTTTCTTCCTGTTTAGTCTCGGCAGGTTTTTCTACAATCTCTTCCTTAGCTTTCTTTTCCTTGGCTTCTTGTTCTAGTACTCTTTCAGGGTGTTCATCTTGAGATAAAGAAGAAGAATGGTTAAATTTGATTTGAGATTCTTCTGAAGCTTTTACCATATAGGAAGGGATGTTTACTACTTGATCCCTTATAGAGATATGATTGTGAGTTATAAATTGTCGAGCTTGTTTTATAGTTCTAGAAAGACCCTTTTGAAGGATAAGTGTTTGAAGTCTTCGGTTTAAAAAATCTTTTAGTGTTAAAGATAAAATATCTTCCAATTTAGAACCAGAAGGAATTAAACTCAGACCAGACAATTTTTTTATTAATTGTTCAGACTCTTTTTTGGATTGTTCAGTGTCTTTAGCAATAAGGGTCTTAGCTTGATCATGAATAGATTTTAATTTAGATTCAACCTTCCAAATCTCTTTCTTGTTTTTGAGTCCGTATTCTTGGGTGAGATCTTTCTGTTCAGCTATAATTTCTTCGTTCCAGATCATCATAGGTTTACGGTATTTTTTTCTTTGTTTTTTAGGATCGCCCATATGTCATCACTTTTTGTCTGTTTTAGCCTGTGTTATCCCTTTTTTTCTAACGCCCACTGTTTTTCCCTTCCGGAAATTACTTCTGGTTTTTTGTCCCCTAACTGGAAGTCCAAGAGAATGTCTAACACCCCTATAACATTTAATTTTTCTTAAATTTTTTATATCCATATCTTTTTGAAATTTTAAATCAGATCTAAGTAAGTGAGAATCCTTTCCGGTTTCTAAATCTTTTTGTCTATTGTATAACCAGTTAGGAATATTATCTGGATTTTGAACTGCAGATTCTATTCTTTTAATTTCTTCTGAAGATAACTCTCCAATTTTTTTAGTTTTGTCAACATTCAAAGAACTACAAATAGCATTTGAAAACATATTGCTAATGCCATGAACTTTGGTTAGAGCATGAACTGTTTGGAAGTTGCCCTTTACATCGGTATCTAGCAACCTTACTATTTGATTAAATTCTTCAACCATTTTATCTTAGAAGGAAATTTTCCCTTTTTAAACTTTCTGGAAAGTTAATTTCCAACGAATAACTTGTATTTATCTTCATTATTTAATTCTGCCAATATTCTTTTTACGATTAATTTTTCAGGATCTGGGATGAGTTTAACACGTTTTTTAATATCTTCAAAACTAGTGAAAGGTTTGTCCCTTCTGGTTTCTAAGATTTCCCACATATGCTTTTTCCCAATACCAGGAAGTAATTCAATTTGATGCCTTCTGGTATTTATAGGTTCGGCTTTGTTGAAAAACTCTACGAATCTAGCTTCCTTTTCTTTTATTTGATCTGTAATAATATCGTTAAGTTCCACCCTGGCAGTTTGGGTTAATTTATCTAAACTTAATTTTCCTAAAACATGATGAATTTGGTCTCTTTTACCCTCTCCAATGTAAACTTTTTCATGAGGTTGAAGGTGGACACCTTTTTTAGGAACTAATTCTAATAAAGAGAAATGTTCTTTACCCAAAGCTTGCGCTATTGGGGTCTTTTGATGCATTGGACGTGAATCGAAAGGATAGCCATGAGGCAGGAAGTCCAATATAATTACTGTTTCTTCTTTTGTTTGATCCATTTTTTGCTCCAATAGTTAAATGCATTGTTAGTATTATTTAAGGAAAAATAAGTATAAAAAGGTTACTTTTTCTTAGATTTAGGTAAGTAGTCCTTGACAGCAGATACTATTTTTTCTATGTTTTCGGGAGTAATAGTTGTGGTTTCTCCGGTAAAAATGGCTTTCACGTCTTCTACATCTGAAGGGAGAATATCTATAATTTTAGTTATTTGTCGGTCTTTGATTCTGGGTATATCTAAAGCAAGGATCTTTTCTCTTAATTCAGAGACTTGTTTATAATCTAATTTCACTAGTTTATTGAGATAATCTTTGACCTTGTTGCCTCTAAAAGTAAGTTCTTTGTCACGTTTTTCTATTTTTCCCAATTTTTCCCTTAATTCTGTGAGAGAAATTGGAGTTTCTGAGATTAGTTTTGTGTTTGACATTTTCTTAAATGAATAGGATGGACTACTATTAATTTGGGTTTTTTAAAATCTTTTATTTCTACTTTATAGCAATTACCTTGTTTGCCCTTTACAACACCTACTTTCCCATGAAATCGAGGGAAATACATGCCTTTTTGGACAGCAGGTTCTGCCTTGAGTAAAACTTTTTCTTCTGGTTTAAAACTTTGTAAGTAATTATTGATACTAATCTTGCCTCGAGTTTTAATAGATTTTTTTAATTTAGATCGAGTTTTTCTTCTAAATTTACCTATCCTTTGTGCCATTGTAAATAGAAATGATTATTTTCGGTTTAAAAAGGTTACTCTTTGATTTGGGACTTTAATCTGTCCATGACTTCATTAATAGCGAAGAATAAGTTGAAATTGGTGGATTCGGCTTCATAATGCTTATCAGCTATCTCTAATTGGGCATCTATCTGGTATTTTTGGGATTTTTCTGTTTTATGAACTTCTTTTAGGGTCAAATGTAATTTTGTAAAATCCTGGAAATGATTGGCGTTGTTACCGATTACTTTTTTTAAGATAGTTAATTCTCCAGGTTCGAGTCCATTAAAATTATTAAGTTGGATTCTATCCCCTAATTGTATTGTCATTGCAGTCTATATTAAGATGTTTTAGGTTAAATAGTTTTCCATACAAAAGTTTATATATTGTTTGTGGCTTTGAAGGAATAATGGAAGGGGTTAAGAATTGGAAAAGAGTGTTAGCATTTTTTGTGGATTTAGCTATTGTAGATTTGATCATTACTAAGCCTTTGAACAACTTGGTGGATGTAAAAGAAGTGAGTTCTATTAATGAGGTGTTAAGTTTATTAAGTTTAAATAATCTTTTTTTGATTTCCTTATTGATAGGTTTGTTAGGAGTTTTGTATTGGACTATTTTAGAGTTTAAGATAGGACAGACCTTGGGAGCTTTAATATTTAATTTAAGAATGAGAACTGAAGATAATAAGGAAGCGGAATTTGGGAGGGTTTTCTTAAGGAATATTACCAAATTAAGTATAATCTTTTTGTTAATAGACTCGATACACATCTTTTTTTCTCCAAAGAAACAAAGATTTTTTGAGAAATTAAGTAAAACCAGAACTATGGAGGAAGGATGAAGAAATTTAAAACCATAATAATGACTGTAGTATTGCTTTGGTTGGGTGCTTATGCTCTAAGTTTTATTATAGGAGATAGGGTGGGGGGGGAAATTGTATCTGAAGGAATTGCAATTGTGCCCATTCATGGAGCCATTGTGATAAATGATGTTCAGAATATTTTTGGTGTTAATGCTATCGGAAGTGATACTATTTTAGAGAATTTAAAGAAAGCAAGAACTAATAAGGGGGTGAAGGTGGTTATTTTGGAGATTAATTCTGGAGGAGGAGCTGTTGTGGCCAGTAAAGAGGTTGCAGATTATGTTAAAAAACTAAAAGAAGAGAAACCAGTAATAGCTTGGATAAGGGAAGTAGGGGCGAGTGGAGCTTATTGGATTGCGGCAAGTAGTGATGTAATTGTTGCGGATGAGATGAGTATTACCGGAAGTGTAGGTGTTATTTCAAGTTATTTAGATTATAGTGGTTTAATGGAGAAATACGGGGTTAAATATGAAAGATTGGTGGCTGGGGAGTTTAAAGATACGGGGAATCCATTTAGGGAGTTAAGTAGTGAAGAAAGAAGAATGATGGAAGCTAAATTAAGATTAATTCAAGACTTTTTTGTTAAAGATGTTCAAAAGAGTAGAAACTTGAATATAAATCAAGTAAATGAAATTAAGAAAGGATTTTTTTATTTAGGTGTGGAAGCTAAAGATTTAGGTTTGGTAGATGTGTTAGGAAATAAAGAGACTGCTGTTAGTAAAGCTAAAGAGTTAGGGAATATAAGTGATGGGAGTATTGTGGAGTATAAAGCTAAGAAAAGTATTTTAGATTTGTTAGAAAGGTTTGGAATTCAAATTTTCTTTAGTATGGGGAGGGGAATTGGTCGGGAAATAAAAGTAGAAGAAGAGTTTAAAATATTGGCTTAAGAATAGAAATAATTATAAAGGATGGATTTTTGATTTATTAATAAAACACGTTAAGGAGGTGTTTAAATGAGATTTCAAGAAGAAGGTGGAGAAGCACCTGCTGAAGAACCTACAGGGGAACCGGCAGGAGAACCTGAAGGTGGAGACGAAGGTGGAGAAGCACCTGCAGAAGAACCTTCCGAAGAGTAAAAACTTAAGGTGTTGACATTTATTTATTTTTTGTCAAGGAATGTCAACACATAATTTTTCTTATA
>CEPX01096643.1_pt1 | contig 44258 bp, 49 predicted proteins | sample 361361 | NCBI WGS metagenome assembly CEPX01 (sample SAMEA2619974, study PRJEB7988) | marine metagenome | biome: marine biome (ENVO:00000447); feature: mesopelagic zone (ENVO:00000213) & marine oxygen minimum zone (ENVO:01000065); material: "saline water (ENVO:00002010), including plankton...
GAAAATATTGAATTATGAGAAAAATTAAATGAAACAAAAACAACTAATTCAGATTGAGGATATTTGGAAAGTATACCAAATAGGCAGCATTAAGGTAGAGGCATTGCGGGGGGTGACCCTCTCAATAAAACAGGGAGAGTTTGTGGCAATAACTGGCCCCAGCGGCAGCGGCAAGAGTACAATAATGAATATGGTCGGGGCTTTGGATATTCCTTCTAAAATCTATTTATACTAAGATTAATTATTCTAATTATGACCAAAGTAACAATTTATACAACTCCAACTTGCGCTTACTGCGCAACGGCGAAGGACTTTTTTGACAAAAATAATATTGAATATGAAGCAATTGATATAACAACAAATGTTGAAGGAATGAAGTGGATGCAGGAACGCGGTTTCCAGGGAGTCCCAGTTATTGTGTTAGGAGAAGGTGACAAAGAAGAAATACTCCAAGGATTTAATGAGGAAGTGCAGGCACAGATAGAAGAAGAACTGGGAATGCGGGGTGACTCAGGAAAAGGATATGGCTGAAGGAATAATAACTTGCCCGAAGTGCGGGCACAAGCAAGGGGCAGAAATACCGGAGGCAGTATGTCAATTTTCCTACCTTTGCTTCGGATGTAAGGAAACAATTTTATCAGAAACAAAGTGCTGTGTTTTCTGTGATTATGGTGACAGGTCCTGCCACACTGAGAAGAAAGAAACTGAAGTGACGATAGTAGAATGAAGAGAGTTCATTTATTTATATCGGGAAAGGTCCAAGGTGTCTATTTCAGAGCTTTTGTAAAAGAAAACGCAGAAAATATGGATGTAAAGGGGTGGGTTCGGAACACAGACAAGGGAGTGGAAGTTCTGGCAGAAGGAACTGAAGAGAATATTGAAGTTCTCTTAAAAAACTGCGAAGAAGGTTCACCCACCTCTCTTGTTGAAAACCTTGAAATCACAGAGGGGAAATATACAGGTGAATTCAACAAATTTGCAATACTGCGCTGAAAGGAGGGAAAATGGACGAAGAAGAAAAGGCACGAAGATATGTGAAGAAGCTTGAGTCGGGAGAAGAAGTGGGCGAGCACACTGAAAAGCTTGAGATACGCGACTCGATTGAAGACAAAAAGCCAAAGAAAGCCAATAAAGAAAGAATACAAGACTAAATTTTACTCTGAACGCCATAAAGCTTAATAAGATAGCAAGCTTATGGAAAGTAGACTTCTTAGACTGGGAATTATTTTGTATGAAAAAAGACCTTGAAAAGATTGAAGAAGAGCTTAAAGAAGGTGCTGACCTCGAGGCAATACTTGAAAAATATGACTGGAAGGATTTTGAAAGCCTTGTAGCATCTATATTTGCTGAGAAAAATTACAGAGTAAAGACTGCTCACAGATTTAAGCACGATGGAAGACATCAAGTTGATGTTCTAGCCCAGGGATTCGGAGAAGTTTTTTGTGTAGATTGCAAAAAGTGGTCTGACAGAAAAGGAAAAGTATCTGCCTTGAAAAAATCTGTTCTTGAGCAGAAACTGAGAACACAGGCTCTGAAAAATAGTGAAGGGCACAAAACTGATGTCTACCCCCTTATAGTAACCTTACTCCAGGAAGAAATCGAGACACATGGAAATATTCCTGTGATTCCTGTGTGGAAGCTTAACAGCTTTCTTGATGAGTTTCCTCAAAATAGAAAGAACCTGCACAAGGCAGATTAGGAGCGCGAAACATTATTATAAGAACTTAGGCATTTTTACCCGATATGTTTGAGAAGGAAAACCTGGAAGAAGAAGTCCGAAAATTTTGGGATAAAAACAAGACTGACAAGAAGGCACTTTCGCTCAATAACGAGGCTAAACCCTATTATTTTCTTGATGGTCCCCCATATGCAACAGGGCATATTCATATGGGAACTGCCTGGAATAAGATACTGAAGGATTTCTACTTAAGATATAATAGAATGCTTGGAAAGAATGTCTGGGCAAGACCAGGATATGACTGCCACGGATTACCAACTGAGCTAAAAGTTGAAAAAAAACTCGGAATACGAGATAAAAAGGAGATTGAAAGCCGTGTTGGAATTGCAAAGTTCAACGAGGAATGTTACAAATTTTCTACAGAATTTATAGGAACGATGAACGAGGAGTTCGAAAACCTTGGAGTCTGGATGGATTGGGACAATCCTTACAGAACTCTGGACAAAGGATATATTGAAGCAGGTTGGTTTACTTTCAAAACAGCATATGACAAAGGTCTGGTTTACAAAGACAAGTACACAGTACATGTATGTTCAAGCTGCGAGACTGTTGTTTCAAATAATGAAGTTGAATATCAAAAAGTAAGTGATGAATCTGTTTATGTTAAATTGAAAGTGAAGGGAACAGACAATGAGTACCTGATTATATGGACAACGACTCCATGGACACTGCCGAGCAATGCAGGTGTAATAGCACATCCTGATTTTGACTATGTAAAGGTTGAGCTTAATAATGGTGAAAAATGGATTCTTGCAAAAGACTTGGTTGAAAATTTGATGGGAAAAATAGAAGCCAGTTACAAAACTCTTGAAGAATTTAAAGGGAAAAAGCTCAAGGACCTTGAATATGAAACACCCTTCAGTGATCTTCCACTACAGGAAGGTGTAAATGCGAAAGTCGTTCTCAATGAAGAGTATGTAAATCTTGAACAGGGGACAGGACTCGTTCACTGTGCCCCCGGCCATGGAACTGAAGACTTTCTTGTTGGAAAGGAAAACAAACTCTCAACGCTCTGCCCTCTGACAATGACAGGGGAATATACGGAAGAAGCTGGAAAATACGCAGGAAAATACGTAAAAGATGCTGACAGTGAGCTCACAGAAGAACTCAGGGAAAAGAGTCTTCTTGTAACGACAGAGAAAATAAAACACGATTATCCTATGTGCTGGCGCTGCAAAACACCACTACTTTTCATGGCAATGCCACAATGGTTCATAAAAGTCAGTGCAATAAGAAAGAAGATTATAGCTGACAATAAGAAAAATGTTAACTGGCCTTATGATTGGGCAGGCAAGCGTTTTGAAGACTGGCTTCAGAATATGGGAGACTGGCCAATTTCAAGGCAGAGATATTGGGGAATTCCTGTTCCAATATGGGAATGTCAGAAAGAAGATTGCGACGAAGTAAAGGTTATTGGCTCAATAAAGGAGCTTGGAAAAGACACAGAGAATCTGCATCGCCAGTTTGTTGACCCGATAGAATTCGACTGCAAATGCGGCGGAAGAATGAAAAGGATAGAAGATATTCTTGATGTCTGGTTTGATTCAGGAATAGCACCTTGGGGCTCTGTCGGCTATCCACAGAAAGAAGAGCCTTTTAAGACTTTGTGGCCTGTTGATTTTATATTGGAGGGTTCAGATCAGACAAGGGGTTGGTTTAACTCACTTGCAGTTTGTGGAATGCTAACTTTTGACAGAATTCCCTACATAAATGTTGTTCAGCACGCATTGGTTCTTGCAGAAGGTGGACTTAAAATGAGCAAGTCTCTCGGAAACATAGTTTCTCCAGATGAAGTTGTTGAAAAATACGGAAGAGACCATATACGACATTATCTGCTCTACTACGACCCTGCCGAGGACTTTGTATTCTCCTGGGAAAAAATGAATGATGTAAAGAGATTTTTCAATACCTGGAAAAACACAGTGAAATTCCAGGAACTTTACGGAAGCAAGAAGGAACTCCCAAGTAAAATTGCGCTGGAGGACAAGTGGGTACTCTCCAAATTAAACTCACTTATAGAAAAAGTCAGGGAATCTAATGAAAAATACTATGGATTCAAATCAGTTCAGGCAATACAGGAATTCATTGTAAATGACCTGAGCAGATGGTACATCAAACTAATACGAGAACGATTGTGGCCAACTTATACTGGTGAGGACAAAGAAGCAGCCCAAGCAACCTTGTACCACGTTCTCGACAGTGTAAACACACTGATGGCACCCGTTCTTGTTCATATGTCTGAAGCAGCATATCAGGACATTTTCAAAGGAGATGGGGATGAAGAAAGCGTACATTTCAGAGAATTTCCAGACTTTAATAAGAAGGGCATAGACAAGAAGCTAGAGGAAGCAATGACAGAAGTCAGAATGATTACAGAAGCATCAGCCTCGGCAAGACAGGAAAGTGGTATAAAGTTAAGATGGCCGGTGAAGAAAATAAGTATTTCAACAAAAAATGACTATCTTAAAAAGAATTTTGATAAAATCCTTATGTTTGTTCTCAATGCAAAGGAAATTAAATTTGCAGATTCGGCAAAGGGTTCAGTAAAAGCAGAACATGTAAAAGGAGCAATTTTCCTCGACAGTAGTGTGGATGATTCCCTGGAGAAGGAGTGGCTGATAAAGGAACTTGGAAAGCACGTACAAGGACAGAGAAAGAAAGCCGGTTTCAATATTGAAGATAAAATAAACCTAAGTGTAGACTCTGATATAAACAGCCAACTTGAAAATGCCGACGAATTGCTTTCTGAAAAGATAGGAATTGGAACATACAGCCTTGGAAAGCTTACAGGAAAGAACAAAAGTGAGTTTGAATTCCGCGGAAAGAAAGTAAGAATCGCATTCTAGGAAAGTAATTAAAGACAGTAGGATATTTTATTTTATGGACTGTGCAAAATGCAAAGAGCAGACTGATGATGGATTTCAGTGCGAGAGTTGTGACTCAAGTCTGCACAGAAAGTGTGGAAGAAAGTACGGTGGACGATTCCTCTGCAAAAAATGCCTCAAAAATGCCCGTTTTGAAACAACAATGTCCTCAGGATTCTGATGGGGAAAAGGCAGAAAAAGGGAGATAAACTTGTTGTACAGGAACGTATAAGTCGCCTTTTTAGTTTATCTAGACGAGTGTTCAAAGAAAGTCCTGAGCTTTCTAATAGATATGTAAAACTGGCACGAGACTTGGGAATGCGTTTCCGTGTTAAAATACCGACAAAATATAAGAAAGAGTATTGCAAGAAATGTCACACATATCTAAAACCAGGAGTAAGCTCAAAAATAAGACTTAGCCAGAATAGGCAATCAAAGGTAATGGTAAGCTGTCTTGCATGTGGAAATATAATGCGCTACCCATATTCCAGAGAGAAAGAAAAAGCTTAATAAAGCAATTATTCATAGAGATGTCCGTTCAAATGGTAAGCACACTTGATATAAACACAAACGCCTTGATTGATGCAGCAAAGGAAGAGCTGAAGACAGTTGAAGCACTAAAAAAGCCTGAGTGGGCACACTATGCAAAGAGTGGGGCTCACAAAGAAAGACCACCTCAGAATGACGATTTCTGGCAAATTCGCGCAGCTGCTTTAATGAGAAAGCTATACAAGAAAGGACCTATCGGAGTTTCAAGACTAAGAAAGGAATATGGCGGAAGGAAGAACAGAGGAGCAAAGCCAGAGAAACACTACGATGGTTCAGGAAATGTTATAAGAACAATTCTTCAGCAGCTTGAGACTGCAGGTTATGTAAAGAAAGTAAAAAGTGGGAGAGAACTTACCGCAACAGGTATGAAATTTTTGGACGGAATATCGCACAAAGTAGAGAATTTAGAGCAGGATTCTGAAAAGGCTCCAATAGAAAACAAGAAGGAAGTAGCAGAAGAAAAGATTGAAGTTCCGGAAGCAAAGGAAGACAAAACTTCTGAAGAATAATTTATACAGAGCAGAGTAGTAGACTAATTATGAACGATTCTGAACTTGATAAAATAAGAAAGAAAAAGCTTGCTGAGATGCAGACAGCGTCAGAGCAGGAAGAAGCTAATGCACGACAGGAAGCTCAAGCAAAAGATCAGGTCGAATCAGCCCTGAAATTAATACTAACAAATGAAGCCTGGGACCGATGGAACAATGCGAAGGTGGCAAATCAAAATATTGCTTACTCGGCGGCGATGGCATTGCTTCAGCAGACAGGTGGAAAGGTTTCCCAAAAAATAACTGAGGAACAATTGAAGCAAATACTTTCACAAGTAGCTAGCTCGCAGAGACGTGAATTTAATATACGAAGAAAATAATTGAACTAAAACAGCTTCCTTTGTTTGCTGAACATTTGACCGACAATTCTTTCTAAATCTTCTTTTGAAATTACGCCACCCCTTAATTCACGGTCACGGAATCCTGAGCTGATTTGGTGGAAATTTTCTGCTAGAAAACTACCTTCATCATAATAAATATGGAATTTTGCTTTTTTTGATTTTCTGAAAACTGCATCTTCGAGAACGTCCCTTGTATCACGTGGACCTTTGAGTTTGAATAAAACCAATTTATTTGTTGCCGTAGGAATACCATAAACAGGGGACTGTCTACTTCCAATGGAAGTCAAAATGTTGCCGACAGTGCAGTTGTTAACAACAATATCATTTGTCAGAAGAGTAGCCGCCGAAAAAAGTCTGTCTGCAACAAGATCTTTTATATAGATTTTTCCCTTCACGAGAGCGACTACGAATGCTTCAGAAATTTTTGAATTTTTTATTATAACACTGACATCGACATCTTTTCCTCCATCTAGAGTTCCAAGAACTGCCCTCTTGAACAGCACAGGAGATCTGCGCTTGTAATCAGAAATTTCTGTGATTTCTACACGGCCAGATACATGAGCACGTTCAAAGGCAATTGAGATAGAGCTGTTCTCAATAGTAGCTCCTTCTATTTGGGAGACATTTTGATTTGAACCAGTTGCACTGAATAGGGTTTCACACTCTACATTTCTGAGAATCATTTTTCTCAGGTAAGAACTGTCGCCAATAGACTTGCAACGGACTCCACTGATTGTATATGAGCCTGCAAGCTGTGTTCCTTCGAGAGCATGAGAGCCTTTGAGAAGTTCACAGTTTTCAATAAGTTCATTGAATGTGTTGCGTTGCTGTCTAGTCCAGTTTGAGACATTCAAGAGTTCCACAGGACCGGAGCTTCCTTGACTGAGTAAGAACTCAGACTCTATTTCAAGGAGAGCGCTTATGTACACACCTCTTAAAAGTAGTGTTTGATTCTCAAACGAACGCAAATCTGAGAAGAAGTTTCTCTTGTTGTCAACTCTGTCACGTTTAAATTCACCCCAGTCTTCGTGGCGCAAAATTCGCTTTACCTTCTGAACTTTCTTGTTAAACTCTACAGAGTTTGCAAAACGCCGGTCAGTGGCCCTTTCGAGAACTTTTGGGATGATAGAATCTACCATGAGTATGAGCGGGGGCAGATTTTGCCCCCAGAGTCAATTAAGGTTCTCCCTTAATCACCTCAGAAAATGTTTAGCATTAAGATTATTTAAGTTTTGAAGAAACATGATTTACTCACTCAGAAAGCGCCCTTCCAAGAAGGTTGGCTACAGGGGATTTATAATATAAATAGATGAAGAACAACAATATTCGCATGGAACGCAAGTACATTTCTATATGGATTGTTGCAATAACTTCAGGAGCATTTTTGCTGCAAATGAATGCCCCGATAACAGACAGTTTTGCTCTTATTTCTAGTCAGGTCGCCATTCACCCATGGACCCTCATAACACATATGTTTATGCACGGTGGAGCGACACACTTACTTTACAATATGTTCGCCCTGGCTCTGTTCGGAACAATTCTTGAAGTAACAATTGGATGGAGAAAATTCTTGGTCATATATTTTGTTGGGGGATTAGTTGCCGGGCTTGCAGCAATACCATTTTACAATGCGTCAATAGGAGCGAGTGGTGCAGTTTTCGCAGTAATGGGAGCACTTGCTGTCCTGAAGCCAAAAATGATAGTTTACGTTGGCTGGATACCGATGCCGATGGCAGTTGCTGCTGCAGTATGGGCGATGGGAGATCTAATCGGAATGTTCGCCCCAAGTGGAATAGCAAATGCGGCACATCTTGGAGGTCTTGTTTTTGGACTTGGCTATGCATTTTTACTCTTGAAGGAATTCCACGAGTGGGGAAATAAAAACAAGCGTCACAGCGCAGAAGACGAATGGGAAGATTCCTATTTTGATAAGGATGAGATGCGCTGGTACTAGGAAGAATTTACAAGTCCGTTTTTTGGACATATTTTTTTGAAAGGACATTCAGAACATTTTGGTTTTCTTGCAGAGCAAGTGTCCCTGCCGTGATAAATAAGAAGTAATGAAAATTTGTCCCAGTCGGCTTTTGGAATTAATTTTACCAAGTCCTGTTCAATTTTTACAGGATTTTTATGCTCAGTCAGACCAAGCCTGTAGGAAACACGTTTAACATGAGTGTCGACAGCAATTCCATCATTTATGCCGAAGGCGCTGGAGAGAACTATATTCGCTGTTTTTCTCGCGACTCCGGGCAAAGTTATCAAGTCCTCCATTGTTTGAGGGACCTTTCCTCCGAAATCTGAAATGATTTTCAAGGAGGAGCCTTTAATGTAATGAGCCTTACTCTTGTAAAACCCTGTACTTTTTACAAGGTTCTCGAGCTCCGTCTGCTCAGATTCAGCAAAATCTTTTACTGTTCTATATTTCTTAAATAAAGCAGGAGTAACCTTGTTTACCTGCTTGTCTGTACACTGTGCAGAAAGAATTGTTGCAACAAGAAGTTGGAGAGGATTTTTATGACGGAGTGCAGTTCTGCTGACAGGATGTATTTTATTAAGAGTTTTATAGACTTTTGAGGCTCTTTTTTTAATAATCTGAAGAGAATCTTTTTTTCCTTCCATCTTAGCACTTATGACTCCCGCGAATATTTATACATAGGGAAACATAAGCAAGATATGTTTGGACGAAAGATTACGAAGCTCACAGGAGGAGTTGGAGTTCAGGAATATCCATACATAGATGGGCGGCTCAGAACGCTTTTCAGGGAAAACGGAGTTTTGGACACAGGAGATAATAGAATACGGAATGTTCTTCTCGTTGACCCGTGGTGGAATGATGATGCAGACACTATTTTTGGAACACCTTTTCTACTGAATCATTTGCTTCAAGGACAGACCAACATATACGCACTTTATTCCAAGCCAGTTGATATGAAATATTTTGAAAATCTGAAGAAAACTGCAAATAAAGGATATAATGACGAGAACGCAGGATTTGACGCTGAAAATATTTTCGTTGCCGGAGGCGTTAATCCTGAAGACGGAAGAAGGGGTTTTGGAAAAACTGGATGGCGCCTCGAAGAAAACTCTTTTCAGCTGGTTTTCAAACCAAAACAGCAGAACCTCATAACAAATGGGGCATTCGAACTCTATAATTATATTCTCGAAGAAGGTGGAGTTCTCTTCGCAACCTTGGAAGGTGGTATTGTAAGAAGAACTGAAAATATAATGTGCGGATGGAACTATAGGAGGCGAAGGGCAGAGCCTGAAGAGAGGCTGGAGCCAAGAGAAAGAGCATTCAGAGTGGCGCCGGAGCTGTCAGAAGTGGAGAGGTATGCAGGAGGACCATTCGCTGGAGATGAGAGAAATTTCATACAAAGAGCAAGACATTGGAAAATTTATGTAAAGTGTGACAGAAGACGGCTGAGAAGAGGAAATGAGGAAATATGGAGATTTTTGCGAGATAAGAGAACAGAATTAAAACCCCTGAGGATACTTCCACCTCAAAATTATCCAGGTGGAGAAAACTAACTACTTTTTTGACTTACAGAAATCCTCAAGTTTATCAAATGCATTTTCAAGGGTTTCCATTGGAGGCAAAAACACAATACGGAAGTGGTCTCCTCCGTACTGCTCACCAAAGCCAGAGCCGTGAACGGTTAGGACGTGCTTCTCTTCAAGAAGGTCGAGGACGAATTTTTTGTCTCTTCCTTTATAGGAGTCTAGCTCGATTTTAGGGAACATATACATCGCGCCGTGGGCCTCTGTTACCGAAATTCCCTCAATTTCATTGAGCCTTTTAAAACTGAATTTTGCCCTTTCCTTAAGTTTTGATAAATAGCCCTCAAGATAACTATGATCTGACTCCATTGCTGTTTTCAGAGCCAGTTGTGCAGGAGTATTTGTACTGAGACGGCCACGGGCCATTTTGTAGCAGGCTTCTTTCAGTTTATTTATCTCATCATCCGGACCTTTGAAACCCATGTAACCTATTCTCCAACCAGGGGCAAAATAGACTTTTGAAAGACCACCAATAACAATAAAGTTGACATCATCTGCAAGACTTGCAGTGCTCACGAATTTTCTGTCAAAGGTTATCAAATCATATATCTCATCACATATTATTGGAACATCATTCTCAGCAGCGATGTCAGTTATTTCCTTCAGAGTCTTTTCAGGATAAAGTGCCCCAGTTGGATTGTTGGGATTTATGACAACAATAGCTTTGGTGTTTTCGTTCACCTTGCTTCGAATATCGTCAATATCAGGTTGCCAACCTTCCTCTTCAATAGTTCTGTATTCAACAGGACTTCCACCGTAGAAATTTGTCAATGAAATATAAAGAGGATAAGAAGGTCCGGGCATCACAACATCATCCCCTAAACCGACAAGGGAGGCGAAAACCATATTCATCCCCTCAGACGCTCCGGATGTCGGAAGATACTGCTCAGGTGCAATGTCTATATTCTTGTACTTTTTTTCGCGATTCGCTATAGCCTCACAAACGGCAGGAATACCTTCAGAATCGCCATAGTAATTGTTTCCATTAAGGGCTGCATCGGAGAGGGACTGTTTAAGAAAATCAGGTGTATCAAAATCATATTTGTTTGGGTCTCCGATGTTTAACTTCAGAACTTCGTGACCCTGTTTTTCGACTTCACGTGCGTTGACAACAATTTCTCGAATTGCATAAGTCATACCCTTAGTTCTCTTGTTTATTTCCATGCAACCCTGCCTCTTTTCGAACTTATTCTCGAAGATATATAAAGATTCGCGCAAGGAGAATAGCTTATATATTGGTAAATGTTAGAGCAAGATATGAGTAAAAGACTCAAAATTAATCTGAATAATATTATACTTTTAGCCGTCGTTTTTGGGGCGCTTTCTGGGGCTCTAACGACCTACTATATTACAAGTGTACAGACACCGACACAGGAAGATTTGATAAAATCACATTACGATACAGAAACTGCAGTTCTTGTAAGCCCCCATGGACTAAGGAAACACTTAGGAGACGGAACAACAGTTCTTGTGGATGTTAGAAGTCAGGAAGAATATGAGGAAGAGCATATAACTGGGGCACTTAATGTCCCGGCTTATAAAGATAGAGACCATTCAGACTACGGGGCTGTTGAAAGAATAGCCACATCTTTTGCAGAAATTAAAGCCGACAATCCGAACAAGGATATTATAATTTATTGCTACAGCATGCCATGTATGACTGGAAGAAAGGTTGGTAAGATGCTCGCTGACAGAGGAATATTTGTAAAGGAACTTGGAATCGGCTGGAATGAATGGAGATACTTTTGGACGCTCTGGAATCACGCGCATGAGTGGAATCAGACCAAACCAGAAGACTTCATAACATCAGGTCCTGAACCAGGAGAAATGCTGATAGAAAGTGGGACAGGATGTCCGATTGAAGGCGACTTTGGCTGCTAATGAAAATATTAACAAGCACACTCGTATTGGCCACAGTAATATTGATTAGTGGATGTACAGGCTCAGTTGAAACTGCGCCTTCCGAGCTAGACAGTTTTGCTGAATGTATAGACAATAATGAAGTCAAGATGTTTGGAGCCTATACTTGCTCTGTTTGTGCAAAACAAAAAGCACTTTTTGGTACATCTTTTGAAAAAATAGAAGAAGTTGAGTGTCATCCCCGTGGAGAAAACGCACAGACTGATTGGTGCCTTGAACTCAACATTGAGAAAACTCCGACTTGGATGATGTTTGAAAATGGAGACTTAGTAAAAACCGCAGTAGGATTCCAGACACTGGAAGAACTTTCTGAATTTTCCGGTTGCCCGCTGGAGGTAGTATAATGGCAAGCCAGCTGACCATAGGAATAGTTATTGCGGCCGCCCTTGCAGACAGTATAAATCCCTGTGTTTTTGGAGTTCTTATTTTCCTGATGGGATATATGCTGACCGCCTTCAAAAGTAAGGCGCGGCTTTTGGTAGGAGGATTAATCTATATAGCAACTGTGTATGTGACCTACTTTTTGATAGGTCTTGGAATTTTGTCCGCGGCTTACAGTGCGAATCTTACAAACACATTATACACCATAGCCGCAGTAATAGCAATATTTGCAGGAATTCTTGAAGTAAAGGATTTCTTCTGGTATGGTAAAGGACCAAGCCTTCAGATTATACCCGGAGGCGCGGAAAGGATAAAGAAATACACTTACAAGTTTAGTGAATTCAATAACAAACATCCTGCGTTCAATATGGCTCTTGCAGTTGGCCTCGGAGTTCTTGTAGTATTCGTTGAACTGCCCTGCACTGGAGCTCCCTACCTTGCAATAATCGGTCTACTTGCAGCAGGAGAATATTCAAACGGAGTTCCACTTCTACTCTTCTATAATTTGATATTCATACTTCCTCTGCTTGTAATCCTGGGACTGGTTTACACTGGAAAAGCTTCCAAGCAACTTGAAGCCTGGAGAAAGAAGCACAGAGGACTTATGAGATTATTCATAGGAATATTCCTGCTGACTCTGGGAACTTATATGTTCTGGTTAGTTTCTTAAAGTTGCTTGCAAAAACTTTTTAAATCAGAAGGGTTTAGAGAAGCTGTAAGGAGGAAAAATGGCAATAATAAGTACAAGATTAACAAAGATATCGGCTAGTGTTAACAAGCCAAAGAAGGGTAAGTCAGACTCTATAGAGATATCAAACAAAAACAGTATAGAGAGTGTAAAAAGGGAAACGATAAAGGGAATTGGAGATGTTATTGAAGTTGATTTTTCCCTTGAAACTCAATATGAACCAAATATCGGAAATATTGAAATAGAAGGAACTGTTGTTTACCACGACAAGGATTTGAAAAAACAATACGAAGAAAAGGATGGAAAAATAGTTCTTCTTGAAGACGCTTTTTTGGAAGTCAACAACACAATACTGGCAATAGGCTCAGTGCAATCACTTCTTATGGCAAAGGAGATGAATCTCCCCTCACCAATACAACTGCCAATGGTTGAAGCCAGCAAAAAGGCAAAGGACAAGGGCGGAAAGGGCTACGCTTAATTAAGAAAACTTTCTGAAATTAACCAAGTATAACAATACTTTCTACGAAGGCGCCTGCAAATATAAAGGCTATTCCGAAGACTATTAGGTAGAGGCTATCCGTTATTGTCTGCCAGAATTGTTCAGAGTGCCAATCTACTCGAAGGAATGCTATTGAGAGGAGACCTCCTGCCACCGCAGCCAGGAAAAAGCCTGTAAACTCTATAATTATGTGTGGTATTGAGGACACCAAGAGACCTGCTCTGGAAAAGAGTGAGGTCACAAAGACACCGAGAACTGATGCATTCCAGACAAGAATTATCATAGAGCCTGCTCCATATATGACTGAGAGAAGCATTAGAGTGAAAAGAACACGCATATTATTCATGAATATTGACTTGAAAACACTAGTCCCCATAACAAACTGCCCAAGCGTTGTTGTATATGTTCCGCCTGAGAAGGCTGCAAACTGTTTTGAGAATACCAGACCAAGCATCCAATCAGGAAGAATTAGTGCCCAAACAAGATAAGAAGCCGCCATCCCCATAAAGAACATGAAAAATATAAGCATAAGGTGGGCGTTCCTCTTAATGAAGGACTCTGTGCCTGACATATAGGAGCCGACCTGCTGCTCTATTCGCATTATCTTGTGGAGAAATGGAAGACCTGCAATAGTCGTTAAAAGAACACCGGCAAGACTGGCGTCATTTGGGAAAATCATGGGTCCAAGGAAAATTCCAATCGTCGAGATACAGGCTCCGAGTACGAAGCCGTACAGTGGATTTTTTTCAACCCACTCAGGACGTATTATGTTTTCAATGACCATAAACGCTGTAGGGAGGGAGAGTATAAAAGTTATATAGGTCGAAGGCAACTAAGACCTTAACAAAAGTAATTGCGGAGGTGGCAGAACCCGGTTAATGCGCGCGCCTGCAAAGCGTGTTTTTGTGAGTTCAAATCTCACCCTCCGCTTCGTTTTTGGAATTTAATCAGATTCTTCCCAGATTAGATGTGACATTCTTCGAGGATATTCAGTATAGCTAGTCTCTGTATACTCTCCCCTGAAATTCTGGATATAGCAATAATCACCAGGCCATTTTATGTGAGTCCATTCAAGTTTTTCGAGGAAAAATTTTAGTCTTTCAACAAAATTCCATTTAGGAAAACGCTTGAATTTCAACTGATTAAGAAAATCAGGATAATTTATTTTGTCAAGAGAATCGAGTTCGATGGCTTTCCCGTATGAATTCTTGACATCATCCACAAACCACTGTCTTCCGCTTATGTAGTCATCAAGAACCACCTTTTTGAAGCCACATGCTTTTGCATACGTTATAATGGCAGACATAACACTCTCCATAGTTCCTGTGCGATAAGGAAATTTGGGAGATATTTCAACAGAATCTATCAAGAGGACCGGCTTCTTCTTTTCAAACATTGCATTCAGATAAATAATTCCAACTGGTTTCAGTTTGTTGCCTAGGTGCATCAAAAGTCTGCAATGTCCTGCGTCCAGATTATGAGAAAGTGCAGTAACAAAATGAGCTCCGTGCTCCGCACTAAGACAATCCTCAACGCAGTCACTCAGAAAGAGATTAGCCGGAAGTTTTCTCTGCCATATCTTGAAACGCAGGTCAACTTTCTCATACTCTCCTGAGCCAATAATTTTCAGGTTTTGAAGTTCTTTTATGCGGCGTTTATAGAATCCTTCAAGAATTTTACTTCTACCATATCTATCTGGATCACCATAATATTCCAGCATTACAGAATGGGATTTAGAAAGAGCTCCTAAATCAGCTCGGCGAACCATACCTTCTACATACAAAGAGGACTCCCCAAGGTAGCCTTTTCTGCCATTAATGAAGCTCCCGCGATAATATACATCAACAATATTTCTCATTTTTGAGAGATGTCCCTTCAACCTTGAAACATAATCATAGAAAGGTCCTTGTATATTTCCGAGATCTTCTACAGATACGCCATAAGCAGAAGAAAGTTGTTCGTCGAAGTTTTTTTTCCACTTCCTCCTCTCTGCAGGTCTCAATCTCCTTTCAGAGCCATTTTCAGAAATTGTTTTTGGGGCAGTTGGACTTATGAGACCTTCATCTATCAAAAGTTCAACCGACTCACTGACAGCTTTTGAAATAAGTTGCAAATATATTGGAGGACTTTTGTTTGCAACATCAAGCTCCTGTATTTTTGCCTTAACTTTTGCAAATGTACCATCAGGAGCAAGAAGACGTCTTCTCGACTGAATAGATACAGACGGAGGAAGCTCAGAAAGCTCATCCACTATATTTTCAAGATCCATTTGCCTTTTTATTACCTGAAAGCGACCGTAAAGTGTGGGTTTGTTTATAGATTCTGTAGGATAAAAATCACCCATAGTGGAAAGAAGTCGTTCCTTTTTACTTACTCTTCTTCCCCTGAAATTAACTTTTGCATCACTGAGTTCAGAACGGGGCATCCCAAGAAGATGTGACTGAAATTCACTGTTAAACTCCTTTGGCTTGTAGTGGAAATTATCCCAGATATCAAGATCTATTCCTATCTTTTCGAGTTTTTCATTAGTTTTTGCTGTGGCAGGATTTTTTGAAACGGCATTATTGAATGATTTTTCCTTTGTATAGCCTGAACGAACAAGAAACTCATAGAGCAATATACCATAGACACTGGCATTTTCTATTGCCTCTCTTTGCTCCTTTGAATTTAATATTGAACATCGTGCAAAAACAGCTGTCAAAAGTTCCACATGAATATCAAGGTTCTTATCATTAGAAGAAAGAATGTAATCCAGACCCTCTGTAATGTGAGATTTGAGTTTCTTAGCTCTTCTTGGATTCAAATGGTCAACCAAGAATTCTGCTGCCTTTGTAAGATATATCAATTTGTCACTGTCTTTGAAAGTTTTTTCCCGAGTAGATGCGGCAAGATATCGCTTCCCAGCAAGAAGTTCATTTCCAGCCTCTGCGGCCTCTTCAGCAGACTTGGCCAACTCTTCAGGACTTTTAACCATACTAGACAGTGGTTCCTGTTGAATAAAAATGTTTGGAAGCTGGAAAATCTCTTAACTAAAAAAAATTACGAACAGGAACACTCACTTGGTTCGAGCTCCTCTAAAAGAACGCCTTTCCTGTATTTTTTCAGTTCCTTTGAGACCTCCTTGAAGGGGTCTTTGGAGCTCTTTGACTTCTTGTCTCCCTTTTTTTTCTTTGAGTTTTCAGCCATGTAAAAAGGGATTCTACTTTTCCAGCTATAAACTTATCTAAACGCAATATAGTTATATTACTCAGAATTAGGAACACTATGGAAGCCAAGACTGTAGAAGAAATCACTGCACTTGCTTTGTCGCTTGTGGTTTTTGTTCACGTAATTAGGGCAATAATGGGAATACCAGTAAGCATTGGAAGTGTAGAAATTCCAATCTGGGCGAGTATTGCCGCAGCAGGAGTAGTAGGATATTTAGCATACCTTAACTGGAATGTATACAGAGAAAATTGAATAGAGAGAAGCAATGGCACAGAGAATATACAATACTTTAAGCGGAAAGAGAGAGAATTTAGAATCTAGAGAGAAAGGGAAACTCCACATCTATGTCTGTGGACCGACTGTATATGATTACTCCCATCTTGGTCACGCCCGCGTATATGTAGTGTTTGATGTGATAAGGCGCTATCTTGAGCACAGTGGGAATGAGGTAATTTATATCAATAATTTAACGGACGTAAACGACAAGATAATTAAAAGAGCTGAAGAGACTGGAGATACTCCAGAATCTGTAGCAGAACGCTTCTCGGAAGAATTTTTTATAGATATGGACTCATTGGGGGTAAAGCGAGCAGACTTCTACCCTAAAGTTAGTGAACACATCACAGAAATAACAGGAATGATTGCAGGTCTTGTTGAAAAGGGCTATGCCTATGAATCGGCAGGAGATGTCTATTTTAACACGAGTAAAGTAAATGAGTACGGAAAACTTTCAAGACAGAATCTGGAAAAAATAATTGCAGGAATAAGAGTTGACGCAAATGAGAAGAAGAAAAATCAAGAAGATTTTGCACTTTGGAAAAGCGCCGGTGATAATGAACAGGGCTGGGACAGTCCTTGGGGGCGGGGAAGACCAGGCTGGCATATTGAGTGTAGTGCTATGGCGATGAAGTATTTTGGAGAAAGTCTTGACATACACGGTGGAGGTCAGGACCTTGTTTTCCCACATCATGAAAATGAAATAGCACAAAGCGAGGCATACAGTGGAAAGGAATTCGCAAAATACTGGATGCACAACGGCTTTGTAACTGTCGACAAAGAAAAAATGGGAAAATCACTTGGAAATTTCTTTACTGTAAGAGAGATACTAAAGAAACACAGACCTGAAGTTGTTCGCTACTTCCTGCTTTCAACGCAGTACAGGAAGCCAATAGACTTCACAGAGGAGGCGATAAACGAGGCAAAATCTTCTTTGGAAGGAATAGAGAATTCTCTCTCGAATCTGAAGCATGCAATCACAGTAAAAGAAGGAACAGAAAAAACAAAAGATGACAAAGAGGTTCTGAAGAAAATAGACTACTATAGAACACAGTTCTTTGCGGCGATGGATGACGATTTTAACACACGTGAGGCAATAAGCTCGGTCCACCAGATGTGCACAGTCCTCAATTCATATATCGTAGAAAATCCAAATAATGAAGTCCTTCGGGAGGCACTGGACAATTTTGAAGAATTCAGCCAGATACTCAATCTTTTCGAGGAGCAAGACATAGACCAGAATGAGGAAATAATTGCCCATCTTAGAAAACTTATGAGAGAGTTAGAAGTCAAAAAGCTAAAGGACGACTATACTGTTTCCGGTCTGATGAGGCTTGTTCTACTAGAACGTGAGAAAGCGAGAAAAGAAAACGATTATGAAAAATCTGATAAAATAAGAGAGGGTCTGAGCCACATGGGAATAGTGATTGAAGATACAGAAGAAGGACCACGCTGGCAGTTCAGACGAAGTTAAGACCAGAAAAGTTAAGCAAGGTTTATATAGCTAGGAGGAGAACAGAAGCAGCATGGCTAAGGGAGACAAGACAATTACATTGAAATTCAAGGAGGCAACTTTGTGGAAAGTTGCAACAGCGGTTCTCGCAATAATATTACTCTTTTCATTCCAAGGTGGCGAAGTTGAAGTGCAGGAAGAAGGAAGTGTTGCCGCAGCGACAATAAAAACAATTGACCTCAGCATCGATGACGACCCAGTTCTGGGAAATGATAATGCAGAAATAACTGTAATAGAATTTTCTGATTTCCAGTGCCAATTCTGTAACAGACTGTGGGCAGATGCAGTAAATGGAATAAAAACGAATTTTGTTGAGGACGGAACTGTGAAATTCGTATATCGTGATTTCCCGCTTAATTTCCACCCAAGCGCTGCAAAAGCAGCAACAGCTGCCAACTGTGCAGAGGAACAAGGACAGTACTGGGAAATGCACGACAAACTCTTTGAAAACCAGCAAAGTGACTGGGGATATTACGTACAGGAAGAGCGAAAATATCTCGCTCTTGAAGATGCCATGCCTTTCTTCAGGCAATACGCTTCTGAGCTTGGACTGGACACAGACAAGTTTAATGACTGCCTTGACTCTGACAAGTATGACAGCGAGATAAGCAAGGACCTTGTTGATGGCCAGACCGCAGGAGTTACCGGAACTCCATCAGTATTTGTTATGATGAGCAAGAAGAAGGCTCCAAAAGCAGAGCTTCAGGCTCTTGATGACGGAAGCAACATATTCTACTTTGAAACTTCAGACGGCAAGTACGCAGGTATACAGGTGGCAGGTGCTTTGCCATATGGAGCCTTTGAGCAAATTATAAACATAATGCTTACATAATAATTATTATGTCTGATAAAGAAATTGAAGTCCAGGTTGATAAGCAGAGTCTAAAAAGTGGAATTTTTGGAGGTTTAATAGCATCTATGTGCTGTATCAGTCCTCTAGTTATAGTCATGTTCAGTCTCGGAAGCGTGACTTTTGCCCTGGCGATTGCGACGTATAAAATATGGTTTATTGTTGCAGGAGCTCTGTTTTCAGGAACTGTCATTTTGTACCAGCTTCAGAAAAGAAATAGCTGCAATATAAAAGGAATCAAACGAAATAAGTCACTAATAATAACAGCATTTTTGACTTTTGCAGTGGTGTATTCAATTTCCATTTATGGTATTGTACCTGTTGTCGCTCCACTTGTTTTTGAATCAGGAGGAGTTGAATTAGATAAAGAAAGTGGTGAGCTCTATGAGATGACATTCACAGTAGGAGAACTGAATTGTGCAAGTTGTGAGTCAGGAATCAAGTGGTATCTTGAAAATCAAGTGGATGGAGTCTTCAGTGCAGAAGTGACACCTTCAGGAGCAGTTAAGGTAATCTATGATTCAGAGACAATTGATGCAGAAGGAATAATTGAATCTGAAGTCTTTGACAATTACCCGCCAATGGAAATAAATGAAAACAAAAGACTATAGTGGAACAGAAAGGCAGTGGCTTGTTTTAGCTGCTATTTTTTCTTTATCTGTTTTTTCTCTTCATTTTTTTACCGGAGTTCCGTCCTCCTTTGAAGCAGAATCCATAGATGATGCTCTTTTTATGAGCGAAAACTGTCCAGCTTATGAAAGGTTTTTCTATGAGGAGAGTAATATAAAGTGGCAGGAAAGTGAACGCAAAAATATACCGCAAATCTCTTGAAGAGTACAAGATAAAGAAATTCTTTGATACTCTGGAGAGATATGAAAATGATACACATCTTCTTCCAATTGGGGAAAGAATAGAAAATCTTCAGGAACTCAGTAGAGTTGGAAGCGTCTCGCTTGAAGTTCTCAAAGGAGAAAAAAACTGGAAAGGATATTTACGAGAAACACGAGGAAGAGGAAGGAAGTATTACAAACATTTCCCGCGGATAAAAAGATTTTTGAATATAGAAAAAGTTGCATACAGGCTTAAAAAATTTCTCTTGGAAATAGAAGAGGAACTCAAGCTAGCAAACGAGATTCTGGAGGATATGGAGCGTATTTTTTTGAAATATGGAGCAAGACTTAAGAAACGGAAAATAGAAGAAATAACTGTTCCGCCTTCTCTCAGGTCGGTAAAACTTCCTATAGGAAAACACCTGCCACAGAGCGAATTGGTAAAGAGGAACATACTGTGCCTTTCCAGTAAAGATACCGATGAGTGGTACGAGAAGGTTATAAAAAAGTTTGAGACGAATATGAGGAAAACTCATGGGAGATTTTCACTTTCTTCTTCAAAGATTCCACTGACAGATATTGAGCATAGACACGTTAAAGAACACAAAGCCTTCGCATTCACACAATACGGAATTGCCAAAAAACTTATGACTGTAGATTATATTCAGCTTGTAATATATTACTTAAAGGGAGTAAAACCGTCAAATACAGGGTACCTTTACGCTGGCTCAAGATCACCAAGAAAAGCGAATATTCACAAAGCAGAATTATTGCTTCTGTATCATTTATTAAAAATTGCTGAGGAAGGCAAAGTAAAGGAAATTAAAATAAGCCTGCATACAAGAAGAGAAGGGCAGGGGGAAGGAATTTTTCCTGTGTACGAGGAAGTAAAAACAGCCGCTACAGAGATAGAGGGAAATTGGGTAATTTTTAGGACCTGAGCAAAGCATTATAAATTATATCACTTTAGTCCAGATATGACAGGAAAGCATTATGTCTGCGAAGACTGTGAATATCAAGGAGACGGTCCCGGAGATTGTGCAAAATGTGGAAAGTCCCTGCAAGAAAAGAAAGGGGAAATCTGCGAATTTTGCTGAAGGAGCTTCACTAAAGCCAAATAAAGGCTATTCTTAATTTAAGGCGTAATTAATATAAAACTCAAATTCTTAGTGGATTTATGGAAGAAACTGAAAAAGTAACTGAGCCGACAATGTTTGTCGAGGTAGAAGTAAAGTGCAAGAACTGTAATCATCTCGACAAGGTTCACGTGCCAGTAGTTTGTGGAGTCGATAAAACAAGTAGTGACAAAACTCTGTACTGTGATTTAGCCGGAGATTTGAAAGACTATGCACCTAAGTGCACAGAATGTGGCAAAAGGGATTACGCAGTAGAGAAAGAACCTATATTTATCGGAGCAGGCGGCTCCTAATCCCGAACTATAAGAGTTCCACTCATTCCGCCGTGACCAGAGCCACAGAATACTGAGCAACGGAATGTGAACTCCCCAGATTTGTCAGCGATAAATTCGACACTTAGTGTTTCTCCGGAAGGAATTTGCTCATTTACACCAAAATCGGGCAGACTGAAACCGTGTGTTGTGTCCTCACTTGTTATTGTGAGACGAACTGTATCTCCTTTCTTGATGGTTATTTCTCCGGGGGTGAAACTAAACTTCTTTGCAGTCAGTGAAAACTCTTTTACTTCTCCTTGGAAAGTTGCTTCTTCAGACGGTGAATCTGAAACAGGCGCAACTTCTTGTATATTTTGAGTACTTTGTGACTCCGTCGAAGAGCCAGTACATCCGCTTACAATAAGTACAATAGAAAGAATAAGAACCATTAATATTTTATTTGCCATAAATTTTGAAATACAGCATAGGTTTAGATAATTAACTACTTGTTCCCGCGCTTCTTTGGCCTTAATTGCTTTCTCTTGCATTCCCTGCACTTTGCCTTTCCAAGCCTGAAGCGTCTTATATCAACACGGTTAGTTGCATTGCAATTCATGCATATGTAGACATTGTCAAAAAGGGCTTTCATAGCCTCTGGGAACTTTGCCATAACTCTATTTTACTGTAAGAGGAGCCTTTTAAAGCTTTCTGACTTACAGCGACAATCCCTCCAATCTCTTTACGCGCTCACTAAGAGGAGGATGTGTGCTGAAAAGGCCTGCAAGACTCTGTGCCTTGAAGGGATTGAGAATAAACATATGAGCACTTGCCTGATTACCAAGCCTCATAGGATGGCGGCTTCCTGCAGAGGAAATTTTAGTGAGGGCACTAATAAGAAATTTTGGCTTCTTTGTTAAACTGGCTCCGAAAATATCGGCTCCATATTCCCGGTCTCTTGAGATTGCAAGCTGAACAATCATTGCCGCAACTGGAGCAAGAATCATAGTCAATAGAAAACCTGCTGCGTTTCCGCCCTGTCTGCTGTTCCTTCCCAAAGACATATACCAGGCAAGTCGCCCAAGCATCATTATTGCACCGGCGATAGTAGCAGAAATTGTACTAACAAGAATATCATGATTTCCTATATGCCCCATTTCGTGTGCGAAAACTGCCTCAAGTTCATTATTGTCCAGCAAATCTAGAATCCCTGTTGTTGCGCATACAGTTGCATTCTTCTTGTTTCTGCCGGTTGCAAAAGCATTCGGATTTGCGCTTTTCATAATTGCGACTTGTGGCATTGGTAATTTCGCCTTCTTTGCAAGTTTCTCAACAACATTGTAGAGTCTTGGAGAATCTTTTTTACTTACAATTTTGGCACGATATATTGACAAAACGATTTTATCTGAATACCAGTAGCTTGCAAAGTTTAAAACTAGGGCGAAAACAAGGGCAGTAAGCATCCCGAAAGTTCCCCATAGAGAACCTACTGCGAGAAAGATTCCAAGAAGAAGTGAAAATAGAATAAAAGTCCTCATTTTATTTTTCGTCCGAGACAGGCCTTTACAAAGCCAATAAACGGAGGGCTCGGAGTCTCCATTCTTGATAAGAACTCAGGATGGAACTGTGTTCCTAGGAAAAATGGATGTCCAGGTAATTCAACTATTTCCATTACAGGTCGGTCCGGAGATTTTCCAGAAAATTTCAGACCATTCTTTTCAAGAATGTCTATGTAATCAGGGTTTAACTCATATCTGTGCCTGTGCCTCTCAGTGATGAGCTCTTTCCCATAAACCTTATGAGCAAGACTTCCTTTTTCTATCTTGCAAGGCCAGCCACCAAGACGCATGGTCGCACCCATATCAGTGATTTGATGCTGTTCTGGAAGTATGCAAATAACAGGATGTTTTGTTTTTTCATCACTTTCAGTTGTGTGTGCTCCTTTAAGATTGCATTTTTCTCTGGCAAAGCCGACAGTTGCGAGTTGGAATCCATAACAAAGGCCAAGGAAGGGAATATTGTTATTCCTTGCATAGTCAATAGCAGCGATTTTTCCTTCCACACCACGAGAGCCGAAACCCCCAGGAACTATTAGACCGTGGACTTTGTCAAGAGCCTCTAGCTTCTTTTCGTCTTTTTCGAAATCTGATGTCTCGAGCCAGAGAACATCAACCTTGCATCCACTTTCCATTGCCGCATGCTTGAGAGCTTCAAGAACGCTGACATAGGAATCATTAAGAGATGTGTATTTTCCTGCAAGAGCGACAGTTATGCGCCCCTCAGCATTCATTTTCTTGTCTACAAGTTTCTTCCATTTTGAAAGTGGGCCTCCTTTTTTAAGTCCAAGTTTTTTTGTGACCTTCTCTCCAAGTTTCTCCTTCTCCATGAGAAGAGGAACTTCATAAATAGAACTCGCGTCAGGGTCGGAAACTATATCGTCAACATGTGTATTGCAGAAGCGTGCAATTTTCTCTTTTGTGTTTTTATGAAGAACTGAAGTGGAACGCGCAATGATTATATCAGGCTGTATTCCTGATTCAAGAAGTCTTTTTACGCTGTGTTGAGTTGGTTTTGTTTTTTGTTCACCGACGACACTCATTGTAGGAACAAGAGTAAGGTGTAGAAAGAGGACATTTTCAGAACCCTCTTCAAAATGAAGCTGACGGACAGCCTCTAAGAAGGGCATGCTTTCTATGTCGCCAACTGTGCCACCGACTTCGACAACTACGACGTCCTTGCCTTTTCCAACTTCCTTGATATGATTCTTGATTGCATCTGTGATGTGTGGTATTATCTGAACCGTTTTTCCGAGATAATCTCCTTTGCGCTCCTTGTCAATAACTGTCTTGTATGCTTTTCCAGTCGTTATGTTGTGGATTCTGGAAAGATTCTGATTCAGAAAGCGTTCATAGGTTCCCAAATCCATATCAACTTCCCCGCCGTCGTCGAGAACAAAGACCTCTCCGTGTTCAAAGGGATTCATTGTTCCTGCGTCTATGTTCACATATGGATCTATCTTAACATTTGTAACATCATAGCCGTAAACCTGAAGAATTTTTGCAATTGAGGCTGAAACAAGACCTTTCCCAAGGCCACTTATTACTCCACCAGTTGTTATTATGTACTTAGTCATGGCTGGCGCCACCCCACTCTATAAGATGCCTACAAACAAAACTACCACTCCCACGCATATAATTAAGAGTTCAGAGAGCTATTTAAGTTTAGTGGCTTTTCTGTTGAAAGGAAGTGACATTATAGATTTGAAAAGGTCTTTTTCCTTCCTGTTAAAAACACCGATTACATATGCTGAAGCCCCAAACACTGCACAGCCAAGTAAGATTGTCAGAAGTTTTGAAACTACATTAACAGGGTGTATGAAAGCGATAGATAGTGCCATTATTCCTGCAGAAACAAGTATGTGTGGAATTTTCATATACTTATAGTCAAATCTTACCAAGGTCCTCGAAGGATAAAAGACCAAGACCGCTATTACGAAATAGCTGATTACTGTCGCAATCGCAGCACCATGCATTCCATAGAGAGGTATCAGAAACAAGTTAAATGCTATATTGAGAAGAGCTCCAAAGGTATATGCAAGACCTATAAATTTCGTCCTGCCATTTATCATCAAAACATTGGTTCCGATTGCTCCGATAAGAGCGAATAGAGGGAAGGCCATCAGACTTGCAACAAGCGGTACAGAGGCGAGGAAGGCTTTTCCGGAAAGAAGTGTTATAAGTTCAGAACCGAGTAGGTAAGCTCCGACAGTTCCAGGAACGAGAACGAGAAGTCCATATTTCAGCGCAGCACTTACATAGAGGGCATATTTTTTCCCATTTGTAACTCTACTCTCAGAAAAATAAGGGAGAAGAACATTATTGGGAGCATTTCCGAGATTGAATATCAGACTGAAAAGCGCATAAGGAACTGCATAGAGTCCGACGAGCTCAACTGAGCCAAGATAATTCAGTATGTATCTGTCACTCGTCATTATGACCCAGGTCATAACAGACATCAGTATCAGAGGCATACCGAAAAGGAAACCTTGTTTTGCAGCGCCAAAATTAATTCCACCATCTCCGATAAATAAAGCAATATCTGAACGGCTTTCCCATATAAAGATAAAAAGTACAGCCAGATTAGAGAAGAGCCATATCATAAGGACATCTGTCAAAGAAATAGACCTGTATACGGCAAAGAAAGCCAAGAGGAAAACAACCCATCCTTTTCCTCGCATAAAACCCAGAAAATTTGAGAAATTTATTCTTTGTTTTGCCTTGAAATAGAATTCATATACAACAATAAGAGTTGCAGTGAAGGTGATGAAAAGACTGAGTGAGAATAGTTCGGAATGCCCGCTCAGTTTGTTAAATTCAAGGAACCAGGACCGGAGAGGAGTAAAATAGAAGACCAGCAGAACCGAAGATAGGAAAAGAAGTTCAAACGCCAGAATTGAATGAAAAACCTGTGACCACTTCTTTTTTGGCAGTTCCGGAAGACGCGCGACAAGATATTGAGACAATCCCGGCTGAAGCAAAAGAGAAAGCAGGGAAATTAGAGCAACAAGGAGCATGAAAACTCCATAGAGCTCAACCCCAAGTGTCCTTGTTAAAAGGATTATTAAAATTGGACTTAGAACAAGATTGAGAGCTATGATAAAATAGGAAAAGGCAACTTCTCCGCTTATTTTTTGGGATTTACTCATCGCAAATTGTTAAGGAAGCGTAGTATAAAAATGATAGGATACCGTAGCCTCGCGGGATTTCGTTTAAAATATTTAGGATGCCACATATCAATATGAAGCTAGTGTTATTGTTGCTACTCGCCATTGTTGCAGTCAGTGGCTGTATATCTTATTCAGAAGATATTGAAAATGCAGAGCAAGAAATTGCCTTAGTCCTTGAAGAAATTGACATCAGTATAGATGTAGGTTCTTGTTGGAAAACAGAGGAAAGTTTGGAAGTAAGTTATTTTGGAAAGTACGCAATTATTGAAGAGGAAATAAACCTATATTTTAAAGGAGAGCCTGCGAACAACAATTATATTGATATTCTTGAAAAGGAGGAGAGATTGGAAAATATACTGCTCAAAGAGATAGCAAAGAAAGGATTTTTTGGATTGGGGCTAAAAAAAGACTATGAGATATATGGAAAGACTGAACATTATATTGACCTGGAACAGGGGAAATTTGTAACAAAGTCAGGAGAATTTTTAGAAAATAGCCCAAAGAAAGGTGAATTAGGAAAGGAAGATTGGAGACCTATGTTCTCCCTACTTCTTGGATGTTATGATCTTTCAGAATGTTCTCCGAAAAGAAACGCAAGGTGCGTAGATGCACTTTTGAATGATAGTTTCTTTGTAAACAAACTTGAAATTATTGAGCCAAATTATAAAAAAATATTAAATAAGCCATTTGGATGTTGGACAGATGACGAATGCAAAGGAGGAGAGACCTGCATAAGCAGGGCAGATTCTATGTGGCTTTATGGAAAGTGTAAGGAAATAAAAAAACAAAGAGGAATAAGAAATCCTGTTAAAGGTCAGAGTAAAATTGAAGAATGGATATACAGCACCGGAGAGCTCACAGCAAACAGTATGCCTTTGCTTGAACTCTATGTAGATGACAGAGATATAATTGAATGTGACTCACTTGAAAATCAGACTTCGGCAGAAAGGCTTTATTGTGGAATTGCCCGCTTTGCAGGAGTATACGACGTACTTGGAACCACCCTATCTGTCCTTACACTTGGGCACAGCACAGGTCCTGTCGAACTCATCGACGGACTCCTATCTAAAATAAAGATATTTACAAAACAACGCGCTAAGCAGAGCAGAAGTCATCAGAATCAAACTAAGAGCAATCATAACTTTCAGAATTATCGAAAAACCCTGCAATTTCATAATGTGTAGAGAAGTCGCACCCTTCCTCAATACATCTGTAAATTGAGAACATATCATTTGTAGTTGGATCCAGCTGTAGCCAGTATCCATCTATATTTACAGACACCCATGCATGACTGTAATCATCGATTTCATTTCCATAAACAACATAAGATTCGAAACCTGCTCCCTTAAGAAGGGAAACAAGAGCAACTGATTTGTCAGCACAGTCTCCATCCATAGACTTTAAAATATCCTCTGTTTCTCTCCACTCTGAATATCGTACGTAGGGCATGTTTGAAATATAGTCAAACATACCTTCCACATTCTCCATCTGAGAGCCTGTTGATAGTTCAGATGCGACCATTAATGCAGTTGGTCCTGAAAGATGGATATTTTTTGTTCTTGAGCGGAATATGCCGCCAGACTCACAGTCCTCTGTCTGTTCAAGATAAAGTGAACTAAAGGCCTCTTTGTTTGCAGACCATTCATATTCCGCTTCTGATACTGAATTTGTAATTGGTGCTATAGCTGCCGATTTCTCCACAGAAATTCCAAAAAACAACATAGGAGCTACCAATAAAGCGACGATTAACAGTATATTCTTCATTTGTTACTACTCCAGAGTGATTAATACCTTATAAGCATTTCTATAAAGGAAAAATAGAAGAAAATTATTCCAAAAACTCAAGAGAATCCACAGTTCCGTCGGAGTCGGCATCTATGCCCTCTACGACTTTTGCGAAAATTTTCGGCTTTGAGGCATTGCCTTTTTCTATTGTTTCAAGATGCTCAACAAGTGCAATAGTTGCGGCTCTTGTTCCAGAATATCGCTTTCCTGCAAGAACAAGAACATGCTTATCTTTCTTATAGGGGTTGGGAAAACGGACTATCAGACCTGTTTCATCTGCAGAATATTTTTTCTTTGTTATTGATGAATAGATATCCTTTGTCTTGAAATCGAATCTTATTGGCATTTTTGCATTGAAACGCTCCGTTATTTTATTGACTACAGGACCTCCAAGGAGAATAAGATTTTTCCGCAAATCCTCTGACCGAAGTTCAGTATCCAGACGGACATTTGTCTTGCTGGCATAATTAAGGAAGGTCCCCAAAAAGAGAGCCACATCTATTCCGTAAAAACCGTCTCGGCTCCGTGACCTTTCAGGACCGTGTGCGTGTGGGCTACCGATTATTATATTGGCATTTAGAGAACCATCTTTGATGAAGGGTTCGAGAAATTCGCTTTTGCGTTCTTCTGAAAGCTTTCCAGTCCGAACTGGATCCTTGAAGCGAACAAAAAAGGAAGGGCGAGATAGAGTATAGTACTTTGCAGTTGCACCCTGACGAGATTCTTCACCACTTACATCAACAACTCCATTTTTAAGAAAATTCTTTATATGGTAGTAAACTTTTTGCTCGTGAACGCCAAGGCGCTCCGCTATTTCCTTTGGATAACTGGAACCTTCAGAGAGAAGGTTTAATATTTTAGACGCTAGAGGGGAGCCCATTACCTTCAGATTTTCACAACTGAGCTCCTTTGCAGGAAGCGTATAAAGGCCCCCATCTTTCTTTTCTACAAGGTACATGAAGGCTATATTTCAGAAGTAGTATATAAATTTTTTAGTGGTGTTATAAATTTTTTAATAATGCTTATAAGGAGCCCCAGAGTAAGCTAAGAATATGTGCGGAATAATAGGCTATATTGGAAAGAGGAAGGCTTCAGAATTGCTTCTGAAAGCTCTGGAGCGCCTGGAATACCGCGGTTATGATTCCATAGGGATTGCAGTGGTGGGAGAGGGCTTGGAAATACTTAAAGACCGAGGAGAAGTCTCAGAGGTTTCCAAGACCCTCAATTTCACCACATTAGAAGGTAATTCAGGGATAGGTCATACAAGGTGGGCCACACATGGAGCACCGACACAGGAAAACGCACACCCACTAACAGACTGCAATGAAAAAATTGCAGTAGTTCATAATGGGATTATAGAGAATTACTCTGAATTGAGAAAAGAACTTGAAGATAATGGTCACAAATTTAAATCAGAAACAGACACGGAAGTAATTGCGCACCTTCTTGAAAATAAGAACTTGCCAGAAGTTCTCGATATGTTAAAAGGTTCTTATGCAATCGTTGCAATTAAGAAAGATGAGCCCGATAAACTTCTTTTCGCAAGAAACAGGTCACCCTTAATAATAGGCTTAGGAGCTGGAGAAAATTTCATCGCCTCAGACATACCAGCTTTTCTGAAGGAAACTAATAAAGTAGTGGTACTCGAAAATGGTGACTATGGATATGTCAAGAAAGAGTCCTATGAAATAAATAATGTAGAAGGTTCAGCAGACAGGAAAGTTCAGGAAATAAACTGGAATTCGGAAGCTGCAGAGAAGGAGGGGTATGAGTATTTTGCCCTCAAGGAAATTCACGAAATACCGAGAACTACTGAAAACACTATGAAAGCACTGGAGGATTTGAAACCATATGCTGAAGAAATACGAAAATACAGCAGAATTATGTTTACTGCATGTGGAACTTCCTACCACACGGCTCTTTATGGAAAATATCTTTTCAACAGTATTGGAATCAGGACGGAAGCAGTCATAGGTTCTGAATTTTCTTCTGTGACGATTGGAAAAGATGACCTAGTTATAGCAATATCACAATCAGGAGAAACCGCAGATACACTGTCTGCAGTTGAAAAGGCAAAACAGAGAGGCGCCAAAATTTTGTCCATATCTAATGTTCTTGGAAGTTCTCTTGAGCGAGAGGCAGATTTTTCAATACATACTCTTGCAGGTCCGGAAATAGCAGTTATAGCAACGAAGACTTTCTCTGCACAGATGCTTAGTCTATACTTACTCTATAAAATGATAAAGGGAGAAAAACCTGAAACAGGACTTGAAAAAATGCAGAGAACTGTTCTGAAACTCGACGCTGAAATCAAGAAAATTGCAGAGAAAATACAGAAAAAAGAAAATGCATATTTCATAGGCAGGGGAATTGGTTATCCACTCGCTATGGAAGGTGCGCTTAAACTAAAAGAAATCAGCTATATGCATGCGGAAGGAATGCCGGCAGGAGAACTGAAACATGGGACGCTTTCCCTCATAGAAAAGGGAACACCTGTAATTGTCCCACTTCTCCCCGAAATGTATGACAAAACGATTTCAAATATGGAAGAAGTTAAGGCACGGGGAGGACTTATAATAGCACTCTCCTGGGAAGGGGATGAAAGAGTAGGAGATGTGGCCTCAGAAGTTCTCAGAGTTCCCAAAACAGGGAACGAAGAATATCCGCTTCTTTATATTCTGATTCTGCAACTGCTTGCATACCACGTAACTGTCTTGAGAGAGCTGTCGCCGGACAAACCAAGAAATCTTGCCAAATGTGTAACAGTGGAATAAGACAAGTTATTTAACATAAACGAGTTTATGCAATTTTATGGCAACCGACCTACTGCTAGCGGTAACTTATTTCGCAACCCTTCTTGGATTTGGAGTATTTGTCATGGGATATGCAGAACGCTGGAAAATACCTCCTGCCTTTTTTCTGCTTCTTGTGGGACTGTTTTTTGGACCGACAATTCTGAATCTTGTCAGCGTCCCGAAGATGGGAGATGTACCTGACTTTCTGAGAATTCTTTCCTTGGTAATAATAGTCTTTGCTGGAAGCTTCCATCTTAAATTGAGCACTTTTAAAAAAGTGTCCAGAATGGCAATAAAATTGGCATTTGTAGGATTTGTAGTATCTGTAATATCTCTTGGAGCTGCCGCGCACTGGATATTTGATATGAGCTGGGCGTCCAGCCTCATTTTGGCTTCAATAGTAGGAGGAACCTCATCCGCTGCTATATTTACATTTAAGAAGGCACTTGGGGGTTCTGAAGCACTTTCCATACTAACGGTTGAATCCATATTCACAGACCCACTTACAGTTCTTGTTCCTGTACTTCTAATGAATGCATTTATGTCAGGTGCAATACAGAGCTCGACACAATTCCTTGGCAGTTTCTGGCAGATGATTTCAGCAGGAATTGGAACAGGAATAATTATTGGTTTCCTTGCAGCAGAGCTCTTCAAGCGAGAGGAGCGGGAGCTTTCACCAATATTGAGCTTCGCTATAGCAATGATAACTTATTCTCTGGCAAGAAATGTTGGAGGCTCAGGAATACTTGCTGTCGCAATATGTGCAATAATACTCGGTAACAGGAATATACCATTCAAAAAGGACATACTGAAATTTGAAGACTCTATGTCTACAATACTGACAATATCTGTATTCACCTTACTTGGAGCTCAGATAGACCTGATTTTAGAGAGTGCTATTTTACTGAAGAGCCTTCTGTTCATAATTATAACAATATTCGTAGTCAGACCAATTATGACCTATACAATACTTTACAAAGACAAAGTTCCGAAACGAGATCTTTTCCTGATAGCATTTACAGGTCCAAGGGGAGCGGCTTCAGCGGCCGTCGCTGCAATGCCAATAGCATATGCAGCCCAGTATGGAGCAGAGGCTTTTGTAACTGAAGCCCAGACCATATTACTTGTGACCTTCCTTGTGATACTGGCGACACTATTTTCAAGCACAGTGGTTGATTATGTTTATTCAAAAATTTTCGGACACAGGACTAAGCCCTAAGTAATGATTTAGCTTTTTCAACAAGCTCTTCTGCGCGTGACTTTTTAAGACCGGTCTTTTTACTTAGAGAGTCCGGTCTGCAGGAAGCAAGCTCTTTGACAAGAAGTATATTATTAGCCATTATGAGCTTGCGCTCTTTTGCACTCATAGAAATAATATTTGCAGGATAAGCCTGTGTTTTTTCAATTAGTTCGGGAAGAGAGCCACCTTTAGGAAAATTCCAGCCAATTAATTTCATTTTCTTAGCGGCAGAATATTTTTTTGCGTGATTTGAAAATTTTGTATTGTTAACAAGCCAGATGTTGTTGTAAGGATTTGGACCTTTTCGAATGTCGTCGAGAACTGCCCAAGTAGTCAGAACAGTTCCGAGACCGGTAAGACGGTGGGGATTTATGTGATGTTTACACTCTATCAGAAGTTTTCGCCCATCCTTTTCAAGAAGAGAATCTATCTGATGCTCAATAACTTCCCCCTGAACAATTACATTCCATCGAGTTTTATAGCCGAGCTCTCTGAAAAGATGTGTAACAAATCGTTCAAACTGACTGTGTTCAGGATCGAGTTCTGCTATTGCCTGCTTCAAATTATATTTGTATTTATGTTGTTTAGATTCGTGCTTGTCAATAAGAGTCAGTGTCTTTTTCAGAATTTCTCTGGTTCGCATCCCCTCATAAACACCACGAGCAACTTCATCCGCGATTTTGACTGCTACATCTTTTGAAAGACCTGAACGAAGGCAGGTCCCGACGATTTTGCTTTTTTTGAAAACTGCGCGACTTCCATCCGCCTTTGTAATCTGAACCATACTAGCCATAGGAAATTGAACTTAAAAGCTTTAGTGCAGAAACGTTTTATAGGGATATTGCAATAAGATAGCCACAACGTGGGACTGTAGCTCAGCCTGGGAGAGCACCAGACTGAAGATCTGGGTGTCGCTGGTTCAAATCCGGCCAGTCCCACTTTTATTCACAGAAGCAAAGCTTATATATCAAAATTATCACTGCAAAGTAGTGAATATGAAAGGCATTAAAATCGTGGGAATGGTGGTCTTGTTTTTTGCACTTATAGCAGCGCCTGCTCACGCTTTTGTTGATATAGAAATTACTTCCTTATCTATCAATAACTCTGAAATACGCTCAGGTGAGCCTCTTGAGGTTCAGACAACGCTGAAAAACCTTGGAAATGAGACAGTTGGAAATATCAGTGTTTATTTCAATATAGTAAATTCAAATTCATCAGTAAACTGGACAAAAACTGATGACAATAACGGTTTTTCAGCAGGAGAAAGCAGAACATACTCACAGAGCTGGACAGCCGGAATCCCCGGAGATTACACTTTTACAGCATCCTACAATATTAATGATACTGGCAACAGCATAAATGACACTAATCTAAGCAACAATGAGCTTCAGATGAATTTTTCGGTACTCAAGGACCTTGAATTTGTAAACCTTGACATATATCCACGAAATATTACATTCGGAGCAGACAGTAAGGCAGAACAGAGCATTTCAATAACCGGATATTTGAAAGAGAACGGAACAGGGGCGAATTACAGTATTCTTGTATATCTAAACGAGGCTTTGAAAGAATACTTGATTCCAGATACCAATGACAGCGGAAGATTTACAGCAACTCTTACACCGGACGAGCTCGGTTTCCTTCAGGAGGGCAATTACACCCTAAGCCTGAATGTCACAGAGGGGGGCACAGTTCTTCTTAATCACAGTGAAACCATCAAAGTTGAAAGCTCCTATCTTTATCAGGTTGATACAGCAGGTGCAGGTTCTGCGAACTATGACGACATAGAACTAAGAAACCCTTCTGTTGATTCTGATAAAACACGCAGTACAATGGGAGAAGAAATGTTATTTTCAGTAGATGTGTACTTCAGAGATTTTCAGAATGACTATCCTACAAATGCTAAAGTTTATCTTAATATAAATGGTGAAAGAGCTGCAGAGCAAAATGTCACATTGGTAAGCGGTAAAACCAAGAAACTTGATTTCCCGATAAAAACGGATAATGATAAAATACAGGACAAACTTGGAACATACAGTGTTCGTTTTGAGGCAGAAGTTATCGGCTCATCTGAAAGGGACGTAAGCAGTGAAATAAACTTCATTGTAGTTGAGAAGCAGGGAGAATTTTCCCCTGAAATTGACACACTTACTCCTGAAGTATTTATCAATGGAATAGGCTCAGTTAACATTAGCCTCAGAGTGTACAACAAGGACACAGTTACGAAAACTTTCAGCATCTATATTGACAAAATAAATGCAACGATTAGCCCTGAGAATGTAACACTCGGATTCGGACAGGAAGCGGATATAACAGCAACCATAAGTTTCGGAAACAACACGATTGGAAACCACACAATGAGAGTCTATATCAAGAGCTCTGACGGAGACTACGATTACACAAATGTAAATGTAGATGTTCGCTCTGAAACGGGAGAAGGCGCGTCCCCAGGAGGGTTTGTTACAGGACTCTTCACATTTATGAAGGGTGGAAAGGGACTGCTTTCTGTGATAGTTGGAATATCAATTCTTGCACTCATAATGACATATTATATAAGGTCTCAGAGAGGAGATAGGCAGAATATGAAAAGTGAAAAGGAATCTGAAGACTCAGAAGAAATGGCAATAATTAAGGAAGCTTTGGAACTGGCTGATACAGAGCAGGGCGAAAATGAAAGAAAATCACATTTCGCAGGAATTTCTAAGATTCTAGATCCAGGCGAAATGCAGAAAGGGGAAAATGAGGAAAGTCAAGGAAGAGGTAGACTTGATCTAAGCAGAATAGAAGTGAAGAATTTCGAGAAGAATATTGAGTCATCTAAAACTGGTGACAAGGAAGACACAAAAAACACATCCCCTGAAGAAGTTGAGACACTGATTAATAATCTTGAGGAAGTGATTTCCTCCTTTAACAAAACTCACAGTGAGGCTCTTGAGCTCAGGAAGGTTATGGAAGGCCTGACCGGAAAAGTTCAGGGCTTTGAAAAGACAGAGGAAACCAAAGCAGTGGAGACTGGCAAGAAAGTTGCAAAGGCAGGAAGGGCCAGGAAAAAGGCTAAGAAGACGAAGAAACCTGAGAGCGATTATATAGAAAGTGTCATTGACACAATAGACGAGTAGTGCGGACAAAAGCTTAAATATCTCTTCCGTAATCTAAGAGAGTTGTCAGAAATAAACAAAGGTGAATTGTAATTACAAAATACATAGTAGTTTTATCAGGAAAAGGTGGAGTCGGAAAGACCACAACAGCAGTTAATCTCGCGGCCACATTAAATGATATTGGACAAAAAGTAGTCGTGATAGATGCCAATATAATAACCCCGAATGTTGCTCTGCAGTTGGGACTTCCGCCAAGACCGAACAACAATCTTAACGGAGCTTTGAAGCACGATTATAGTATATTTGATGCAATATCCCAGCACGCCTCAGGACTTGATGTAATACCTGCAGGCCTTTCTATATTCGGAACAAAGAATGGATTCTCAGGAAGTATGCGAGATGCTCTGACTCCGCTTGAGGAAAAGTATGAAATAGTCATAATGGACTGTGGAATTGGATTATGGGGAAGCGACATCAAGACATTGAATGCGGCAGATGAAGTTCTTATTGTTACAAATCCGGAGCTTCCTGCACTTATAGATTCACTAAAGGCACTAAAAATGGCGGAGAAAATGAGCATCCCAGTTAGAGGAATAATACTTAATAAGGTAACCGGCTCAAGTTATGAACTCAAGGATGAAACAGTCAAGGGAATACTTAACAACTATCCGATTATTGCAAAAATACCCTTCGACAAGAATGTAAGCAAAAGCCTTGGAGCCAGAAACCCAATAGTTCTTAATAAACCCAATTCCCCTGCCGCTCATGCCTTCAAGAGACTTGCTGGCGATTTAATTGGAGAAAAGTACAAAGAAAATATTTTCTGGAAAACTGTAAATAAATTCAGAGGCGTCGCCTAAACCTAAGCTTTATAATAAAGACAATACAGTAATTGACTATGCCATCTAACAAAGCTGCAAGCGGTACGCTTGTAGGAGGGAATATAGTTGTCTCCAATCAGAAGGAGGCAAGTACCCTGAATCAGAAGGGTTATTTCGGGGAAATTGGAAAAGGGGGGAAGCTCGTAATTCCATTAGTCGAAGCTCTTTATCTTGTGGAAAATGGGAAACTGAAAGTTAAGAAAGGCAAGAAGGAAATTGATTTTGATTCTCTTCTAGCTCACGCTGAGGAGAGAGACCCTGGAAGTTTTGTACAGTATGTCGCTTTCAGTGATATCAGAGACCGCGGTTACATTGTAAAATCCGGATTCAAATTTGGAGCACATTTTAGAATATATGAAAGAGGTTGTGTCCCCGGTGATGACCATGCAAAATACCTTATCCACGCACTCCCCGAGAATTTCAGCATGACGCTGACAGAATTCTCCAGGCTTGTCAGACTTGGACACTCTGTAAAGAAAGAGCTTTGGATTGCAGTAGTGGACAACGATAATGGAGTAACATATTACACACTTGGGAGAGTAAAACCCTGATGGCAAAAAGACCAATAAAAGAAAAGGGATTTGTTATTTTCGGAGTAAGAATGAACTCTCAGGCATGGGTTCTTTTCGGTCTCGTGGCAATGTTCCTCTTCGCAACACTTGGGTATTATGTAACTGGCGCAGGCAATGCAGAAGAAACGAACCAGGACTTTGTTCAGGCTTCAGTAGTATTTGGAATTGAAGGAAGTATAACAAGAGTAGTCACACTGGAAGAAGGAGAAAGTGCTATTGATTTATTCAGAGAAATTGCTTCAGTAAGCGCTGACCTCTCCACAATAACGATTGGTAATGTTAGTAAATCATCAAACAATACTCACGCCTGGAAATATTATGTAAACGGTGCCCTAAGACTGGACAACCCAGCATCTCACTTCCCAGCAAGTGGAGACTATTTAGAACTCAGAATGAGCGAGAGATTTTACTAATGGGCGAAAAAACTTCCTATTCAAAGCCGGTCAAAGACATATGTATTGAAGCAAATGAGGGGGCAGACAGCATAGTGAGGCAGATGTTTGAATCTGGTGGTTTCGTTGCGAAAAAGATGGCAGTAGGAGTCGATATACTTGAAACAATGAGCCGTGAAGAAGGGTGTGTAAAGTTCTTCTCCAGTCCTTCATCACCAGTATCTACTGGCTGCAGAGGAATTTACAAGGTCCTTGTAAAAAACAAATTTATTGATGTTTTCATAACAACCAGCGGAATGGTTGACCACGATTATGCAAGAGTATGGAGAGATTACTATCACGGAGATTTTGAAATGGATGATGCAAAACTCTACAAAGAGGGAATAAATAGGGAGGGTAATGTTCTGATTCCGAATGAGTGTTATGGAGAAATACTTGAAGACCGGATACAACCACTTCTTGAAAAACTCTACAAGGAAAAAAAGGAATACAGCACGAAGGAACTCTGCTGGGCACTCGGAGAGAGCCTGAAAGACGAAGAAAATAAAGAAAGCTCAATACTTTACTGGGCATGGAAGAATAAGATACCAATATATATACCGGGACCTACAGACGGGGCTTTTGGCTCACAGCTCTGGCTTTTCTCACAGCAAAAAAAAGATTTCAAAATTGACCTTTTCAAAGATGAGCAGGAGCTGAACTCTATAGTAATGAACGCGAAATCCACAGGAGCCTTCATGATAGGTGGAGGAATCAGCAAACATCACACAATATGGTGGAATCAGTTCAGAGGAGGGCTTGATTACGCCGTATACATTACAACAGCACCAGAATGGGATGGCTCACTATCAGGAGCAAGAGTAAAGGAGGCAATATCTTGGGGGAAGGTAAAGGAAAAGGCTCAGCACGTAGACATAGAAGGAGATGCAACCACTATGCTTCCACTTATGATTTCTTCACTTATGGAGCGTTTAAGGTCTATCCAGAAATAATTTATAAGCCCAAATAGTATCAGAATTTATGGCAAAGGAATACACAGTAACACCATGGGAAGTCCATGGAGATGTCGACTATGGCAAGCTCGTAAAGGAGTTTGGAACGAAGAAAATAGATGAATCTCTGCTTAAAAAATTTGAAAAATACGGAGAAGTGCATCATTTTTTGAGACGCGGTCATTTCTTTTCACATAGAGACCTTGACTTAATATTAAAGGATTACGACAAGGGAAAGAAATTTTATCTCTATACAGGACGGGCTCCCTCAGGTCCAGTACACTTAGGACATATGATACCGTGGATATTCACAAAATGGCTTCAGGATACTTTCGATGTTCCTCTGCTCTTCCAGATACCAGATGAGGAGAAGTTCCTTTTTAAGGACAATCTAACTATGCAGGAGAGTGAAAAATGGGCAAAGGACAATATACTGGATATTATAGCTCTCGGATTTGATCCCAAGAAGACGCATATTTTCAAGAATACAGAATACGCCAAGACTATGTATCCTGTCGCAATTGAAGTATCAAAACGAATAACACTAAGCACCGCTAAGGCTGTATTCGGATATACAAATGAAACTAATATTGGAAGCATATTCTACACCGCAATGCAATCAGTTCCTGCCTTCCTTCCTTCAATTGAAGAGGGCAAGCCAACAAACTGCCTAATACCTTATGCCATAGACCAGGATCCGCACTTCCGTGTAACCAGAGATGTGGCCCCTAAGCTTGGATATCCAAAACCAGCATCTATAAACTGTAAATTTTTACCTTCTTTGAAAGGAAATTCAAAAATGAGTTCTTCAATTGATGAAACCTGTATATACACAAAAGATTCGCCAGAAGAAGTTTCCAATAAGATACAAAAATACGCATTTTCGGGAGGCCGTGATACACTTGAGGAGCACAGAAAGAAAGGCGGAAATCCCAATATTGACGTGGCATATCAGTGGCTTACTTACTTCGAAGAAGATGACAAGAAACTGGAAAAGATATATCATGCATACAAAGGTGGGGAACTCCTGAGCAGGGAACTCAAGGAAATGTGCATAGAAAAGATTAATAAATTCTTGTTAACACATCAAAAAGCTCATGTGAAGGCAGAAAGCAAGGTCGAAAAATTTATGCTGAGAGACTGATGAACTTTGAAGAATTAAAAAGTCAACAAGAAGAACTTCAGAAAAAGCTTGCCCCACTTAACAAGCTAAAGAAAGAAACATCTAAATTAAAGAATGAACGTGACAGACTTAATGAAATTGTAAAGAAAACCAGCGCTGATGTAAAGAAATTGAAAACAGAGCGTGACGAGCTTAACAAGAGTGTACAGAGAATGAAATCAGAAAGAGAAACACTCAATAAGCAGAGAGAGGAGGCGAAGAAGGTGCAGGAGGAAAGTCCTGCAAAAGTATCAGCTCCGAATAGCTATCTTGTCTTGAAAAAGAAAATAAAAAATCTATTATGGAGAATAGAAACTTCAGGAGTATCTTTCAAGGAAGAGAAAAAGCTACGAAGTGAAGTAGATGTACTCAGCAAAGAAGCAGGAACACTTGAAAAACAGGTAAGTGCGAAAAGAATTTTGAAAAGCAGTATACGAGAAGCCAGTAAAAAACATCAGACTGTTGTAGGACTTGCTCAAAAATCAGAAACAACACACAGAGAACTTCTCAAAACCTATGCAGAACTTAGAAAAAGCCGGTCAGCCGCGAATACTGCTCATGGAAAACTAATAGAGAAGAGAGAGAAAATACAGAATTTTGAAGAACTTAATAAAGAGGAAGTAGGCAAACTTGAAAAGATTACTAAGAAGATAAAGTCTGAAAAGAAAAAAGCCAGAGAACTTGCCTCAAAGGGTGGAATAAAGGCAGTGAAAAAGGCTGAACGGGTAAAGAAAGAATTTGAGGCAGGTAAGAGAGTTGACTTAAGAGAGCTCCAGGCAATGGTTGAAATTAAGAAGAAAAGGAAGAGAAAATAATGTCAGAAAGAAAATACGACAGAATATTGAGGATAGCGAAGAGCCGGGGATTTATGTGGCCAAGCTCTGAAATTTATGGGGGAATTGGAGGTTTCTTTGATTATGGACCTCTCGGCTCACTTCTAAAGCAGAACATTGAAACTAAGTGGAGAGAAATTTTTGTTATCAGAGAAGGTATGTTCGAAATAGAGACTCCCACTTTGATGCCAGAGAGTGTTTTCATTGCATCAGGACATATTGACCATTTTGATGATCCACTTGTTGAATGTAAAAAATGTCAGGAGAATTACAGAGCAGACCATCTCGTAGAAGAAAGGCTTGAGATTAGTGCGGATGCAATGGGAGTGAAGGAACTGCAGAAGCTGATAAATGAAAACAAGATTAAGTGCAAGTGCGGGGGCTCTTTCTCAGAGGTCTGGTCATTCAATCTTATGTTCAAAAGCGAGGCAGGCTCCGGAAAAATAAAGAGAGATGTTTATCTCAGACCAGAGACCGCACAGGGTATGTTCGTAGCCTTCGACAGACTTTACCAAATCGGGAGAAAGAAAATACCACTAGGTGTGTGTCAGATAGGTCATTCCTTCAGAAATGAAATATCACCTAGGCAGGGAATGATAAGACTTCGGGAATTTACACAGGCAGAGGCTGAAATATTTTATAATCCACGGAAAAAGGAACATCCAAAGTTTTCGAAAATTAAAAACCACGTTCTTCCACTGTATACTGAAAAATACCAAGAAGAAGAGAAAACGGAAGTTCTTGAAATGACAGTGGAAGATGCTGTCAAAGACGGAATAATATCTTCAGAACTGCAAGCCTACTATCTTGCACTTGCTGAAAAATTTTTCGAAGAGATAGGAATACCACGTGCTAAGATGCGCTGCAGGCAACAGCTTTCAGATGAAAGGGCCCACTATTCGTCTGAGACATGGGATATAGAAATACTTTCAGAAGATTTTGGATGGGTTGAAGTAGCGGCGATTGCTGACAGGACAGACTACGATGTGAGCAAGCACGCAGCTACTTCACGGAAAAAGCTAGAGGTCCACGACGATGGGGAAAAATTCATACCACACGTTATGGAAGCGTCATTTGGAATAGACAGACCATTCTACTGCCTTCTAGAACAATCCTTCGTAGAGGAGGAAGAGAGAACTTATTTCAAATTCACTCCAGATATGGCTCCAATCAAAGTGGGGATATTTCCACTGGTGAAAAAAGACGGACTTCCAGAAAAAGCAGAGGAAATATTTTCAGAATTGATAAAAAATAAGATAATGACAAAGTATGACACAGGGGGCTCAATTGGAAAACGTTATGCACGTTTTGACGAAATAGGAACGCCCTACTGTATAACAGTTGACCACGACACATTGGAAGATGGAAAAGTCACAATAAGAAAGCGGGATAGTATGGAACAGGAATACTGCAAAGTAGATGACTTAGTGAAAAAGCTTAAAGTTTGGTATCCGTTAAAGTAAATTATGAGAGATATTATTGACAGATTCAATGGGAAAACTAACAAGGCAAAACTGGCACTGAGAGGAATAAGCAGTAAAGAGGGTAATGCAGCAGACCCTGAAGATTATTTTGATTATCACTCAGGAAAAGTTCGCTATCTAAAAAGTAATCTAACTAATGCTCTTGACTCTCTTCAAAGAGAAGCATGGAATCTGGTAGAGTTGAAAGATGTGCACAAAGGGAATGAGAAAATAATTCTTCAGATACTTACTACAATTTCAGAAATAAATGAAAATACTGACAAGAGTAAACTTCCAAAAATTCTTGAAAAAATAGAGGAACTAAGTGCAGGTCTGACAGTTGGAGCAGGTAGAGAGAAAACACCCTTATTTACAGAACTTCCTGAAATTCCGGAAGCAGTAAGAGCGGACATGGTAGCGGATTTGAATGAAATAAGAAAAAGCTTCGAAGCCGGATGCAATCGGGCAGGAGTTGTTATGTGTGGAAGAGTTCTTGAAACCGCACTTCTTAGAAAATATTATGAGGCAACCGGAACCGATTTGATGGAAACAAGCCCCGGAATAGGTCTTGGGAAAATTATAGCCAAGCTGACAGAAAGAAACATACGCTTTGACCCCGGACTAACCCAGCAGATTCATCTGATAAATCAGGTTAGAATATCGTCAGTTCACACGAAAAAGGACTCATTTTACCCAAGCAAGGGTCAAACACAGGCAATGATTCTTTACACACTTGATGTTCTAAGGAAGCTCTTTGCCTGATTCAAAAGTTATTTAATCTTTATTTACAAAGCGTGAGCTATGGATTTACACCCCATTGAAAGCAAGCTAATAAAAGGACTCAAAGCCCTAGGTGGAAAAGGAACTGCCTCAGAAGTGGCAGAGGCAGGAGGAATAGAAAAGATCCAGGCAGAGCGTTTTGGCTATTCACTTTCTGAGAAAGGTTTTGTAAAACTGAATAAAGAGGTAGCAGACTCTCTAAAACTTACGAAGCTTGGAGAAAAATATCTCAAAAAAGGACTTCCTGAAAGGCAGATATTAAATTCTTTGAAAACGGGTCTAAAGAGCTCCAAAGAACTTGCTGAAGAACTGAATATTGATGAAAATGCTATTGCCGCCTGTATAGGAATTTTCAAGAAAAATGCCTGGGCAGAAGTAAGAAAAGGCGACAAAAGTCTTGTTTTTGAAATTAGTGAACTTGGAAAAACTCTTCTTGAGGAAGGAGAGTTTGGAAGTCTCACAAATTTAAGCTCCCTTGAACCGAGGCAGACTGATGAACTTCGAAGAAGAGGAATAGTTGAAAAGGACGAAACCACGACATATGTTCTTGAGCTTCTTAAGGAGCCAAAGACAGGAAGCTTCAAGTCAATTGAGAGCATAACACCAGAAATTCTTAAAACTAAAGGCTGGAAGGGGAAGAATATCAGAGGCTATGATATAAATGCGAAGACACAGCCATATTTTGGAGGCGCACTGCATCCACATACACTGGCAACAGAGAAAATAAGAAGAACCTTCCTTGAGCTCGGCTTCGAAGAAATGAGAGGAAATTATGTCGAAAGCACTTTCTGGAATTTTGATGCACTTTTCCAGCCGCAGGACCATCCTTCCAGAGATCTTGCAGATACCTTTTATCTGAAGAAGCCTGAAAAAAGCAAACTTCCTGATAAAAAGTATGTTGATGCTGTAAAAAGAGCTCATGAAACAGGTACACAGGGTTCAAGTGGCTGGCAGTATGACTGGAAAAGAAGTCTGTCAGAGAAGCCTGTTCTTAGAACTCATACGACGGCAGTTTCAGCAAGATGGCTGACAAAGCTGAAGCCTCCTGCAAAGGTATTCTGCATAGGTAGAGTCTTCAGAAATGAGACAGTTGATTACAAACACCTTCCTGAATTTACACAGATTGACGGGATTGTGATTGACGAGAACGCAAGCTTCCGCGACCTGTTGGGATACCTAAAGGAATTCTTCACAAGGCTCGGATTCGACAAAATAAGATTTAGACCGGCTTATTTCCCATATACTGAAATGAGCACAGAGATTGAAGTTTATCTCAAGGACAAGAAAGAATGGATAGAGCTTGGGGGTTCGGGACTCTTCCGCCCTGAAGTTACAGAACCACTTGGAATAAATGTACCGGTACTTGCCTGGGGTCTGTCAATAGAAAGACCATTGATGATGAACCTCGGGCTCAAGGATATTAGAAGTTTCTTCTACAAAAATGACCTCAAGTGGTTGAGAGAGGTGCCTTCAGCATAATGGCAGTTATAACCTTCAGTAGGAAGGACCTTGAAAATCTCGTGGGACGAAAGATAACAGACAATGAATATCACGAGCTCATTCCGATGTTAGGAACTCCTGTGGAAAGCTACGACAAGAACTATGTTGAATTTGAAGTATTTCCAAACAGACCTGACCTGCTTGCAATTGAAGGAATGGCAAGAGCTCTCCAGGGCTTCCTTGGACTAAAGAAGGGTCCGATAAATTACAATGTTAGAAAGTCCAATTACAAAGTCATAATAGACAAGTCCGTAAAAGACAGAAAATTCGCCGCCTTCGCTGTTGTTAAAGGAATGAAATTCGATGATGAGCTTATAGCAGAATTTATGCAGCTCCAGGAAAAGCTCGCTGTGACGATTGGAAGAAAGAGGAAGAAGGCATCCATAGGAAGCTATGACATAAAGAATTTGGAGTGGCCTGTAAAATATACGACAAAGAGCAAGACCCACAAGTTTGTCCCACTTGGTTTTGAAGGTGAGAGAACTATTGAAAAAACCCTGAACGAGCATCCCAAGGCGATAGAATACAGTCATTTGATGCAGGGTCTGAAGAGTTATGGAGTCTATGAAGATGCGAAAGGCAGGACAATGTCACTTCTTCCAATAACGAACGCTGAGTTTTCCAAGATAGATACAGGAACAAAGGATATGTTGATTGAAGTGACTGGAAATGAGATGAAAGCTGTTGAGGAAATGTTGAATGTTGTCGCTACTGCCCTTCATGACAGGGGACTTGAACTTTACGAAGTCACGGCAGAATATCCAGAAGGGAGTAAAAAATTCCCGAATCTTAAAGGAAGAGAGATGTCTCTTGACATAAATTATGCAAACAAACTCCTTGACCTCAATATGAAATCTCCTGAAATAAAAAGTGCTCTTGAGAAAATGCGA
>CEPX01198270.1_pt1 | contig 44112 bp, 51 predicted proteins | sample 361361 | NCBI WGS metagenome assembly CEPX01 (sample SAMEA2619974, study PRJEB7988) | marine metagenome | biome: marine biome (ENVO:00000447); feature: mesopelagic zone (ENVO:00000213) & marine oxygen minimum zone (ENVO:01000065); material: "saline water (ENVO:00002010), including plankton...
TGTTATACTAAACTCGGGGAATATTACTTTCATAGTTAATGCAACCGATAGTGGAGCATTTAATCTTTCCATTGTTGTTTTTAACAGGAATACTTCAACTCAAATAAATACCACATATAATGATATCCAAATAACAAATACTACTGCAGCAACAATAAATATAACTCCACTAAATCCCAATTTTGTAATGACAATTGATTATGATGCAGACGGCATCATAGACAATACAACACTTCCGGATAATCAAACAGGCAATATTACCAGTATAGAGATTGACTCTGATAATGATAGTTATGCAGATTCCATAGACAACTGCCCGAATTTATACAATCCAAATAAAATATTTGATTTTGACAATGATGGATCCAATAATTCGTTATGCGGTGGAAATGATTGTGATGATAACGATGCCTCTAAAGCATCAGATTGCTCCAGCTCTTCTAGCAGCGCAAGTGGTAGCTCTGGAGGTGGAAGTTCTGGCGGTGGAGGAGGTGGAGTAGCACTGTTTATATGCAATCAGGATTGGCAATGTGGTGAATGGTCTTCTTGTTTTAATTGGATACAGACAAGAGAATGTGATTTTGTAAAAGTAAATCAGTATACTCAAAACACACCATGTCCAGCAGAGTCAGAATCTCCAGAAAAAAGTAGATCTTGCGAGATTGCAGCAGGAAAACCAGTAATTTCTCCAATAACATCAACACAGGCAAAAGATACAAAACTAAATTCAGAATTAGATAACGGAACATCATCAAATAAACAAGGTTTAAGTGCAATTACTGGTGGTGTTACAGGTATTATTGAAACAACTGGTGGAAAAATAGCTGCTGCTACAATCATAATTGGTTTAGTAGCAATATTCTTGTATCAATTCCTATTCAAGAAATAGGGAAAAGTATAAATACCATCATTCAAAGAGGAGATATTGATGAAAGCAATAAAAGAGGTTTGGGATAAGCTGAAGTATTGGCAGAAAGGGGGTGTAATTGGTTTATTTATCGGTGTTTTATTTAACTTATATCTATATACTAATAAAAGTGGTTATGACATTGAATTGTTAACAATATTCAATGTTCATTTGAGAGATTCACTATTTCATTTAGTTCCATTAATGTTGTATTCATTTATATTTGATTCTGCAATTAACACAAATATAAATTTTATAAATTTAACAATGGTGATTATTTGGTATATCTTAGTTGGTATTTTGTTTGGATTAATATACAAATTTATAAAAGATAAATATCCCAATTATTCCGTTCCATTTTTTATATCTACAATATTTGCTTACGCCATAATTATCGTTGTTGTAAATTTTCTAATTTTAATGTTGCTCCTAGCTAAAGCCGCTTAATTAATAAAAATTTAATTTTTAGAAAATGTCTTCTCAACACCTGCAACTCTTTTAAAACAATTTTATCCTCTATTCCTTATCGGGGCTGTAGTGTAGCTTGGCATCATTGGCCATTGGGGACTATAAAGACAGAATTGGTCCGACCTGAGTTCGAATTGTGGAATAAACACACGTAATTCTCAGCAGCCCCACTTATTAAATTCTAATACATAATTGAACCAAAACCTTTATTATTGGTGAACCATTAGAAAGGGATAGGTGTAACACATGCCAAAAGTAGCGGAAATTCCTGTACCACGTAAAATTACCTTACCAGAAGATTCAACTAGAAGGAAAGCGTTAGAAGCCAAACTAGAGGAATATAGGGGAGATTAATTGGCTTTGCTCCACAAACTAACCCCCAGCAACCTCCAGAGGCAGTATATGACGAGAGTACAACCTATAAAATTGCAGTTCTGGAAAGATTGTTAAAATCAGAAACAGGTGAAGTTGATACAGCTGATTTAGCAGCGGAGCTTGTATTACAACATGGAAGATTAAATAGTTTGGCATATGCTAATGCAGCTTGTGTGATATCGGATTATTGCAGAACAGGTGGTGAGAATAATAGAAATTCAACTGGACTTCCTGTTCAAGCAAGCCGTTAAATTAATTTAAGGTATAATTAGAATTTTTATTAATTCTCACCAGTCCATTTAATCCACCATCAAAACATTTAAAAATTCCCACTCAAAAGCATGTTTATGGCAGAAACTTTTCCAAAAACTCCCCCAGATAATGTTGGAGATGTAGTTCGAGATGTAGATTCTCCTCCTAGTAGAGATATTGTTCTTGGTGTACATTTTTCTTCTAGACCGACTATCCAAGAGCTGGAAGAATTTGATCCAAGCCAATATAGTGTATTCGTTCAAGCATTGGTAGATAGAAGATTGTTAGATGAGGATAATAGACTTGTTACAGACATCCCAGTTGAAAGTTGCACAGTAATGCCAAATGAAGGAGGAGGCCACACAGCAATTTTCACCTACAGGCCGCGATACAAGACTGTTCAATGAATATTTAATAATAGTTTTGAGTTGAATTTACACCAGTTCATTTCACCCAATAACCATGCTTCCTTCTTTTATAGTATTCAAAACCAATTTTGTTTCCGATCTTTCAACAAAATCCAAAGTCTGGATTTTCTTTAAAAAATTGTCCATGGGCCTTCTTGCAGGAAATCTTGCAAAGATTAATGCATCGCTTCCGCCGGTTGTGTCGTAAATAGCGACAACATTTGGGTGATTGGCGATTTTTTTCTCAACCTCGAACAGTTTGCCTTTTGAAATTCTTAATTCTATCAAAACTTCTATGTCATATCCTATTTTTTCATAATTGATCCTGGCAGTATAATTTGTAATTACTTTATCCTTTTCTAATTTCTTCATATGGTTCATTACAGTTACCACTGAAACATTTGCTTTTTTGGCTATCTGCCTCAAAGAAAGCCTGGAATTTTCAACCAAGATATTTAAAATTTTTTTATCGATAGCACTCAATTTCATCTTTATTAGCCACCCACATGTTTACTTTATGAAACAAAATAAGCAGATAATTAAACATATATTTAAAATTTACGTTTTTATTAAACATTTGTTTAACATATCACTGAAAAACTATAAATACTCTTACCAAGTCCCATAGTAAAATAAAAAAGCGGGGTGTATAAAATGAACTCAGTTGAAATGTTAAAGTTGTTTAAAAAAGAACCTTCTGACAGAGTTGATTTTGTTGAAAGATTAAAAAAAGATTTAGAAACAGTTAATTTTGTAGACTTAAAATTTGCAGATATGCCTGGCATGTGGCATCACTTTACAGTTCCCATTACAGAAATGTCGGAATCTTCCATTCAGGAGGGTTTTGGGTTTGACGGAAGTTCTATCAGGGGATTTAAGGAGATTTTCGAAAGTGATATGCTTCTGGTGCCGGATTTAAAGACAGTTTTCAGGGATCCTTTTTCAGAATCTACAATGAGTGTGATCGGAAGCGTAAAAGATCCTGAATCTGGTGAAATGTTTGACAGGGACCCAAGATTTATCGCCCATAAAGCAGAAGCGTATTTGAAGAAATCAGGTATTGCAGATGTTGCTTACTGCGGTCCGGAACTTGAATTTTTTATTTTTGACAATGTCAGATACGACCAAAAGGAAAATTTTGGATTTTACTATATAGATTCAAGCGAAGGGAGTTGGAATACTGGGAGTGAAGAGGCAAATTTAGGCCATAAGCCAAGACATAAGGAAGGATATTTCCCAGTCCCACCAAGCGATTCCCTCCAGAATATAAGGAATGATATCGTGCAGACGATGATCCAGTCAGGAATCAACATAGAGTGCCATCATCATGAAGTTGCTACAGCAGGTCAAGGCGAGATTGATATGGGTTACGCGCCCCTTTTAAGAATGGCTGACCAGGTGATGATGTTTAAGTATATTGTAAAAAATGTAGCCCTAAAACACGGCAAAACAGCAACCTTCATGCCAAAACCATTGTTTAATGACAACGGCAGCGGCATGCATACCCACATGAGTTTATGGAAAGACGGCAAAAATATTTTTTACGACAAAAGCGGATATGCATTATTAAGTGATACTGCAAAATATTATATTGGTGGATTGCTAGAGCACGCGCCTGCTTTATGCGGCTTAATTGCGCCAACAACAAATTCTTACAAAAGATTAGTTCCTGGATTCGAAGCGCCGGTCAATCTTGTTTATTCCCAAAGAAACAGAAGCGCTGCTGTAAGGATTCCTATGTATTCAAAAAGCGACAAATCAAAAAGAGTTGAATTCAGAACACCAGACCCAAGCTGCAACATTTATTTGTGTTTTTCAGCAATGCTTATGGCTGGGCTGGATGGAATAAAAAGAAAACTAGATCCTGGAAAACCTCTTGATACAAATATCTACACATTAAATGCAAAGGAGCTTAGCAAAATCAGAAGTGTGCCTAGCTCTCTGGGACAATCAATTACTGCCTTGGAGAAAGACCACAAATTCCTCCTTGAAGGAGATGTATTCACGCAGGAGATGATAAATAATTGGATAGACTACAAAAGAACAAAAGAGATTGATCCAGTCAGGCTAAGGCCACATCCATGGGAATTTTATCTGTATTATGATGTTTGAGAGGGCATTTAGAATTTAATGTAATCACCTACACAATCTTTTTATAACCAACATTCTTTCTTACACCTATGAAAACCGTAATGTGTGCTGGTACTTTTGACATCATACATCCTGGACATTTGTATTATCTTTCTGAGGCAAAGAAATTTGGTGATAAGTTAGTTGTTGTAGTTGCAAGAGATGATACATCTCAGGCTTTCAAGGGAAAAAAACCAGCACACACTGAAAAAGAAAGGTTAGAAGCAGTCAGATCGCTTAATGTTGTTGATCAGGCTGTCCTGGGCCATAAAGGAAATATTTTTGATATTATTGAAGAAATAAAACCAGATGTAATTTGCCTTGGCTACGATCAAAAGGTTCAGAAGCAGCAATTAGATGATGAATTGCAAAAAAGAGGCATGAAAGCTGAAGTAATAAGGATAAGGTCCTTTAGGCCCCATGTTTATAAAAGTTCTAAATTGAGAAAATGAGAGATAAGAATCTAAGAAGGTTAAAAAGAATATTTTATGGATTAGTAGTGATCTTTATTCTACTTCTTTTAAGTAGTTTTACGCCTCCACTGGCTTCTAAGAATTTAATTCTCGGTATAATCTCTTTGTTTCTTATCCCCTTCTATTTTGTATTAGGAATCACACTGATTTATCTGACTTTAAAATCAGAAGTTGAAGGAAAGTTGAGAGTGTTTTTACTTTTAACAGGAACTTCTCCAATAGTGTTTTTAATCGGTGTAATTTTACATAACTTGCTGGGGGCTTTAGGTATGAAAATCCTTCATATAGTATTTTTTTTCATTGCTATTCTCGTTAGTCCAATACTTTTTTTAACTGGAGCAATAGGAAGCATAGTTTTGTTTAGAAAGAAAGGAGGTCGGCATCCTGCCTGATTTTTATGAATCCATTACATCTTATAATTTTAGCACTGATCGGATTAGCAATCTCGTTCTATATCTACAGCTCCAAAAGATCAGGTAAGCATTTATTTTGTCCAAACAAGCAGGATTGTGATGCTGTTGTCAGGAGCAAATACGGAAAGATATTCGGATTTGAAAACACGATTTTTGGTATGTTATTCTACATATTGATCATTATTTATGATGTAAGTCTGCAGGCAAACCAAAATCTTTTTAAAGGAGATATCATTTACTATTCTATAGTAGGTATCAGTTTTATTTCAGTTGTGTTTTCAGCATATCTTACTTTCGTTCAGGCGTTCATACTGAAAAAATGGTGCTATTATTGCATCATATCGTCAATTTCATCAGTTTTGATATTGTGGGTGGTTATTTTTTAAAATGGCTAACATATACAAATTCAGGCAGTGGTCATTGACTGTACTTAGAATTGTTCTTGGAATCATATTTACTTTCCACGGCTACTTAAAACTCTTTGTAGTAGGTGGTTTGCCAGGGACTGCCCAGTTTTTATCATTCATCGGCATACCATTGGCAAATTACGCCGCTGTTCTTGTCGCATTTGTTGAATTTTTCGGAGGCATATTCCTGATCTTGGGTTTTCTTTCAAAATGGTCATCAGCTGCGCTCATCATTGAGATGCTGGTTGCATTATTCATGGTGCACATTAGAAACGGGTTCTTAATTGGAAATGGTGGATCTGAATTTGTTTTATTGATTATATTTTCACTATCCATGATTTTGCTGAATGGTCCTGGCAATCTTTCACTTGGAAGATATGTATTTGAAAATATGAAGCTGGGCTCAAAATCAAGAAAGAAAAAGTCAAGAAGGAAAAGGTAACTAAAATGGACAATCTACAAAAAATCAGGGAAAGGTCATTGACCCATAATTATAAGCTCAGGTTTTGGTCATTGACAGCGCTAAGGCTTTTTTTAGGGATACTCTTTGTATATCACGGATTCATTAGGATTTTTGTAATAGGGAATCTTCCTGGTTCAGCTGCATACTTCGCTCAGGTAGGAATTCCATTGCCTGAAATCTCAGCATTTGTTTTTGGCGTAGTGGAGCTTGGCGGAGGATTATTGCTTTTGCTCGGGATATTGACAAGATGGTCTTCATCCATCATAATACTTGAACTTTTGATTGCATTTTTCTATGTGCATTCAAAGAATGGCTTGCTGGTAACAAATAACGGCTTTGAGTTTATTTTGCTTCTTATGGCTGCATTGCTGGTTGTTGTTGTAAACGGCCCAGGCCATCTTGCTGTAAGCAAGTCTTTGAAGAACAAGCATTTGCAATAAATTGATTTCTTAAATTGAGGTTGTAATGGCAAGAAAACCATACGAATGGAGTCAAGCCGGAGCCGGGTATACAATTAGTCCAGGGGAACTTTTTCCAACACGTACTCCGACAATCACTATTGGGCCGTATGGCGATAGCAATGATTTGGTGCAATTAACTATCACTAGAGAAGCATCTGGTAGTAGAATGGGGAAATTGGAAGTACTTTTTTTCAGACACCAAGAGGGCCGATCATATACCTTTTCTTTTTTTGCAGGAGGGTATAATCCTGATTCAAATACAGAAGAAGCACCCAATAGTGTGGATGTTGACAGGATGCTAAAATTCAGATTCCGGGCGGGAAGGATGCTTTCAAAATCAGGTTTGGGAATAAAGCCCTCAAACTATTGGGCATTAGACGATCTTGTGAGAAACTCAAATCTTCCAGCGAAGTATAGGGTATTTTAGATTTGTGTGATTTTTTGAATTAATATGTTTCCAGAAATCTAAACTTCTTTCAACTCAATCTTTCCCTTATCTTCCATTCTAAACTTGTTTACAATAACATGTCCGCAGTAATTATCATCAAAAACAACTGACATGTCTTCAACAATCAATTTCCTGCTAAAGAATGGGCAGTTTGTGACCAAAGTGTCTGCATAGCCGCCTTCAAATCCGATATGGAAGCCGTACTTGACAGAATCTTTCCTTAATTGAGGGAAATTCTCCTTTGTTACCCTTTTCCCAAGCCAGTCTTTTAATCCGTCAGAAGCAATTTGAGTAATAAGAATTTCAAAATCATTTTCAAGCATCTTTTCCATCATTAAATCGTGGTCTTCGCCTGCATGTGCAGCAAATGCTTCTATTTTCAGCGGCCTTAATGCGTTTTGTATGCTCTTTAGCTGTGTTTCCTGCAATCCTGTTCCACCTAAAACAACAGCATCGACTTTTTCATTTTTTTCAACGACTTTCTTTACGATGTCTGCTTCCTTTACCGGATCTGCTACATCACAGGAAACATAAAAATGAGGTATCTTAAGCATCTTAGCCAATTCTTTAGTCTGTTCAACAGTTGCAAAGTGAAACAAAAAGCAGTCTTTTCTTGTAGGCTTTACAGAAATCAGATACTTTACATTCCACCCTTTGTCTTTTGCGTGTTGCAAAGCAAAAGTGCTGTCTTTCCCTCCTGAATAAAGAATTGCTACGTCCATGATAAAAAGAAAATATATTTTGTTTATAAAGGTTGCGTTGAAAGATTCAATTATAAAACTCCGACTTTCTTCAGGTCATTCACCAATTTCTTATAATTCCTGAACTGAAAAGCCTTTATCCCTAATGTTCTTGCAACAACAATGAATTCACCAATATCATCAAAATAAGCGCAATTAAATGATAATGTTTTTGCTTTTTTCAGTGCTTTATAATATATCAAGGGATTTGGCTTTCTGCAGCCAACTTCATAAGACAAAATGTAATCATCAAGTTCTTCCAATATTTTATACTTGCCTTTGATATATTCATACTGCATTTTGTTTGTATTAGATAATAGGATCAGCTTATACTTCCCCTTCAGTTTTCTGATAAGCTTTTCAACATCTTTGTTTAATGTGAAAATTTCATTAAATCCTTTTTTAAAGTCATTGAATTTTATTTTCATGTCTAATTCTTCCAAGATTTTTTTATAGTGCTGCTCTGAGCTTATTTCTCCCCTTTCATATGCTTTTCTTGTCCTTGATCCCTGATGAAATTTTATTATTTCAGACACAGGCTTATTGCTGGCAGCAGCCCATTGCTTAAACATGTCGGTTTCATCGAAATCCGTAATTACATTTCCAAGGTCGAAAAAGATTGTTTTTATCATAGAATTTGTATACTATCTTCCTTTAAAAAGATATTTAAATGTCAATAGACTACTTTTTGACATGAAAGAAACATACGATTCTTTAATTCAGGCAATTAAGGATTATTTCAGGAAAAATAACATCAGCAAAGCAGTAGTCGGATTAAGCGGCGGGATAGATTCTTCATTAAGCGCAAGATTAGTTGCTGATGCAATCGGCAAAGGGAATGTCCATGGAATAATGATGCCTGTAAAAGGATTAAGTTCTGAGGAAAATGTAAATGATGCTACTGAATTCTGCAGATTAATAGAAATCAGCAATGATTTGATCTACATCAATGATTTCATTGAAGGTTTTGAAAAGTTTGAATGGCAGAGCAGGATTGCAAGGATGAATGCTGCCTCAAGAATTCGAGCTGTTATTCTTTACCATTATGCCAACACTCACAAAGCTCTAGTGATTGGAACTTCTAATAAAACAGAAATAATGCTCGGTTATTTTACAAAATATGGTGATGGTGCTGTTGACATCGAAGTAATTAGCGATTTATTCAAGACTGATGAAGTTGAACTTGCAAAATACCTAAAATTGCCGGAAAAAATCATCAATAAAACGCCAACAGCAGAACTTTACCACGGACAGACTGATGAGGAAGAACTAGGCGCTACTTACAAAGAAATTGATGATATTCTAAAGAAAATAGACAAAAAACAGCAAATTGATGAAAACAATCCTTTGGCTAAAAGAATTTTGAAGATGATGAAAGACAACGAGCATAAGAATAAAGGTCCGTTTTTGGTTAAGATTTCTTAGGCAAAATGATAAGTAAGTTTAGAGGTGTCAATTAAATATTTACCTCTTTTGAAAAGCAAGCCATTGTTCTTGCACTTCAGGATTCGGACTCACCAATCTATCAACAAAATGTGTTCGATCAGCTAGATAAGTAAGTCCACGCGCATGTTCTCCTAATTGCCTAAAAAGTTGGCTGCATAACCTAGTTTCATGAGCAAATCCATGTTCTCTTTCAAATCTGCTTGCGTAAGACGATAAAACAATCAGACCACCTCTATTAAGACTTCTAGCAGCATTATCAAATGCAACTTGTGGTGTTTCGTAAAGTCCGTTATTGGAATCCTGACAAATTTTGTCCCAAACTTGTCTAGAATATGCAACATCCACTGGCATTCTAGCGTAATCAAATCCGTTTCTTCTGCAAAATTCAAAAGAAATTAAATCATCCAAAATATGATTGCCTACAACTAAATCTGAAGAAGGAAGTTCGGAAAATAACGCGTTAGATTGAACTGCGCTAACTCTATAATCAGCGGATCTCTCTTCTAAAAAACTTGTCAAAGCTGACAATGCTTCTGGAGAAGTATCCACTAAGCTCAATATACCTCTAAAATTTACATCTACCAGAGCTACTTCTAACTTGGGATCATCACCCGGCAATAAATCTGTAACATGTGCTGATTTTTCTAATAACAATCTTTCCAAGATTCTTGTCCATTTTTCTATTATGGTTTTGTTCATTTTTCGAATAATTATCGATCTGCATAAAACTGAACATGGGCTTCCTGATGCTTATATCTTTGCCATAAATCGTCTACAGAATCTTCGAGAAGATTTCCAACAACTTCAAAATTTTGAGGTGGGTTGTCAACAGGATTAGCTGTAAGTTCTCCATTAGAAAATACTAGGAGGTATTGTCCATCATTCGGCCAACGTCTCCATCTAATATCTGATGCCCATCCACTTTTAATTTGTTCTTCAACAAGTCTATCAAATGCTTGACTTATCTCAGCATCAGACACTTCTCTTTCATCGGTCAATTGGAATCCTCTAGCCTGCCTTATATTTGAATATAGGGTAACCTTTGAAGCGCCTAAGTCATTAGATAATCTAGCTAGGCCAGCTAAGTCTCCAATATTTTCTCTTAAAACACTTGTTTGAACATGGATTGGAATACCTGCTGCAACTGCATTTGCTATACCTTGAAGTGCTCGTGAATATGTAGAACCGTTTCTGCCTGTTACAGCATTATAATTGGGACCAATACCAAAAGCAGAAACTTTAACGCTGTCAAGATAGGGTGCTAATGTATGAGCTAGTTCCGGTGTTAACAAAACGCCATTAGTAGAAATTGATAAAGAAAATTTTCCTCCGGATTTCAAAGTCTTCCTACCAGCATACCCTATGGCGTTTTGAAGATTTCTATGTAGTAATGGCTCACCTCCGGTAAAATGCAGTCTTGCTACATCAGCATCTGCCAAACTATCGATAAAAGTTCTTGCAGAACTAAGTTCCATATCTGGGTAATCGCCATATCTGCAGCAATGATAGCAATCGAGATTACATCTGTTCGTTAGCTTTAACCCAACTGTAACAAAACTGCCCCTCTGTGTAGTAAGGCCATCATATTTGCCAGTTATAGGCTGATAAACAACTCCCATATATACCTAATTTTAGTATTTTAATAAATAGTTTATTGACAAAAATATTCCTATTGGAATAATATTTTCAAGAATATTTATATGTCCGTTTAGAATAGGGGGATTTATCATTTTATGAACCTAACAATCACCCCACAAGTCAAACAACTTGGGATAAATGTCTGCATGGCGGTTATTAGGGATGCAAATATATCCAATAAAAATACAAAATTAGAAAAAATAAAAAAGGAAGTCATTGCAAAAATACAGGCATCAGATAATCAAATCCTAAAAGGGTATAAAGAGCTTTATGGTAAAATAGGAATAAAAGCAACTCCGCCAGCAGAACAGCTCATTGCATTAATCAAAAAGAATGGAAGATTACCTAACATCAATACAGTAGTTGACTGCTATAATCTAGTATCTGCTGAAACTTTCTTGTCAATCGGTGCTCATGATACTGCCCACATTAGAGGGGATATTATATTTAGAATAACAAATGGTTCTGAGAAATACACTCCTTTAGGCGAAGATAAACCAGTTAAAGTTTCAGCAGGAGAATACGCTTGTATGGACGATGAGAAAATTCTATGCAGAATGGATATAAGGCAATGTGATGAAACAAAGATCACAAAGGAAACAAAAAAGTTTATGATTTATGTTCAAGGAAACAAATATACGGAAATTGATTATTTGAAAAAAACATTGGAAAGAGCGTGTGAACTGATTAAAGAAATTTGTGGTGGAAATTATGAAATCTGATACAATTCCAAAAATTGTTTTACAAGACAAGATTGATGAAATTGCAGGTAGGCCTTGGCACCCCATTGAATTGGCAAAAGTTAATGACCAAGTCATAAGAATAGCTTTGTACAAAGGGGAATATCATTGGCACAAACATGGAAAAAAAAGTGAATTTTTCTTTGTTGTGAAAGGAGAACTGACAATTCAAATGAAACCCCCATATTCAAACATAACATTAAGAGAAGGGGAAATGGCCGTTGTTCCAAGAGGTATTGAACATTGTCCTAAAAGTCAAGTCGATACTTACGTATTGATGTTTGAACCTTTTTCTTTGCAAAGTCGGGGAGATTAATCTAAACATTATTTTTTGACAACTCTAATTTATAATCAAAAAACTTTATAAACATTCTAAATTCCATTTTCCCAATGAAACACGCACTCTTCATCGGGAGATTTCAGCCTTTTCATAATGCGCATCTTTCTGATATAAAGAGAATTCTGAAGGATTATGATAAGATAATCATCGCAGTTGGAAGCTCTCAGGAACAGGATACTTTGGAGAATCCATTTAGTTACATTGAAAGGAAAGAAATGATAGAAAACGTCTTGAAGAAAGATAAAATAAAAAGATACATGATAATTCCAAGCCCTGATCTTTACAATGATGTGCATTGGGTCAATGATGTAAAGCACAGGTCGCCTAAAATTGATGTTGTATTTTCCGGCAATCCGTGGACATTGAAATGCTTTAAGAAATTCAAGTATAAAGTTAAGAAATTAACAATGATCAAGGGAATTAGCAGCACAGGAATAAGGAAAATGATTGTAAAAGACCAAAATTGGCAGAAATTAGTTCCTAAAGAAATTGAAGAATATATTAACAAACATAACGCAACTGAAAGAATTAAGAAATTATTTGATCATCAAGGTAAATAAATTTCATCCGGTCTCATTCCTAATCTGAGACCATATCCCTCCAAAGCACTTTGGACCTGTCGGCGGTAACTCCATTTCCAGCGAAGGATAGGTAATATATTGTATTTACCAAGAAGAACCAAATCCGCAATTGTGCGTATTCCATTATTTCTTAAATCGGAGCAGGCCCTTTCATCAACTGTCAACAGACCAATTTTTTCATTGAAAATGGGATCCCTTACTTCTCTTTTGCCAGTGATGGGTATATCACCTACAATATAGATAGTGGCCATTTTAGCTTGGGAATAGTGATTATATAAATATTTTATTGTGTAATAAACTAATTACCCAAACATTCCCTTAAACATCCCTTTCTTATCGCTCTCTTTCTCAAATTCTTTAAGCAGATCTTTCTGTTTCTTGGTTAATTTTTCAGGAACTGAGATTATGACTTCAACATGTTCATCTCCGACATGATGGCCTTGCAATTCAGGAATTCCTTGTTTTTTCATTCTAAAGGTAGTGTTGCTCTGGGTTCCAGCCGGAATTTTTAATGTTGCTTTTCCTTTCAAAGTTGGAACTTCAATTGAACCGCCTAGAATAGCTGTTGTGAAGAAAACAGGAATTTTAACGTAAATATCGCTTCCTTGCCTTTCAAATGTTTTATGCGGCTTAACATGAATGACAATGTACAGATCACCCGGATCAACACCCTTTTCACCTGCTTCTCCCTCGCCTTGCATTCTTAGGTTCGTGCCATGCTCAGCGCCTGCTGGAATTTTAACTTCTATCTTTCTTGTTTTCCGGACAACACCTTGCCCATCGCATTTTGAGCAGTCATTTTTCACGTATTTTCCTTGCCCGCGGCATTTTCTGCATGTTGTTGTTGTCTGAAACAAACCGAATGGTGTTCTTTGCGTTCTTGTAGAGACTCCTTTGCCACCACACTCATCACAAGAAACAATATCATCAGGATCTTCAGCTCCTGTGCCATTGCATTTCTCACATCCCTCAAGTCTGGGAACATCAATTGTTTTAGTAGCGCCAAAAGCAGCATCCCCTAATTCAATTTCCAGATCATACCTTAAATCAGAGCCCCTTTGCCTTCTTCTGGTTCTCCTTCCCCCAAAGACATTCTCAAAAATACTGTCAAAATCAAATCCAAACCCGCCGATGTCTGACATGAAATCAGAGAAATCAGATTCTCCAAAACCCTGGAACTGCTCTCCTGTTGTTCCAAACTGATCATACTGTGATTTTTTCTGCTCATCGCCCAAAACAGAAGCAGCCTCGTTTATCTCCTTGAATTTTTCAGCTGCATCAGGGCTTTTATTCAGATCAGGATGATATTTCTTGGCTAATTTCTTGTAAGCCTTTTTTATATCTTCTTTTGATGCGTTTTTGTCAACGCCCAGTATTTTGTAGTAGTCTTTGGACATTTTATTGGATTTATTTTTATTTGATTTTAATTATTTTTTTAGTTTTTTAATTTTATTATTTTTTTAAATTACTTTGAAAATTCTTTGAATTTTCTAAGTTCCCAGAAATCTTTGATTTCTGTGATAATGAGTTTTAGTATTGAAAATTATTAGCAAGTACATTAACGATTTGTGCACAACCACTTAATGAATTATTTGTTAACATTTTTCTTCAGTATTGTACTAAACCCCTTAATAACAATAAAAAACTATTTTAAAAAAACAAAAACTACTCACCTACTAATTCCTTCTCAATCTTCTTAGCAAACTCAAATTCTTTGCTTAAATCAACATCATAATGTTTTTCCAACGCTGAAAACCTTTCCTCCAAACTTACAACTTGGTTTCCTTTGGCTCTTTTGTCAGCGTAAAACATAATTTTCTCTTCCCATGTTTGCGGCTGATTGTCTTTTTCCTCAAGCTTATATAAACTATGCTTTTTTATGACACCAGCAACTACTTCAAGACCCATGCTTGCCAATAACTTAGCGCCTTCACTTACATGATTGTCTTTTGCTCTTTCAATATCATGGAGTAATGCAGCTGCAACAACTAATTCCTTGTCAACTTTGATTCCTTTTTTTATAAGTGTGTCAGCAAGATCTTCAGCAACTTTAAGGACCGTCTTGGAATGTTCAATTACAACAGAAGGAGTATTATTTTTAGCTAAAATACTTAAGCATTCATCTTTTGTAGGTATTTTCATATCTGACCTATTTCTTCTTTTTCTTCTCGTCACCTTTTACTTCATAATCAGCATCAACTACTTTTTCATCTTTTTTCTTAGGTCCTTCCTTGGCTGGTCCGCCACTTGGCTTACTTTGCTGCTGCGCTGCTTTTTGGTAAAGTTCAGTAGACATTTTCTGCACCATCTGATTGACTTCATCCATTTTCTTCTTGATTGCTGCAACATCTTTTTCAGCAGGCTTCAGCAATTCTTTCAGTTCCATAATTTTGCCTTTCACTTCTTCTAATTCTTTTGCAGGAACTTTTCCTTCAACATCCTTGAACAGTCTTTCAGATGTAAAGACTAAATTGTCAGCAGCATTTATCGCTTCAATTTCTTCTTTCTTCTTCTTGTCAACATCGGCAAACTTTTCTGCTTCTTTCTTCATTTTGTCTATCTCTTCTTCGCTTAACTTTTGCGAAGCAGATATTCTGATGCTCTGCTCTTTGCCAGTTCCTTTGTCTTTGGCATGAACATGCAGGATTCCGTTTGCATCAATGTCAAAAGTGACTTCAACTTGAGGAATTCCTCTTGGAGCTGGCGGAATTCCAATCAAATCAAACTGTCCAAGATGCTTGTTGTCATTAGCCATGGGCCTTTCTCCCTGGAAAACCCTGATTGTCACAGCTGTTTGATTATCAGCTGCAGTGCTGAACACTTGAGATTTTTTAGTAGGCACAGTTGTATTCTTCTCTATCAATCTGGTAAATACTCCGCCTAAAGTTTCAATTCCAAGGCTCAATGGGGTTACGTCAAGCAATAATATATCCTTAACTTCTCCTGCAAGAACTCCTGCCTGAACAGCAGCTCCTGATGCAACACATTCCATAGGATCAACGCCCCTCTCAGCTTGCTTTCCAACAGAATCTTCAACAAATTTCCTTACAGCAGGCATTCTGGTTGGACCGCCAACAAGGATTACTTTATCGATCGCATTTGCAGAAAGTTTTGCATCCTTTATAGCAAGATCCATTGGATGCTTGCACTTTTTGATCAGTGGTTCTACTAGCTGCTCAAGCTTTGACCTTGTAAGCTTAATCGTCAAATGCTTTGGACCTTCATTTGTTGCTGTTATGAAAGGCAAGTTGATATCTGTTTCAAAAACAGTTGAAAGCTCAATCTTTGCTTTTTCAGCAGCTTCTCTTAATCTCTGGAGTGCTGTGCTATCATTTGTTAAATCAATTCCTTCCTTTTTCTTGAACTCAGAAGCTAAATAATCAACCAAAGCCTGGTCCATATCAGTTCCGCCAAGCTGTGTGTCTCCTGATGTTGCAAGCACTTGGAAAACTCCATCTCCAAACTCCATTATTGTTACGTCTAAAGTTCCACCCCCAAAATCAAAAACAAGGATCTTTAATTGCTTGTCCTGCTTGTCAATCCCATAAGCCATTGAAGCAGCTGTCGGTTCGTTAACAATCCTTACAACTTCCAGGCCGGCAATCTCTCCTGCATCCTTTGTTGCCTGCCTTTGGTTGTCATCAAAATAAGCAGGGACTGTGATGACTGCCTTGCTTACTTTCTCTCCTAGAAACTCTTCTGCATCTTTCTTTATTTTTTGAAGAATAAACGCTGATACTTGCTGCGGTGTGTACTCTTTATCATCTATCTTATATTTATGTGTTGAACCCATCTTACGCTTTGCAGCCAGTATAGTTCTGTCTGGATTGCTGACTGCCTGTCTTCTGGCTGGCTCTCCGACTAAAATCTGCCCTTCCTTTGTAAATGCAACAACGCTTGGAAATGCTTTTCCATAAGCTGTAGTCCCTTCTGCACTTGGAATTATTGTTGATTTTCCAGCCTGCAAAACAGATGCAGCACTGTTACTTGTACCTAAATCAATACCAATTATTTTTTCTTTTGTCATTTTGAATTTTCCTCCATAATAATTTGATTTATTTTAATATTTCATAACTCAATACTTTCCTTAACTTTTCTTCATCAGGCACTAATTCCTGTAGTGTAGCGCCTGGGATTAGTTTTCCACCGCTTTTGATGTATTGTGAAAATTGCCTTATGCTTTCTGGGTCTTGTGTATCAACTATATGGTTGACCATGAACCACACGCTCAAGTCTTCTCCATAATCCTTGCAGCCCATTGACGTCTTGCATTCCAAAGGTTTCGCTTCATGGATTGTGCAGCCCTTTTTTTCATCAAAAAACACGCATTGGCCATGGTTTTTTCCTTTTTCCCTGAGCAGTTTTGGCCTCAACACTTTTTTATTGAAAAGCTCAACTTCTTCCAGATAATCTTTTTTCAGATCATCTCCGGAAATGTTCATAAATTGAGCTATGTTTTTTGCATCATCTCCTGCAAGCGAGCCGCTTCCATATTTACAGCCGTGATTGCATGAATCGCATTTGCACGGAGTAGCCAGCTTAAGTACCTCTTTTAACGGTGTTTTTTTATGTATCAATTTTTTTGTCTTGCTTTTTATGCTCACTGACTTTTACTTTACTGAATCTTAAAACACGGTCCTTGAACATATATCCCTTCTGCATTTCATCCAGAACAGTCCCATCCGGCTTGTCGGAACCTTCTTTTATCAAGACTTCATGCTTGTAAGGATCAAATTTTTCTCCAACTGCCTTTATCGGTCTTAATCCCTGTGATTCCAGCATCGAATAAAGTTGAGTATAAATTAAATTTACCCCATCAACAAATTTTTCCCTATTTTCAGTATTTTTTAATGCAATCTCAAAACTGTCAACAATGGGAAGCAGATGTCTGGTCATATCAGCATGCACATACTTCCTAAATTCAACTTTCTCCTTATCAATCCTCTTCTTGAAATTCTCAAACTCTGCCTGCAGTCTCTTCAAAGTGTCTGTCAGTTCTTCTATTTGCTTTTTTGAAGAATCTTTTTCATGAGTTTTTTTAGGCTCTGCAGGTTTTTTGACTTCTTTTTTGTCCATTTTATTTTGAGTCTTGTTCACATAGTATCTTGTTGACTTTAAGCCAACGAAACTATGGTAATATCAACTAATATATAAACTTTTCGGCAAATGTTTATATATGGGCGGCCTCTATAGATAAACATGGTCTACATAAGGCAGAGAATAACAATAGTGAATATCAGAAGACCAGCAGAGCGTAATGTAAACCGGGAACTGCAGTGGCTGGGTTCTTCTTTAGGTTTGTTCAACCTCAGAGACAAGGACAAGAGCTGCTTTAGAGTATTTATAGAGTTATTGAAATCTGCCAAAGCCCAGAAAACATTGACAAGCGATCAGCTTGCTACAAGACTTGATCTATCAAGGGGGACAATCATACACCATATTAACAGGCTCCTTGAGTCAGGAATTGTAATCCACGAAGGCAATACTTATACATTAAGAGTTGAAAATTTAAAATCATTGATAGATGAAGTTGAAAAAGACATCAAAAGAGCCTGTGATGATTTAAGGGAAGTCGCAAAAGAAATCGATGATAGATTGGGATTGTGATTTATTATTTTACTTTAACCCTTCATATTTTCCAGTTGTATCATTCACCCAGTCTCCCACTTGTTTTGGATTTCCAGCCTCAACGGTCAATAACATACTACCCCCCATCATATCCGAAAGGGAATTAAAACTATCCCCATTTTTTTCAATTTTTGCAGGTTCTAAAACAAACTTACCACTTGATGGATCAACCGTACCTACCCTACTCATCGCAGCATCAGGTTGGGAAGAATCAGAAGTTGGATATGTTGTAGCAACCATCTGCCAATTAGTGAGTCGACCACTATCATCTGCAGTAGCAGTATAAACTATTTCACCAGTATAATTTGGGTCGCTTGATTCAACAGGTTGCACTAATACCATACTTTTGGGATTAATTTCTTTTACAAAATATTGGTTGCCCTCACCTCCCCAAAGCATAGCAAATCCCGCTAAACCTTCTGTCTCGGTTTGCTGTGCAGCCATTGCTTCAAGCGTAGTGACTGGACCGCCTGCTAAAACTAAAGCTGCCAATCCAGCACGAGAAAAATCACCAAGTCTTGTCATTATAGCCACAAAACACCAATGTTATCTTCAATTATTTAAATTTTTCTTTCTTGTTTTTGATTTGTGATTACTAATTGACGACAAAGAATTGGGGTTTTAGCATATCAGGCAACTTTTTCCTATAGCAAATTATATATATCAGTTACCCAAGTTTTAACTTATGAAAAGATTTTTTTTATTCTTGTTATTTTTGCTGGTTTTGCCAATTGTTTTTGCAGATGTGACAATAACAACTCACCAGGATATCTATAATATTGGAAATAATATAAGAGCTTCTGCTTCAGTTGTTCATGACGATGAATTTGAAGGATTGTTCAAATTAACTATTTCCTGCCCAAGGTATCAACTGCCGTATTTCTTGACGCCAGTTACATTAGAGGCAGATTACAGAAATGCAGTCAATGTTCCAGAAGTGACCTCAACATCCTCAATGATCGGCGAATGTAATTTGATTGGAGAGTTGTTAACAACTGAAAACTTAGTTGTTGAGAAGGAAGAGTCCAAAAGTTTCAGTGTTACTGATGAATTGAATGTTACCCCTTCCAACAGCAATATTTCTGCCTTGCCGGGCGAGACGATTAAAATCACTGGCGATGTTAATGAAGCATTTGGAAATCCGGCTTCAAAAGCAGTGATTGATGCTGAATTGGACGGCGAAGAATTCTCATTTGACGTAATTGACGGAAAATTTGATTTTAGCCTATTGATACCGTCAAACATAAAGTCAGGAATGCATAAAATAGAATTAATCGCTTCTGACTCAAATGATAATTCCGGCCAGGCTTCTATAGATCTTGATGTTATTGGGACCCCAAAAAAAATAAACGCAGAATTCAGCGATGATATAATTTTGCCAGGATCAAAAACTGAAATTCTTGTCTCTTTATTTGACCAGGCCGATGAATTGATCAAAAGATCAGTGAACCTGGACTTGATATCCCCGAATGGCGATAAGGTATTCAGCAAGGTTGCAGAAAGTAATGACAAAATTATATATGAATTCAGTCAATACGCAGAGCCTGGATCATATTCCCTAGTCAGCACTTATGAAGATCTGCTATCTCAAGCTTCAATTGAGGTTTCATCGAAAGAAGAAGTAAAAATAAAATATGAAAATGAAAGTGTTATTATAGAAAATGTAGGTAACATACCTTTCATAGATGAATTGACCTTTACGATTCAAAGTGATTTGAAGAAATATTTAATAGCAAAAAAAGTCAATGTAGATCCTGGCAAAATTCTCAAAATTGACCTGTCAAAAGAAGTTCCTGAGGGAACCTACAAGGTCTTGACACCATTAAAAGATGCGATAACTCCAATAACAGAAAAGATAGATGAAAGTTTGTCTGATTTGCTTTCTGAAAATCAGAATTTATTGGCTGACGATGTTGCAATACATGATAACCGGCCACTGCACAAAAAGGTTGGAAGCAGTTTATCCTCAATAACCGGCGATGTAATCGGATCTGACGGGGTATTTGCAAAAAATTCATTTTTGGCCCCACTAATCCTGATTGCTATAGTCTTGATGATAGTGTTTCGTTATGCAGGAAAACCGTTGAGGAATTTATTTAAGAAAAAGGATAAAGAAAATAATCAAAATAATGAAAATAAAGAAAATTAATTCTTTGCTTATTCCTAAGCAATAAGCCTACTGCCCAATTGTATCATCAAGAATGTCCTGCGCTGTTTTAGCCAGACCAACAACACCTTCTTTTGAGCAATAAGGGCACCTAGGTGGAATTTTCTTGCTGACTAACTTATAGTTGCAATTTCTGCATTCTAAATCTACCATAATCACTCTTTAGATAAAGAAATATATAAATTTGTCGGAATTTATGATGTTTAAATAAAAAGTTCACACCTATGCAATAGGTACGAAAAAATAGGTTATGGGCCTCAAAATTCAGCCGAATTAAGCCGTAAAATCCTAGAATTCTAAGGAGTCCGTATATAAACAGTTATACGCAATTGAGAAAAGGGAAATCTGTAAAGAATCCAAAAAAGAAAATTTTAAATATAAGGAACAATAATAATATTAAATGAAAAATTTAGTTATTTATGCTTTTTTTGTAATTGTTTTAATATTTATTTCTGGTTGTACAAGTAAACAAGAATCAACAACTTTAACTACAATAGATTGTGGTGATAATACAGAATGTTTTGCAAACAATTTTAGATCTTGTACACCAGCTAAAATTTATGAAGGTACAACAGAAATAAAAGGAGGCACACCTCAATCATGTAAAATTTTCTTTGCTGCTTTAGATGATCCACAACTGACAATGGAATGCATTGTAAAGGATACAGATAAATTTGAAAATACTGAAATGAATATGAATGGCGCATACGAAAAGGGATCATCATGCCAAGGTTCTTTATCAGACTTTCTTGATAGTGTATATGGTAGATAGATTTGCCCTTTCTCAACTCAAAAATCACATAAACTCCACTTATACAAGCTTAAATTCCGTTATTGTGATTTTCGTTTTTTGCTCCCTAATTAACTTCGTATTACGGTCACAAAAAAGAACATAACATCGTTATTGTGCAGACTTTGGAGGTTATTGTACAGAGTAACTCACACAAACCTTTAAATATCAGTTATTCACCCCTTTGCTTATGTTAAACATAATAAAGAACATAAAATTAAGTATTCTTGTTATTATTATAGTGATTGTTATTGTGTAATTCTGATGTTCCTTCTATACCAAAACTGGAACATTTTTAAAAAAAACTGATTTACACCTATAAAATGCGAAAACATGACAGGGGCGGAAGATGGCTGGGCCAGGCTTAATTGACAGTTCAGGAAACTCCAAGATTATAGAAGTTCTAAGCAGCTGGGGCATTAATCTTTACGCAGGTGTTAACGGTGGTGGCATCATACATCTGGCAAAATACCTGCTCCCATTTGAAAGTTTAAATCAAGCAAATGACAGCATACCAAGACTATTAAACATACCAGAGCACGTTGCCGGCTATATACCTTTAGGGCATTACCTTGCAACAGGCAAAATAGCAGGCGGGTTATTCACTACAGGCGGTGCAACTTTGCTGGGTTCTTCTGGCTTATTGGATGCAAAACTGCATGACATTCCTGCAGTTTATTTGATAGCCTTAAACGCAACAACATCAACAGGAATGGGGCCTTTGCAGGATGTAACACCTGAAGGCCTTAACACAATCTCCACAATTGGGAGCATACTTGGCGAATCCTGTATCCTGATAGATGACATAAACAAGCTAAAAGACAATCTGATAAAGGCGCAAAAATTGCTGAAGCAGTCAAAGCCAGTTGCTTTAGTATTCTATCCCGATGTCCTGTCGAAAGATGTTGAGGATTTCAAGCTTCCATGGGAAAACAAGGAAGAAGATACAGACAAGCAGGATATTGAAAATTTCTTAAAAGAATTTCCAGATGAAATAAAAGACAGAAGAATTGTCATTTACATCGGAGAAGAAGCCGAAAGATACAGGGAAATAAAAAAATCAATCACGGAATTCTCTGAAATATTGAAAGCGCCTATTGTTTATTCCATGAATGCAGTAAATGCAGTTGAGCCAAGTAATAAATACGCTGCAGGATACATAAGCTTTGGCTTTAACGATTACGCCAAAGAATTATGGGACAGCCTGACAGAAAAGGACATAGTTGTTTTCCTGGGATTCGATCCGGGCGAATACGAATTGAACATGGGGGTAATTCCGGGAGATGTCTGGCATTTTACTGATTTCAAGAATCCATATGGATCAAAGGACGGAAATTTTAAGCACAGGGTAAAAGGATCTTACAGGCAGGTAAAAGGAAATATAGTAAAATCACTTAAAGAGATAATCCCAAGATTAAAAGAAATGGTAAAGGACAGGAAAGAGCCAAACATTCCAGAAAACCTGAATTCAAGAAAAATAGAGTCGCCAAGCCCTAAACAAGTTGATGTAATTAAATTCTATCAGGAGCTTGTTAAATATATACAGCCGAATACAATCATTTTCAACGACGTAAGCCAGGCGTACAAAGACTTCCAGTATGTTACTCAAAGGCCGATTGATGGCTTGAATGTTTATTCTGCGCATCGCGGCTCTGTCATGGGGCACTCTTTGGGGATGGGAATCGGAGCTAAAATTGCTGATCCTAAACAAAATGTCAATATATTTGCAGGCGATGGCTGCTTTGCATATTTTGGAGGAGCTTTAGCCTATGCAAGAGACTTTGGAATTTCAATTTGGATAATTGACAATGGGAATTACCATATAGTGGACAAGGGATTGGATGTTGTCATGCCGAAAGTGGACAGGAAAAGACACCACTCAATTTTGCCGAGAGTTGATTTTGCAGGCGTTGCAGAAAAATTTGGATGGGAAAGTTACTTCCTAAAACCAAATTTAGAAAATCTGAAAGAGATAATGGAAAAAAGTAAAAACTCTGATAAATCCTTGCTTGTCCAGATTCCAGTTGATGGCAGCATAGTTGTCGGAATAAATCCAAGATTATTGAACTTAAGAAAATCCGGAACTTATTTGTGAGGTAAAAAATGACAAAACAAATTAAAGATGGAAATGGAAATATTGTAGGTGAATTATTGCAGGATGAGGATGTAACATCAAACCTGGATGGAAAAACAATAGCTGTTATAGGCTACGCTTCCCAGGGACGCGGCCAGAGTTTATGCTACAGGGACAGCGGAATAAATACAATCTTAGGATTAAGAAAAGACGGAGCTTCATGGAAAAAGGCTTTAGAAGATGGATGGAAAGAAAACCAAAACCTTTTCACAATAGAAGATGCAGCCAAAAAAGCGGATTTGATAGTAATCCTCGTTGCTGATACTGTACAGCCGGAAGTTTACAAAAATCACATAGAAAAAAATCTCAGCGAAGGAAAAACTTTGGTTTTCTCGCATGGTTTCAACATTCATTTCAAGCAGATAGTTCCGCCAAATAATGTGGATGTCATAATGATTGCGCCAAAAGGGCCTGGAACAATCGTAAGAAGCGAGTACGAGAATGGCTTTGGCGTTCCTGCCTTAGTTGCTGTCCATCAGGATTACACCGGAACAGCCTGGGATAAGATACTGGCTTTGGCAAAAGCAGCTGGCGCAACAAGACCCGGTGTTTTCAAGACAACTTTCAAGGATGAAGTTGAATCAGATTTGCTGGGTGAGCAGGTCGATCTATGCGGAGGAGTTATCGAAATGGTCAAGCACACTTTTGACACTTTGGTTGAATCAGGCTACAGCCCTGTATTGGCATATTGGGAAGTGCATCATGAATTGCACGGCTTGATAGCCCCATTGGCATATAAGTTCGGTAATGTAGGGATGCTGAACAGGGTTTCATTGACAGCAAGAAAAGGGGCTTTAAAATCTGGAAAGAGGGTAATGGACGAGCATGTGAAGAACAACATGAAAGCCTGCTTAGATGATATCCAATCAGGAAAATTTGCAAATGAATGGGTTGAAGAATATAAAAAACACGGCTTTAAAAAAATGCAGGAAGAGCTTGATAAGCTGGCAAAGCATCCGCTTGAAACAGTAGGATTGCAGATAAGAAAGGCAATGTGGCCTAATGAGAAAACGTATCAATGACAAACCTAAAAATAAAATCAAAGGCAATTACAGAAGGAAACAGCAGAGCGCCAAACAGAGGTATGTTAAGGGCCGTCGGCTTTAAGGATGAAGATTTTGAAAAACCGATAATAGGTGTTGCTTCTACCTGGAGCGATATTACTCCGTGCAACATGCATATTGATAAATTAGCCATTGAAGTCAGAAACGGAATAAAAAAACACGGAGGAGCAGGATTAACTTTTGGAACAATAACTGTTAGTGACGGGATTTCAATGGGAACAGAGGGAATGAAATTCTCGCTGAACTCCAGAGAAGTGATTGCAGATTCAATTGAAACAGTAAGCCAGGCAGAAAGATTTGATGGGTTGGTGGCAATCGGCGGCTGCGACAAAAATATGCCCGGCTGCCTGATGGCGATGGCAAGACTGAACATTCCATCTGTTTTTGTCTATGGCGGCACTATAAAGCCTGGAAATTTCAAGGGAAAAGATATAGACATAGTCAATATTTTTGAAGCAGTTGGCCAGTTCAGTGCCGGAAAAATATCAAAAGATGATTTTCATTCAATAGAATGTCAGGCTTGTCCTGGCGCTGGCTCTTGCGGAGGCATGTACACTGCAAACACGATGGCCTCTGCAATTGAAGCATTGGGCATGAGCCTGCCTGGAAGCTCGTCAACACCGGCAGAAGACCAGAAAAAGAAAGCTGAATGTGTCAAAGCTGCAGAAGCAGCAATAAATCTTCTGAAAAATAAGATCTATCCAAAAAATATAATGACAAAAAAGGCATTTGAAAATGCAATAACAGCTGTAATGGCTCTGGGCGGCTCAACAAATGCGATTCTTCACCTGATTGCTATGGCCCACGCCGCTGATGTCAAACTGACTTTGGATGATTTTGACAGGATCTCAAAAAAAGTGCCTCATCTTGCTGACCTTAAGCCTTCTGGAAGATATGTAATGCTTGATCTTTACAAAGTAGGGGGAATTCCTGCAGTCATGAAAATGCTGTTAGAAGCAGGATTGTTGCACGGAGACTGCATGACTGTGACAGGAAAAAGTATAAAAGAAAATTTACAAAATGTTAAGAATTTAGAATCACATCAGCAAATTGTCAGGGATTTAAAAAATCCCCTAAAACCAAGCGGACCTTTAGTGATACTGAAAGGCAATCTGGCTCCAGACGGCGCTGTTGCAAAAGTTTCAGGTCTGGAAACAGCTTCAATCACAGGGCCTGCAAAAGTTTTTGATTCAGAAGAAAAAGCCCTGGATGCAATCCTAAAAGACAAAATCGCGAAAGGTGATGTCATAGTCATAAGATTTGAAGGTCCAAAAGGCGGACCAGGAATGAGGGAAATGCTTGCTCCCACATCTGCTTTGATAGGAAAAGGCCTTGGTTACGATGTTGGACTTCTAACAGACGGAAGATTTTCAGGCGGAACTCATGGATTAGTGGTTGGCCATGTTTGTCCCGAAGCTCAGGTTGGCGGGCCGATAGCAATTGTAAATGATGGAGATAAAATAACAATTGATGCCGGCAAACAACTGATTCAGTTAGAATTATCACAGGAAGAAATCAATAAAAGACTGAAAGAATGGAAAGCTCCTGATCTGAAATACAAAAAAGGAGTTTTATACAAGTATGCCAAAGCAGTAAGCTCCGCAGACAAAGGGGCAGTTACGGATTAAAATGGAAAAAGTATCAACAGACAAAGCACCAGCAGCAATTGGGCCATACAGCCAGGCTGTTAAATCAAATGATCTAATTTTTACATCCGGCCAGATCGCATTAGATCCTTCAACAATGAAGCTTGTTGATGGGGATATCACAAAACAGGCAGAGCAGGTATTTCAAAATCTAAAAGCAGTGCTGGAAGCTGCAGGTTCTTCTCTGGAAAAAGCAGTAAAAGTGAATGTATATCTAAAAAATATTGAAGACTTTCAGAAAATTAATGAGATTTATGAAAAATATTTTTCCCATAAGCCGGCAAGGGCAACAGTTGAAGTTTCAAGATTACCAAAAGACGCATTAATTGAGATAGACGCAATTGCAGAGCAAAAATGAAACAATTTTATGAATTAAGGTGCACTAAGTGCAATGCGGAATTTGATGAAAAAGTAGAATATGCCACTTGCCAAAAGTGCGGCGCTCCGTTAGAGGTTGTTCTGGATTATGATGCCTTAAGGCAAAGATTGGACATTGATAAGTTTAGATCAACTCCGATCAGATCAGCAAAGTATCTTGATTTCTATCCGATTAAAGATAAAAGTAAAATCGTCAGCCTTGATGAGGGAGCAACCCCGCTTTATCATTGTAAAAATCTGGGTAAAAAGCTGGGCTTGACAAATTTGTACATAAAGAATGAAGGCGCTAATCCGACAGGCGCTTTCAAAGACAGGGGTTCCATGGTGGAAATCACAAAAGCCATTGAATTGGGCAAAAAATCTGTTGTTGCCGCTTCATCAGGAAACATGGCTGCTTCAGTATCTGCTTATTGCGCAAAAGCAAATTTTCCTGCATATATCCTGGTTCCGCAGGGAACCCCCATCGGAAAATTATCGCAGACACTGGCTTATGGCGCCAGGATTATCCAGGTTCGAGGAAATTATGACAGCATTGCAAAACTAACTAGAAAGATCAGTGACAATCACGGGTTATATCTGTCAGGAGATTACGCCTTTAGGAGAGAGGGCCAAAAATCCCAGGCATATGAGATAATTGAGCAGCTCGGCTGGAAAGTTCCAAGCAAAGTTTTTGTACCGATAGGCTGCGGCACAAACAGCTCTGCCATAATGAAAGGATTTAATGAATACAAGACTCTTGGATTTACGGATGAAAATCCTCAATTAGTGGGTATCCAGGCAAAAGGAGCTGATCCTGTAATACGTGCCTTCAATAAAAAATCCGGGAAGATTGAAGTGATCAGCAATCCAAGCACAGTCTGTTCTGCAATCAATGTAGGCGATCCCTTGGATGGATCATTGATCCTTGATGTTTTGAAGAGATACAATGGCCAGGCATACAGTGTAGAAGATAATGATACTCTTGAAGCAGAAAAATTGCTTGCTAAGACTGAAAGTATTTTTGTCGAGCCTGCTGCCGCTACAAGTTTAGCCGCTCTCCAGCAAATGAAAGAACAGGGAAAGATAGACAAGGATGAATTGATAGTGCTTGTCCTTACCGGAATCGGATTGAAAGATCCAGTGTCTGCTTTGAAAGTCCTTTACTCACCCCCTGTTGTTGAGCCTGAATTTGAAGAAGTTGAAAAATATCTGAAATACGGGTTTTATGACGTAGTTGCAACAAATAGCCATTCACACAAGATTATTTTTAATAAGAAACCCCAAATTACGGAATTAGCAAAAGTCCTAAAGCAGGAATTTCATACAGAATTAAATGAACAGGATCTGGAATCATGCGATAAACTTATAGAAAAATTTATGGAAAAAGGAAAAAATATTTTGAAAGGAGACTTGCAGTATATTCTGGAAAAGACCATAAGAAAATCAGCTGAAAGGTCAATAGAAAGGCCACTCATAGTCCTGGATTATAAGGTTGAAGTTACAAAAGATTCAAAAGCAGTGGGGACTGTCAAGATCAGTTATAAAGGAAAAGAACAGCAGACTTCTAGCGAGGGGACTGGCCCTGTAGACAGTGTTGTCAATGCGGTCAGGAAGGCTTTGTCCGGCAACTGTTTTAAGTTCAAGCTTATAGATTATCAAGTAAACATTACAGAAGGAGGCACAAACGCTAGTGTAAATGTCAAGATGACTCTTGAAGATGATAAAAGAAATAAGATTGTTGCAATGGGCACAAGCCCGGACATAGTAGCTGCAAGTGTCGAAGCATTCGAAGAAGGATATAACCTTTTGCATTACAAAAATAAAAATGGAAGAAGCTGAAAAGATCTGGATGGATGGGAAATTTGTAGACTGGAAAAAAGCAAATATACATATCCTTACCCATACTTTCCACTATGGTGCAGGAGTTTTTGAGGGGATAAGATGTTACAATACAGATAAAGGCCCTGCAATCTTTAGACTGAAAGAACATATTGACCGGCTTTTTAACTCAGCTGATATCATAGGAATCAAAGTTCCTTATTCAAAAGAGGATTTTCTGAAAGCCTGTAAAGAGATTGTAAAGGTAAATAAACTTAATAGTTGTTATTTAAGACCGATTATATATTATGGATATGGGCAATTGGGAGTAAACCCATTGAGCAGTCCTGTGAATTGCGCAATAGCTGCATGGAGCTGGGGCAAATATCTTGGTGAAGAAGGTGTTGCAAAAGGGATAAGATTGATGAAGAGCAGTTTCACAAGAAACAATAAAAATATCCTTAATCCAGCAAAAGTCAACGGCAATTATGTTAATTCTGTGCTGGCTAAAAAAGAAGCTGTGTCAGCAGGCTTTGAAGAAGCTGTCTTGCTAGATAATGAAGATTTTGTTTCAGAATGTTCAGGAGAGAATTTATTCATCGTAAAGAATGGTGTCATCAAGACAGTTCCAAAAGGCTCAATCCTGCCAGGCATAACAAGAGATACTGTGTTAAAAGTTGCCCAAGACATGAAGCATGAAACAAAAGAAGAATTGTTTAGGATAGATGAATTATATAATGCAGATGAATGCTTCTTAACAGGAACTGCTGCAGAAATAACTCCTGTGAGAGAAGTTGACAACAAAACAATCGGCAATGGAAAACCAGGCGAAATAACCAAGAAATTGCAGAAATTATATTCCGACATTGTCCAGGGCAAAGTAAAAGAATATGATCATTGGCTGGATTATGTTTAATGGATAATCTAATTCCCTTTTCTTCCATGCGCTCTTAAACTCGGCCTTACTTTCTCAAAGCCTTTTCCTTTTCCGTGAAGGCCTCTTGATCTTCTGCTCGCGCTTGTCAATCCTCTTGCAGCTCTCCCTTTGTGGTCCATGATCCAGTTTATTCTTGGATCAGAAACAATTGATGGGTTTACTCTGTCAACAAGAATTATTTCATACCAATAATATAATCCATCCTGTCCGACATAATAGCTGTTAAGGACTTCGCAATTAGGATATTTTTTTACTGATCTGTTTTCAGCGACTGATTGGTAAGCCATAGTAAGGTCTTTTCTTCTGCTCATAGCCTTTGGCCTTCTTGGACCTCTTATCTGAGGCCTTTGCCTTCCGCCTCTGTTAACTCTTTGCCTGACAATAACAAATCCCGGTTTTGCTTTATAACCCAAAGAACGAGCTCGATCAATTCTAGTTGGCCTTTCTATCCTTATAGTTGTTGGCTCTTTCCTCCATTTTATGATTCTCTGCTGCCACAACTCGCCAAGTCCTTCCCTTGGCTTTTTCCAACTTTCCCTAATATATTTATACATTCCCATTTTAAGCTTCCTAATTTTTTATTTAGTGAGATTCAGGTGAGCAATTACCTACATTTCTCAATTAATTTGGAAAATTGTTCAGTTTATAAATGTTTTTAGTATCTTTGTTTATTGCTAATGTCCAATTTCAGACATTCTTGTTTTTAATTGTTTTAATTAGGTCATCAGGTTTAAAAGTGAAATTAAATAATTGCAAAAAATGGCAATAGATGATGATGTCAGGGATAAACATGGAGAATTGAACCGATCTTACGGAGCCCATTCTACAAGTCAGGTTGTCCACCATACCCAAAGGCCTTATTTTAGGGGGATGTATGCTGTCTCCGGCCAGGTTTTGGATAGCATGGTTGGTGTAGAAGATGGGATTATTGTTCTTAGTAAATCAGTGAGGGAAATTGCAAAGCGGGCAAATAGACTGAATGGAATGCAAAGAAGATTGTCAGATAGAACAGTGCGTGAATATTTGGAAATCATGCTGGTACATCTGGAACAGCCAGGCATCAAAGGTTATTCACCAAAAGATTCAAGACCAGTAACAATTAGATAACATTATTCAATTATTTAACAATAAAACCAAATATTTTTATATTGTTCTAAGATTATTCTGTTAAAATGCCAATCGACAGCTCAAATATGCTAAAAGTTATTGAAGATTTTCCTCAGCAGTGCAGGACAGCTTTAGATTTGCCAAGAGGAATGGCTGTTACAGGAAAGATTGACAAGATTGTTGTTGCTGGAATGGGCGGTTCTGCTGTTGGTGGAGATTTGCTGAAGCTTTATATGCATAATTCTAAGATTCCAGTCTTTGTTGTAAGGGACTATAAAGTTCCTGAATTTGTGGATCGAAACACTTTGGTTTTTGCTGTTTCTTATTCAGGGAACACAGAAGAGACTTTGTCTGCTTTTGCCGACGCAAAAAGAAAAAACGCAACCATTATAGCTATCACAAGCGGAGGTGAGCTTGCTGAAAAGGCAAACAGGGTGATAAAGATTCCAAAAGGATTGCAGCCAAGGGCTGCTTTGGGATATGTATTTTTCCCAGTGCTGGGAGTTTTAGCAAATTCAAATTTAGCTGATGTAAGAAGCGAGGAAATCACTGAAATGCTTGATATTTTGTCAAAAACAGATGATTTCAAGACTGTTGGAGAAAGAATTGCCAAAAAAATAGGCCTAAGAACACCGCTTATTTATGCTTCTGAAGCTACAAGCACAGTAGCTTACAGATGGAAAACCCAGTTCAATGAAAACAGCAAGGTTGCTGCTTTCTATAATATATTTTCTGAAATGAATCACAATGAAATTGCAGGCTATCAAAATGTAAATAAAAATGATTTCATTGCAATCATGATCAGGGACAAGTTTGACCATGACAGGATCAAAAAAAGAATGGATATAACCAAGGAGATAATATCAACAAGAATTGAAGTTGAAGAAATCTTCACAAGAGGCGAGCATCTGCTTTCAAGATTATTCTCAGCCATTTACTATGGTGATTTTGTTACTTATTATCTTGCTTTAGCCAACAGGATCGATCCTACCCCAGTCACAGTTATTGAAAATCTGAAGAAGCAGTTGAAACTATAAGGCAGTAGTATATTTCTATGATTTCTACAACAACTTTTATATAATTTAGTGCATTAACTAACTTCATGTTTCTTAAATCAATAAAGCTCCACAACATAAGAAGTTATGAAAATCAGGAAATAAAATTCCCCCTTGGTTCTGTCCTGCTGGCAGGAGATATCGGAAGCGGAAAGTCAACAATCTTGCTTGCTGTTGAATTTGCCCTTTTTGGCGCAAAGAAAGGGGAATTGCCGGCATACATGCTGCTGAAGCACGGCAAAAAAGAAGGCAATGTTGAATTGCAGTTGCAGATTGACAGCAAGAATATAGTTATTAAAAGAAATCTCAAAAGAAGCAAGGAAGATATCAAACAGGAAGCAGGTTACGTGATAATAAATGGCATAAAAAAAGAAGGGACTACAGAAGAATTAAGGGCATTTACGCTTGAACTGCTTGGCTACCCAAAAGAATTGATCAAAAAAGGAAAGGATCTGATATACAGGTACACTGTTTACACTCCGCAGGAAGAGATGAAGCAGATTCTTTACGAAAATACAGAAGCCAGGCTGGATACTTTAAGAAAAGTTTTCAACATTGACAAATACAAGAGAATCAAGGACAATTCCAAGATTATTACAGCATCATTAAGAGAGAAGAAAAAGCATTTTGAGGGTTTTATTCTTGATCTCGAATACAAAAAGAAAGACTTGGAAGACAGGAAAAATGAGATTGTTGAAACCGACAGCAGATTGAATGAAATTTTCCCGAAAATTGACGACATCAAAAAAATCATCGATGAAAAAAAGAGATCGATAGAGAATATTGAAAAGGATATCATTGACTTAAACAATTTGAGAAAAGAGCAAAGCGTGACAGAAGCGAATCTTTCCCATAGGATAGAACAGAACAACAGATTGAATGATGAAATAAAAAATCTGGAAAAGCAGATTGGAATTCTTAAAAAAATACTTGAAAATAAAAAACTGGATGATTATGAAAGCATAATAAAGAAAATTGATGAAAAAGAGAAGGAAATAAATGAAGCGGACCTTAATTACCGAGACGCAATTAAAAAAATCAAGGGCATCGAAGTCAAAATAGAGCAATGCAATGAAACAATCAGAAAAATAGATTCATTGGAAATCTGCCCTGTGTGTGAGCAGGAAGTCGACGAAAAGCACAAGCATGATATAAATTCAAGAGAGAAGAAAAAGCACGAAGAGCTTCTGGAAAACATTAATAATTTTAAGGATGGAGAATCAAAACTGGAAAAAGTAAAAATTCAGTTAAAAAAAGATTTAGATTTGCTGGTAAAGGAGCAAAATCACTACAATATATTAAAGATGAGGTTTGAAAATCTAAATGAAAAAGAATCTACAAAAAAAGAAAGGTCAAGTCTAAAAGAAAAAATAAAGAAGCAGATTGGCTTGCTTAATTCCAAAAAATTAAAATTGAATGAAAGAATTGGCAAATATTCCGAGACAGAAGAGAAATACAAGATTGTTAAGAAAGAAATAGATGGGTTATTGCCGCAGGAAAGATTTCTGGAGCTTGAAAAGAGAAAATACGAGACTGAAAAGCTCTCAATCAAAAGGTTGATTGTCAAAACAGAAAAGGAAATCAATGAAAAGCAAAAGGCAAAAGAAAAGCTTGCTTATATTTCGCAGCTGAATAACTGGATTGGCGAATTTTTTATGAATCTTATGTCAAATATGGAAAAGCATGTAATGATAAATATTCACTCGCAATTTAATGATTTATTCAAGAATTGGTTTGACATCCTGATGGAAGACGAAGCAATAAGCGTCAGGGTTGATGATGAATTCACCCCCATAATTGAACAGGACGGTTATGAAACATACATAGAAAACCTGAGCGGAGGAGAAAAGACTTCTGTTGCACTTTCTTACAGATTAGCCTTGAACAAAGTCATAAATGACATTGTTGTGGGAATTAAAACAAAAGACATTATAATGCTTGATGAACCAACAGACGGATTCAGCACAGAACAGCTTGACAAGGTAAGGGAAATTCTGGATCAGTTAAACATGAAGCAGGTAATTATCGTATCACATGAGCCAAAGATAGAGGGTTATGTAGAGAATGTTGTACGCGTTCAAAAACAGGACAATGTAAGTATGGTGGCTCAATGAAGTACATTCTTCCTTTAGGAGCAGTTGCTTTTCTTGCATTCGGATCTGCCGACATGCAGAGTAATCCTGTAATTCCACAGACCAATAACCCAGCACCATCAACCCTAACAAGTGCACAACCAAATCAAGGTGCGACACAGCTTCCACAAGATGTTCCACTTGAAAATCGTATTGCAAGTTTTGATTTTAAAGATTTAATAGGAAATACAAACATATCTCCTGATATGGATTATGCATTTCATTTTTATGATACACTATTGTCCCAAGAGAACCAAGGCAGACTTACCGATCAGGAAAGGATTGCTGACTTTATTAAGGGTAGTCAATATAATTATGTTGCAATCTACAAAAAAGAGAATGGCAAGCCTAGAGACAAACCTGTTGCAAGGGTCCAGGTCCATCAGGGGTTTACCCATTATGAATTCGATATGTTAGAGCTTACGGGTTTATCTGGTGATGGTTCAGATAGGTATTTCCGAAGCAGAAGGCAAGGTTGGGGATACCATATTTTGCAAGAAATCTGGAATGAAATGATAATAAAGAGAAGTCAAGTTTTAGATGATGCTACTCCTCTTAAACCATTTCCCCCTAATAAAAGTGTAATAGCAGCTTAATTTCATAACAATTCTAACCGAAACCTTTAAAAAGGGCCTAATACACAACAGTTCCTATATGGCACACGTTGGGGGAAGTGAGCGGAGTTTAGAAACTGTTAAGAGAGAAGACCTTGTTAGAGTTTGCCCTGACTGCGATAGCAAAGACATAGATTTTGCTCATGACGAATTCTATTGCAAGAAATGCGGCTTAGTTCTGGATTAAATTAATCATTTTCGATCATTAATTTTATACATTAAACTACCCTTTCTAAGCCTGTTCTCACTTGAAAATGAGTAAACTTTTTAAACAACCTAGTCTAACTGCTGATAAATTGGGGGTAATATGGCAAAAATCAGCAAATTAATCATTGCAAGCATCTTGGTTAGCATTCTACTATTAAGTTCTGTTCATGCTTTTAGGACTGTAATTATTCTAAATGATCTATTCGTGGATTTTGCAGTGACTTCTGACAATCCGTACTGGATCAATGACAGCCAGATAGTCCACAGTATAGGTCGTGTAAACTACGAAGATGATGGTAGATATATACTGACGAATGCAGTAGCCTATTACAATATTTTGCAGACAACTTATGGCACTCAGTTGAATGGTGCCTGGGAAAGAAGTTTTGGAGGAGGTTTTGACAAAGATGTAATTGAATTTTACAATCAAAGGGAGCAAATAAAATTATCAGAAGATCTTGATCTAAAGCATTATTGGTATGAAAGAAAAGAAAAAGTTTTTGGTAACATAATAAACTGATTATAGATTAATTCTAAAAATACACAAATTATCGAAACTATTATATAAGATTAAGTTTTTCTTTTTATATTGGCTTTTTTGCCAAAAAATTTTATGGAGGTAATTATAATGGCACATTGTGATAAATGTAATGCAGATTTTGATGAAAATAATGCAGAAGAAGCTGCAAAGCATAAACACGAAGACGCTCAGCAAGCTCCAGGTAGTGAAGCGCAAGCTCCATCTGGAGATCAACCTGAAGCACCAAAGTAAATTCTTTTTTTTTATTTTTTTTGTATTTAGATAGAAATATTTATATTCTACATTGGACCGTAACTAATTATGAAATCCTACACAGAGCATTTATGGTTCAACACTTCAAAAAGAATTGAGTTCATTAACATAACACCAAAAGTAGGGCAGGCAGTAAAGAAAAGCGGTGTTAAGGAAGGATTTGTTTTAGTGAATGCAATGCACATAACTGCTTCTGTTTATATCAATGACAACGAATCAGGATTAATACAGGATTATCAAAAGTGGCTGCATAAATTAGTTGATGTAAAAGAAGATTACAGGCATAATCTAACAGGAGAAGACAACGCATACGCTCATTTGATGCGAACAATAATGGGGCGTGAAGTTGTTGTTGCCATCACAAACGGTAAACTTGATTTCGGCCCTTGGGAGCAGATTTTCTACGGTGAAATGGACGGCCAGAGAAAGAAAAGAGTTATGGTCAAGGTTATTGGGGAGTAATTTATTTCTTACTAGAATTGTACATATCCCAAGCCAATATTCCCATCACAACAACAGCAACATAGCTGAAATACAAAGGAATCTCAAAATTATGGATAGTAGCTGACCAGCTGAATATGGATCTTATGAGATGAAAAATAGCAATCATAGCAAAAACTAACGCTGCTAATGTTAATGATTGGTTTTTGTCCATCAGAATATATCTATCCGATATCCTATTATTTAAATTTATTGTTCGGTCTATAAAAATAACAAAATTTAAATATCACCTCTTCAATAATATTACTGAAAAATGGTGATCGCAGGGATAAAGAGGTTATGGGACAGCCAGAAAAGAAAGTTTAAAGACAGAAGAAAGGATAAAGGCAGAGTTGAATCCTTCAGGGAAACTGAAGAGATGAAGAAAGCTGAGGAAATCAAGAGGGAAGCTGACAGGCTGGCTCAACTCAAGCAGTATAAGACTGCAATTGAGGAGTACAACAAGGCATTGGAATTCTATCCTTATAAAGGCGAAGAGCCCGATATGTTCAAGAACGTGGCTGAATTCCTGTTCAAATGCAACTATAACATTGCTGCCTGCTATTCTTACTTGGATAATTTTGATGATGCAATAGAATTCTTTGACAAGGCATTGAAAATTGAGATGGCTGATGACAATAACAAAGTAAAGGCCTTGACAGGCAAGGGAAGCATTTTCTACAGAAAAAAATTATTGATTGACGGAAGATATAGGGCCGGTGCTTACAGGATTTCAATGGATGCAGACTGGGAAATTGGCGACGAACTGATTGAAGAATACAAAAAAGAGGATAAAAAAAAGAGCTATATCAAATTAGCTCACTCATGTTTTGCAGAAGCTTCTGATCTTGACAGATACAATGTTGACGCTCAGTACAGCAAAGGCCATATGGAAGTCTTGATGGGCAAGATAAAAGAAGCTGTTCAATCTTTTGATGGTGTTATTAGTTTGAACAAGAATTATCAAAACAAGGAAGGGTTAACTTTGTTTGATGAAATAAAACGAGAAAAAGGAATACAGATCAAGGCTTCTGAGATTATGGACAGGAATGAGAATGCTCCTGCAACTTTCAAGACAAAAACAGGCCATATGGTAAAGACAAGGGCAGAGATGATGATTGCCAATTTCTTGTTTGATCATAAGCTGTTATTCCAGTATAACAGTGTTGCGACCTGGGCTGACAAAGATGATTTCAGGCCGTCATTCTACATCCCAAAATTAGATCTCTATATTGAGCAGAACCCATATGATTACATCAAGGAATACGCAAAAGCCATGCGAGCCAAGACAAAGCAATATGACAAGCACAAGAAAAAGAACATCATGCTCACTTCTGAAGACGAGAATAACATTGAAGAATCTTTAAGTCTGAAGATGAAGCCTTATATTATACTGTAATAAAATTTATATAGATCTACTTATTTTCTATTCATAAGTGATTTTATGCCAGATGTAATTGAAGATCGAGCAAGTTTTGACGCAAGATTAGCAGAATATAAAAGAAGACTAGAACTATTTGGTAAAGCAGCATCAGATGTTGTTGCTACAGGTGGTCTTCAAAGTTTAGAAGAAAGTGCAAGATATCTCACTAAAACGAGAGAGTTATTGGCAAGAAGCGCGTTTATTAATCGAGCTCAAGAGGATGCGAGACAAAGTGCAAACTATGGAGTTTATCAATTATTAAAGCCTGAAGTTGACTTTGCAGACGCTTTAGTACGTTTAATGGATAAACGCGGAGCAACTGATACTGCTTCTGAAACAACACACGCAGGAGATGTAGGAGCTTTAGTTTCTACAACTTTACGCGGTAGGCATATTTTAGGACATCAAGAAAGTGCAGCAGTGGCACGGAATCACACATATCAACCACAAAAACATCCCGGACGTGTTAGATAATTCTTTAATCACTACCACTGGACATCTACCTAAAATATTTAAAGGAGCACTTTTGGTTTCTTTGTTGTGATAACCAACAGTTTTATTTTTTTAGAAAGAGTAGGTGATAAGATAGAAAAGAACATTTGGAAGAATGGAGTCTATAATTGGGATCATTTTTTAAACAGAAATTACATCAAAGGCTTGTCAAGATATAGAAAACTTTACTATAACAGGAAGATATTAAGCGCTAGAAAAGCATTATATAAGTTTGATTCAAACTATTTTCAAAAAGTTCTGCCTCAATCAGAAATGTGGCGATTGTATGATTTCTTCAGGGAAGATGCTGTATTTTTAGACATTGAAACAACAGGATTAAGCAGGAATTATCATGATATCACAGTATTTGGACTTTATGACGGCATAAACACAAAAATCATGATAAAGAACATCAATTTAGACTATAATGTCCTGAAAAAAGAACTGCAGAAATACAAACTGATTGTAACTTTCAACGGCGCTTCGTTTGATCTTCCGTTTATAGAAAAAAGATATCCAGGCGTGATACCAAAAATCCCGAATTTTGATGTCAGGTGCATCGCAAACAAACTCGGTTTAAACGGCGGATTAAAAAATATAGAAAAAAAATTGAATATTGCAAGAAAAGATATTATCGGTGAATTTGATGGTGGTGATGCACTCACTTTGTGGAAGATGTACAAGGCAACAGGAGATGATTATTACTTAAATTTGTTAGTTGAATATAATGAATTTGATATAATAAACCTAAAAACAGTTGCTGATCATTGTGTTAAAAGAATGAAAGAGAAATTATTAAATACCACCCTAAAGTAATTAAATTAGAAAGATTTTAATACACCATTTTCTCACCAAGAATACTATGCCAACAGTAGCTATAGTAACTCCAGTTTATGCAACTCCTGAAAATGATAGGTTGAAGTATTTCAGACATACTGTGAATAGTGTTTTACGCCAAAATCATAGAAATATTGTGCATATTGTTGTAGATGATGGTTCAACAGTTGATGTTGCTTCTTTTCTGCAAGACTACCACGATCCTAGAATAAGATACTTAAAAAGAGAAAAATCAGTTGATGATTTGAGAACTGCATCTAACGCTTTAAACATGGGTATTGATTACTGCCTTGTAAAAGACGGAAATATATTCGCAGCTAATGAAACTCGAGATTTAACTGCAGTGACTTTCGTACATTCAGACGATCTCTTGACTGAAGATAGTATAGCAATGAGAGTCAGCGGCCTCCCTAGTGGCTTTATTTTTACTGATATGGGCCAGTTTAATAATGGTGGAAGGAGAATACAAATAAAAAAAGGTAGTGCTAAATCAGTTGGGGACAGGACTTATGCATTGAGAAACCCGATGGCATTTAATCATCATACGATAATGTGGAATCTTCCATTTTTACATTATTTAAAAGAATTTGTAGCGAGAAAATACGATCAGCAAGGTGTTTTTGATAGTAAACTGTTTCATGGAGAAGATAGAGATATGTCTTTATCATCTTCAGAAGCCGCAATTGAAGGTGGTTTTGAAGTAGCCTATGTGCCTTTAATTTCAGTAATGTATAGGCAACACTCCCTATCCATAAGTGGTGAAGTTGATCCTGAACAACTAGCAATCCAGCATGATTTGAATTCGATGAAACACTTTGGAAGTCCTCAGCAAGACAGATCATTAGAGAGGATGTTGTCCAACCTACCTTGGTCGCTTGGTGCATTTCTTCCAAAAGAAATTAAACAAAGAATAAGACCAATAAAAGATTTAGTTGAAGATGTAAGATTACACGTCACTAAACCGCATCTATATATACGTCTAGTAAAACAGATATAGTTTATTCTGAAGTGCTTTGCTCAAGATTCTTTCAAACTATCACACTCAAAGAATTTATTCAACAGCCACTTTCGCGCCGATACTTTGCCCAGGCATTCCAGTGTCAAACCTGACCCTTAAAGCACCGCTATTGCCATGAATATTTGTTATTTCTCCATTAAGCTGCTTTCCTGCAGGACTCTTCCAGACTACTTTCTTGCCTATTAGTTTTGACGCTTTATCTTTATTATCTACTCCACTAACTTGTAGAACCATCTGGTTTGTCCTCTTGACCCTTCTAGAGCCCCTGAAATGAACTATTGTTCCCTGCATAGGATTAATGGAAATTATAGTGTTTTAAAAAGGTTTTGGAATACAATGCCTTTCACAACAAAGTAACCAAAATTATCGGCACCAGCAAACAGCTCATAGAGATGCTTCTGTTGATATTGACAATATTCGGTATCAAGCCAACTGCTGTTGCAACGATTAATATCAGGATTCCTAAAAAGCCTGAAAAATAGAACACCATCAGACTGATAAATATTATTATAATAATGCTCAGCATTGAGTAATTCAGTTTATTCATGATTCTTGAGAATAGCTTACTGATGGATAAAGTAAGGAAAGTTGAAACTCCCCCGGCAATCAAGGCAACTGCTAAAAACAAAATAAAAACATTGACATCAATAGTCTGCAATAATTGCTGAACAACAATTATTGAGCCATTTCTTGCTTTTTCAATCGTAAAAAGCGTAATTAAGGACAAGATCATGGAAACGGTATTGATTCCTCCAACTAAAATTAAATAAGAATAAATATCAATTTTTCTGACAAGCTGTCCTGCTAAAACAGCAGCTTGAGCAGGCCCAAGACCCGGAAAAATTGAAATTAAAGAGCCTGAAAACACACCACTCCCTATTGCTTTTGATAAATCGCTGGTCTTGACTTTAATCATTTCTGTTATTCTTTGTATTGGCAAAGAAACCTTTTGAGTTAAACTTAGCAGCAATATCGGAATTCCAAATAAACCTGAAAGCATCGGCAGCAATGGGTCATTCAAATTTGGCATGTTAAAAACTATCAACCCCAAAGTGCCTGCTAATCCAACAAGATATAATGTCCAAAATTTTTTATTCATAGTTGTTTCTTTTAAAACCATAAAGACTATAATGGCAAGCAAAATCCAGCCGACATAATCTTTCAGGGAGTTAAAAATGAATGGCACAGCTATTATTAGTAATGGAACCAAAGCAATTGTAAAAATCAAACACAGCAAGCTTCCAATCAAAGTCAATCTAATCGCTTCATGGCCTTTTCCATCTAACAATAATTTATGTGCTGGTAAAACTGCCAAAGCAGTATCGTCAGCAGGCGCACCAAGATAAGTTGCACTGATAAAATCAGTGAAAGTATGTGTAATAGACATCGCAATGATAAAAGATGCAACTGCAATCACATTCGTATAGCCTAATAATACAGGAGAAATACTAAAAAGAATTAACGCAACAAGATTGATGTGCAAGCCCGGAATAAGGCCGGTCACCACCCCAAACAAGCAGCCAAGTAAAATGGCCATTATTATTTCTATGAACATACAAAAGAAATAATTATCCCATTAAAATAATTATCTATAAAAAAGCGCTTATTGAGTCTGTTGGTAGTTTGAGCATAATAATTCTATTTTTTCCGATTGGTTACGACACCAACAACCAACCCTATTATGGCAAATAATGCTATGTATATTGTCGACACAGCTACTTTTTCACACGAGGTAGCTTCTCTGTAAAATATTACTTTGCCATCATATGGGCACACATATTCAGATAAAATTATTGCTGGCAGCAAAATTCCAGTTCCAGTCATATGCCCTTCAGATATGGAATCTGTTTTATAGCTTTTTCCGATCAAAGATGCTGAGCCGACCAATAAGGCAACACATATCAAAATAAAAAGAAAGCCGACTTTATATGGTTTTTGACCTCTAAAATCTATTTGATAATTAAGAAATTTAATTTGTGATTTCCATAAAAAAATGACAAAAATGAGAGATAATCCAAGATATATGGAATTTAATGTGTTTGTACTCCTCAAATCAAAGGTCTTGAACAGCACATATAACAGAATGATGCCCGGAACAACCAGATAATACTTTAAAGTTTTTTTCTTATTATAAAGGCTGACTAAATGAAAAATGATAATAACTGAAAAAAACCATGATATTATAAATAGGCTAAGATAGATTATAACCGGAGCAAATAAAGAAAGTATGATCAGCAATGATAAAAATGAAGTAATAACAATAAAAAAATAATTTTTAGGTTTATCCATAATATCAATATTCGTGGTAATGCTTTATTAAATTTTCTATTTAATTTTAAATTAGTGATTTTAGAATGTTATTTATTTTACTCATTTATATTTTTTATAAATATTAATTCTCAATGTATTTTAATTGAGTGCATCAGAAAAATAAAAACACAATCTTTAAAAACTAGTCTGACTCAAATCAATCATGCAAAAAGGGAGTTTAGATTATAAATATATCTTGTTATTTATGCTATTATTTTTAGTGATAATTCTTTCAGGGTGTATTAGACTTAAAGGCTTGAGTAATGAAGAGCGAATAGACAATTATTGTGAGGGTGCAAAAGATGATGTTCAGCTAAATTTATGCTACAAAGAACAAGCGATAAGATTGAGAGATCCTATTGGCTGTGATAAGATTGATGAACGAATAGCCAGTCTGGCAGTCAAGAACAGCTGTTATTTGGGCGTGGCCATCTCTAAACAAGATCCTGATGTTTGCAGTATAATACAGCCCCCTCATGTTTTTAGGGATTTTTGTTATTTTAAATTAGCAGAAACAAATAAAGACAAAGCGCTTTGCGAAAAGATAACATCGGATGAGGAAAAAAATGAGTGCTTAACTAACCTTATTGTTCCCAATGATTTTGTTGCAAAAAAGGTATATACTACTTCTGATGGATGCAAGAGATTTCATTATTATCCGAGCGAATGCAACAGAATCTTTGCTGTATACTTTAAAGACATATCGATTTGCACGCTTGATGATAGGGAATGTTTAATGAAGGTTGCTTGGGTAGCTAATGACACGTCTATTTGCAATACTAATTATTATTTCCCACAAAAATATAATATAATAATGGATTTTGTTAAGTTAGAGTGCCATGAATACGCTGAATGCGGAAGCAAAAGCTGCTGGGGAGAAGGTGAGCAAAGAAATAAGGCTGTTTCAAAAAAATCCCTTGAAATATTGGGTTATGACATAATTAATTTACCAGAAGGCTGCTTTGAATTTTATAATAAAGGTTGTTGTATGGGTGATAAATGTGATATTCGTCAAGCTTATTGCACGCATGAGGGGGATAGCTATAAGGAGAAATTTATGGGCTGTGATGAAGATTGCAATTCAGTATTTTTATGTGAGCAAACTGGTGAAATTAATTTTAAGCTTAAAGAAGGCTGTACTGATTCTGATAGGGGCAATAACATATATGCTGCTGGTGAAGTAAATGTCTTAGAGAAACCAAGTGGTCGTAGTTATGGAGGGTCTGATGGTTGCGATTTCTTCAGAAATAATCCCTATGGAATCTTAATGGAACAAGTTTGTGAAAAAGGCAAACGTAAAATTATTGAGGTTACTTGTCCAGAGGAAACACCCTATTGCAATAGAGCAGTTTGTAGTGCACAGCCCGGACAATGTAATGATACAGATGATGGAAATGCACCTAATGTTAAAGGTACTGTAACAGAGGCTCGACTAAAACATGGCCCTAAATACACTGATACTTGTCAGAACATATCTAGTCATGCTCCTTTCGATGATTGCACAGGAGAATTATGCGGCTTGAGAGAATTTTATTGCTTACCTCCTGAACCAGGATATCTTGGCTATGAAGATGTAAATTGTCCAAATGGCTGCAGAGATGGTGCTTGTATTAATGACACTTCTCCTACACAATGTTCTGAGGGAGCAATACCATCAACTGGATGTCTATGCCAGGGCATTGAAAAAAATTCTGGTTACTGTTGTCATAGTTATTTATTAAATAAGCTAATGTGGACAAATGTGCCTTGTACACAGACTTGTGAATCTGACGGAGGTGTTTGTTGTGCTGGTGCTGCTAGTGACTGTGGTGGGACATGGAGTGGCAAATGGGCAACTGATTGCCAAGGATATACTTGCTGTATAGGAACATGTACTGGAACGTGCTATGGCCCAAATTGCAATCAAACAACTACATCAAAACCTCCAAATGTTACTTTAGAAGGTGCAGATGGCACTTGGTGCCTTGATTCTGATGGAAATGGTGGCTATTTCAACAAAGGAAACTGCCAGGATTCTTCTGTCGGAACTGTAAATGATTTTTGCGATGGCGGAACAGTCAGAGACTATTATTGTACCGGAACATGGAGCGGGGGAGCATGGAATAATGTAAAATGCGAGCATGGGGGCTATGTTTGCACCTCAGGTGGATACTCATGCTCAGACGGAGCTTGTGTTAACCAAACTCAGCAAACGCAGGACTGGTGCGTTGATTCTGACTGGGGTATAGATGCATACAAAAAAGGATTTGCAGCAGGCATGCAAAACGGAGTTTTAGTTAATTTATCTGATACTTGTGACAGTTCAACTGTACTGCTCGAGAGATATTGCAATGTTGGTCGCACTAATATTACTTACCAAGTTGTATTCTGTGATTATCAATGCTCAAATGGTGCTTGTGTTAATCAAACATCAA
>CEPX01039521.1_pt1 | contig 43959 bp, 69 predicted proteins | sample 361361 | NCBI WGS metagenome assembly CEPX01 (sample SAMEA2619974, study PRJEB7988) | marine metagenome | biome: marine biome (ENVO:00000447); feature: mesopelagic zone (ENVO:00000213) & marine oxygen minimum zone (ENVO:01000065); material: "saline water (ENVO:00002010), including plankton...
CCGCTTTCCTTGCGATCTAATCGCAGGACAGTACAGCACCGCCGTATCTCCCAGCCCTCAGAGCCCCTTGTAGCCTGTACACACGAGACCGGCGTCCCGAAGGACGGTTCGCAATGGGTGGGTCGTCTCGGGCGTGACGGAGCCCCCGGCGTCGTGTTCGGGTGATGGGCGGGTGCCTTCTGTGGTCGGTCGGGGCGCACCTCGGACCCCGAACGGCGCGACGCAACGTGCGTGCCGCCCGGCGTGGATCGACGACAGACTGTGGAAGTTGACGAGCCGACTACCAGAGCTGGTAGAATGTGCGTAGGAGTCGGGCCGTGATATACCCACGGTTTGCCTTTCAGGATCGGCCGGCGGCATCCAGCCCGTCGGCCGTTTCCGTTTTCGATCGGCCCCACTATATACCGATCCGGCCCGGAAACCAGAGAATTCTGGATCATATGGAAACTCGCGTCTGTACGTGATCGATATAGCGCGCCAGGACGTCTCGCGCCTCGTCCCTCCGGTCGGCGAACTCGACGATCTCGTAGGCGTCCTCCGTTAGATAGACGCCGATGTGCCGAACGGCCCTAACGTCGATCGGCTCGGCCAGCAGCCGGTACAGCGCCAACTGGAGCCCGTGCCAGTCTTGCGGCAGGCCGGTCTTGATGTCGAGCACCGCCCACGCCGGCCCGATCCACGCCGTCCGATCGACCACGCCGCGCAACCCCAACGCCGGCGACGTGTAGAGTTGCTCGATCGCGATCCAGGTCGGCCGGTTCAGTTCCTCGACGGCCCCTTCGTACTGGAGCAGCCATGCACGGTAGCACGACAGGAAACTCACGAGCGGGATCTCGCCGCGGTCAAACCGGCGCGCGAGGTCATGGACGATCGTCCCGCGCACCCGGCCCGCCTCGGAGTACCACCGCGTGTCGATGTAGCCTGCCCACGTCAAGAGCTTCGTAACGCTAATCACTTTTAAAACCCCGGATGTCGGACGCATTGTTCCCCGACGCGAACGCCGACCCACGCTCTTGCAGCGGCAAGCGTCGCGGTCCGTACGTGATCACCGGTTTCGTGATCGGTCGTTGTAAAGCCTGACGTAGTTCTCGTGATCGAAAAACGTCGCCGGATCGACCGGTCCATCGTCCACGATATATCGTAACGGAACGGCGACCAGTTGATCTGGTAAGGCCCTAGCTTCATCGCCCCCGCCGCTCGTCAGGCACCGCGACCACGCCCGGAAACGGGAACAGCCCGTGCGCGTTTTGCCGGTTGATCGGATGGTCCTCGGCCTTCGTGATGAGCCGGCCGAGCTGGCGCGCCTGCGTGTTGAGGTAGCTCTCGTTCGCGGCGATCGTCTCGTCGACCAGGCGCCCGTCGATCACCGCCTGCGCGAGCTGGTGCAGGTTGACGACCTTGACCTTCCAGACGACGCGGGTCTGCTGGCCGGCCGTCTCCGCCGAGCCGGACGGGACGACGACCGGCGCCGCCTGCGCCGTCGTCGCCTTCAGATCCTTCGTCTCCTGCTTGAGGACCTGCTTCTCGACGCCCGTCGCCTTGGCCGCTGCCTTCTCGGTCTGCTTGATGACGCGCTGCCGCTCGGCCTCGGCTTGCTTGTCCGCGATCTTCTGCAACCGGACGCGTTCCCGGTCGGCGGCCTCACGCTTCTCGCGGTCGTACCTGACGACCTTCCGGTCACAGATGCCGGCCGCGCCCGACAGCGACGCCTGGATCTTCCGCCACGCGCCATCGAAGAACTTCCCGAGCTTGACGACGGGATCCTTGTAACGCCGGAACTCGGCCTCGTGTTCGTCACGCTTCGCCTTCAGGTCGACCGACAACCGATCAACCATCGCCCGCTCGTCATCGTCCGCGACGGCGACGTGCTCCAACGACATCGCCCGCTCGACGAGATCGAGCCCGAGCGTATCCAACGCCACGATCTCCTGCTCATGCTGGAGCGTGGCGATCGCCGTGTTCGTCGTCTCGATGTTCTGAACGAGGACATCAAGCCGATCGCGATCCGTAGCGTCCGATGTGGAACCCGTCATCTCCTGGTCGGTCGTGCCAGCAACTGGTATCGCCATCGTCCACTCTCCTGTGAAAAAGGGTGAGGCAGATATTCCAGATCTGCCGCGCCGAGAGGTAGGCCGTGCCCATCAAGGGGACCGGGCGCGGGTGTGCATCCTGCAGGTAGAGCATCCATCCGACGATGCTGTGCGTCATCGTCATCTGCGCAGCGAGCTGATAGCGGTCCGAGGGGACGCGGACGCCGCTCTTGATCTCTAGCGGGCCGGCCTGCCCGTCGATCTCGACCCACGCGTCGAGCAACGTTGCCGCCGTCAGCAACGGTTCAGCAACGAGGCGCTCCGTCGCCAGTACGGTGATCTGATGCCGTGCAAGCGCGCCGCGGTAGCGTTCGAGGAACGGCAGGATCACCGGCTCGACGGACGTCTGATCAAGATCACCCCATCCGTCAGCCGCCTTCGGGCGCCGTCCGATCAGCTCGCACCCCCGGTGGATCGCCGTCCCCCGGCTCGCCGTGTCTTCGGTGAAATAGGTGACGTCCATCATGCCCGCCTGCCGCAAGACGCGGTGTGTGCCTGGGAGTTGTCGGCCGTCCTGGCGCACATAGTAGCGATGTGGCGCCGCGTCGAAGCGGATCCGCTTGTCATCCAGCCGCCGAGACGCCATCGTCAACCTCCAGCGGCTCGATGCCATCGAGCAGGAAGTTGCCCGGCCGCTTGCCAGGCTTCCAGACGAGCCGGCACTCCCGCTTCGACTCGGCGAGGCGCAGGATCGTCTCGGCGAACTGCTGCGACTCCAGGAACCCATAGACCGCTTGTTGGACCTCACCACCAGACCCCGCGTACTCAGTGGTCGCCTCGTAGAGCTTCCACTCGGTGCCACGCGTCGTGCCGGTCTTCACATGACGGACATGGACGATCCGCTGCGGGGTGTCGGGATCAGACGGCGGCGCGATCGTGCCGCTGCGCTGCCCCTCCTCGGACGCGCGCGTCTCCTGCTTACTCCTGGGCTGCGCGATCGGTTCGGTCACGACCGCCGCGTCGTCCCGGATCACCTGCGCCTCGATCGCCGAGGCCTGCCCCTGCTCGTCGGGCCACGGCTCGCCGCCGTACTTCTCCTGCTTGCGCCAGTGGATCTCGCGCTTCTCGCGAGACTTCCACTCGTCTCCGTCCTTATAGCGTTTCGTGATCGTCCGCCAGATCGCGACGCAGTAGGTGTCACGGAAGGCCTTACACCAGTCTCGACTCCGCAACTCCAGACCGACGCCGAGCCGCTTCGCCGACTTGGTCAACGCGTTCGACTTCGCGGACTCCTCGGAGTCGCCACGGTCGATCTGTGGGTTGCTGTGATAGTACCGGTGCCGTCCGAGCGCGCGCGCCAACTCGACGTAGGTCTCGCCGAACGCCCCCTCGACGATCCATTCCCGCATGATGACGTCGTACTTGCTCTTATACGATCCCTGATCGCGCTCGACCACCAGAGGACCAGCGGGCATCAACCGCCATCCGCCCACCCCGAGCGCCAGATCGAGCCGTAGCTCGACCGTCACCCACGGCAGATAGGGGTGGCCCTTCGGCAGGATCTCGACCTCGTTGACCGAGAGCGGGGACCGCAGGATCGCGGCCTGCTCCGGGCGCAGCCGTGATCGTTGCGGGGTAGTCTTCCGGAGCGGGGCAAGCTGCCCGCGCGCCAGAACCTGGGTTACCGTCATCTTCCCGCGCCGCGTCAGCGCCTCTGTGACGGTCTTCGGCCGGCGGCGAGACTTACGGGTCGACGGTCGCGTCCGGATGGCCTTACGGGGGCGGCTGACGGTCTTGGTTGGCATGTTGGGACACCCTTCCTCGGTGCGCTGAGTTCGTCGGTTCGCCCATCATGGCGCGGATAGATCGCTCCACCGCGTCAGACTGACTGAGGCCCTTGCTGGCCCGCCAGGACTCCAGCATCGCGTAGGCGACCGGCGTCAGCCGGACGTTCACGCGTGCCGTTTTGCCCCGGTAGGCTGCGGCTGGACCACGCATGGGTCAAATTGTAATACAAAGCCTTGAGGGAGGTCAAACAGGTAGGACCGGGACGCCCTGGAGCGCCCCGGTTGAGGGGAAGGGTGCGCGAGGCTTGCCGTTGGTCTAGTTGGTCTAGTCGAGGACGAGCGCCCGGTCCGCCGCCGTAACGACCATCCCGTCGAGCGTCGACTTGATCTCGCCGACCCGCACCGCGATCGCCTGCCTGAGCGCGCCGTCATCGCGGAGCGCCTTCGGCGTGACACCCGCCATGAGCGCCCGCATCTGCTCGACCTGCGACTGCAACTCCGCGTCGTCGGTGACGTTTCGCAGGTTGAACGTCTCCAGGAACCCGTTCAACCGATCGCAGAGCGTATCCCGGAAGACGTTCCGCTTGCCCAGGACCTTGTCCGACAACCGGTCCGCCATGTGCGCCACGATCTCCCCGAACGCCTCGCGCAGGAACCCACGGATCTCGTCGACCGCCGCCTCGACCTGACGCGCGCCGTCCGCCTTCGCCTGATCGAAGAAGTGCTTCGAGATCTGCTTGAGCTGCGTCGGCTCCGCCTCCGACACGTAGCGCCATGTGAACGAGAACTTCGCCCGCATCGCCTCGATCGTCGGATAGTCGCGCGGGTTGTAGAACTGCTTGAGGTCCGCCGCCGCCGCCTCCGCCTGCGCCGGATACGCCGCCAGGAACGCCTCGACCAACGACGCCCACAGCGCCTTGCGCTCCTGCAGGTACGCCTCCACCTGCTCGACCAGATCGATCGGTGCGACGTAGACCCCCGCCCGGTACAGCGGATTAGGCACGAGCGTATCCCAGAGATGCTGACGGACGTCGTGATTTAGGTCGCAGATCGCTGTAAGTTCCGGCGACCGCATGAGCCGCTTGCTGAGTCCGAGCATCGACTTGTCCGCGTCCTGGACGTTGATACCGCCCAGGCTCGCCCGCCGCGAGTTCCCGAACGTACTGCGCTCCAGGACAAGGTTGATAGTCTGCTTCGTGATAGTGGTCATGGGGTTCAGTCCTCCAAAGATATCGCACGTTGAATGGTAAAGGTTTCCGCGCTCACCGCCCGCGCGATCGACGCGGGACGGGACGTCCAGCTTGCCGTTGAACGATTCCACTGCGTGGTCGTCGGCATCGTCACGATCGGCGCGCTCCCCGCGAGCCGATACGCGTCGAGGTGTTTACACGTCTTCGTGCCGCGTGCCCACCGATACGACTGGCACGAACATGCGAGACGTCCGGTCCCCGCACGCTTGATCTCATACTCCACGCCGGGAGCCGTATCGCTTTCGATCGTAGCAACATGGGTCCAGGGCATCACGCCCATCCCTTCTCGACCAGCCACGCGCGCTCCGCATCGAGCGCCACCCGACGAGTCGCATAGACACCAAGGACCGACGGCCCGCCGACCAGTGAGAGGTCGACGAGCCACGGACCCGACCAGCACCGCGTCCATCCCGCCATCCGTCCATGATCGGAGATGACCGACCGGATGGCCCGATAGACGATCCCGCGCACGCGCCCGACCGGCACGACGTGCGACGCCCGCCTGACGGTGACTGATCTCGCCCCGTCGAACAGGTCGCCGACGTCGTCGACGATGGCGCGCATCGTCCCGTCCCGTTCGATGATCACGATGTCACCGCTTGACACGCGTCACCTCCTTGACCGGTCGCTGTTGCATCTCGCGCGTCGGCGTGGAGACGACGCCGCCCAACGCCTCCTCAAACTCCCGCGTCTCCTCCAAGCACGCCTTGCCCTGATAGCCGCGCGTCTCGACCGTGACCGATCCGCCCGTGTCGATGATCACTAGGGTCTGCTTCATCGCTTCACCCCTCGCAGGATGATCCGCCCGCGCGCGTCGACCTCACGGGTGATCCGGTTGCCGCGTTTCGTCAAGTGCTTGCGCGCCAGCTTCTCCTCGTACCGCTTTCGCAACTCGACGAGGTTCTCGCCGCCCGCCTGCTCCAATCGATGTCCGGGACCGTACACGTCGTACACGAACTCGTACCCCGCGCCGCCGTCCCGCCGCTTGGTCAACCCGATCTCGTAGTCGCTCGACGTCCCGCCCGTGAGTGCGAGCGCATGGTCGCAGTGACCGAACGTCGACGAGTCGAACCCCTGGAGTGCCGCCGCGCGCGTCGAGTCGTGCCAGTCGTTCAGCCACTTGCCGAACCACCGATGCGTCCGCTTCCCGCGCTTGAGCGTGAACCCGACCTCGACGGCCGCCGCCTCCAGACAATCGAGGTCAGTTACGCAGAATCCGGTTGCTGCTGCTACGTGAGACATGATCATATCCTTTCAGTTCATCGAGTTGCTGGTCGAGCCGGGCAGCGCCTCCGATAGGTCGAGTGCCCGCCCGTGTGATCGGTCGTTCGCGTCGTAGCGGTACGGCCCCGGCTTCGACGCCGACAGGTAGCCGCGCACCTCGGCCTCGCGCCGAATTGCGTCGAACTGGTCGCGCGCCGTCGATGCCACCGGCACGATCCGCTCCGCCGCCTTCGCGAGCGGCCACTGCAACAGGCGCGACAGGACGCAGCACTGTTCGATCTCGCGTCCCGTCCATCCGTCATCATTCGGCTGCGGGTCGTCCGGACCGATCCCCTGCTTCGCGCGGTGGATATCCCAGATCGCCGGTTTCTCGATCGAGTCGGGGTTGTCGAAGAAGTAGGTCCCCAACCGGAACCGCGCCCGGAACTCCGGCGACAGCGCCGACGGGTTATTCGACGTCGCGATCACCAGGGGACGACCCTGGCTGACCGCGTCAACGACCGCCGTGCCTTGCCGGATCGCCGTCTGCGACTCACCCATCAACGATCCCAACATCGCGCCCATGTCGAACCGCACACACGGCGCGCCACACTCCGCGCCCGCCGCCTTCGCGATCAAGCTCTTGCCCGACCCCGGTACGCCCGCGAACAGGACCGCCGGAACGTCCTTGTCTTGCAGCCAGGACAACAGCCACCCGTGCGCGTCCGCCGCGACGCCGCCGTCTCCGAACGACGCCTGCGCGCCCGCCATCGCCTTCTCGACCTCGTCGAACCAGACGATCGATCCGACCCGGTAGAGGCCCGCGAAGAACGCCTGCAGGAAGTCGATCACCGACCGCAACCCACCGATCCCGGCGAACCGCTCGCCGCCCCGGTGGACCGACAGACCCTTGGTCTGTTCGATGACGCGCCGCTTGCCTTCCCACAGCGCATCGAGGTCGAGCGTCTCGCCCGTCTCGTTGATCACCGCCTGTGAGTGCATCCACATCGACACGAGTTGCTCCGCGCCGAACGCATGCACACCCGCGATCGCGTCGACCGCCTTGACGATCGTCGACTCGGGCTGCGCCGGGACCGTCGCGCCGCGCTTGCGGGCGGCGGTATGGACGTGATGCACGATCTCAGTTAACTCGGACGTCCCAGGCAGTTCGTGATCAAGGACGATCACGTCATTCGTCAGTTCGGTCGGCACGATCGACCCAGGCAACGCGAACAGGACCAATGTCCGGAAGTCCCGCTTGTAGGTGTCGCGCAACGCCCAGATCGCGACCATCACGTCGGCCTCGTTCCAGTACCGATGCGCGTGCAACATAAAGAGCGCCGCGCCGTCGTGATCCTTCTCGCCCGCTCCCGGCAACGTCGCTGCCAGGACGAGCGCATCCGCCGGCACGATCGGCAACTCCGGGATCTCCTGCGTCTTCGACTTCTGATAGATGACGCCACCGCGCGCACCATCCCACTGCACGATCGGTCCGGTGCACGCCGGGGCCAGGGCTGCGAACGCGCCCGCCGGGTCCGCCGTCCGCACAACGACGATCGGGACGCCTCGGTTTCGCGCACGTGTGAATTGCTGGATCAGGTCCATCTAGTCCTCCAGGGAAATGCCGCGTTTCAGTTTCGTCTCGCGTTCCTGTTTCTGTCGTTCCCGCCGCTCGCGCTCCGACGCGAGATCCGCATCCGTCATCGCCGCCCGCCGCGCGTAGTAGGTCGCCTTCTTCTCCCACCGCGACAACGTGCTGGTCGCGCGCTTGATGATCTCGATCTTCTTCGCGATCATCGCCTGCGCGTGGTGTAGCTTCCTGGCTGCTGCGTCTTGTGGACGCGCCGCCGCCGCCCTTCGTGCGCCCTTTCGCGGTCGGGACCAACATCCCCCAACACACATAGGAGCCGGGACCGAACGCGTTCCACTTGCAGCGCCGTTCCCAGGGTTTCGCCTGCGTGACGTGTCCACACGCCTCGCACCGCTTGCGAACTCTCTTGGTCATCATCGGGGAGCCTCCATCACGAGCCCGCGCTCGATGATCGTCATCAACTCCTCGTGGCTGATCTTGTACCGGTCCCCGTTGAGCAAGAGCGTCACCGTCCGCGCCGCGTCCCCATCGACCGACAGGACGCGGAAGTCGCACACGAACCGCCGCCCGAGGAGCCAGTCAGGATCGCGGTGTCGTGCCATCGGCGTCCTCCTGTCTGGCCGCCGCGATCGCTTGGTTCAACAACCGATCGAAGTCCCGCGCGCGGATCTCCTCGATCGGACCGTGACGCGCGACGACCAATGCCGCCACCCGCTGCGGGTCGAGATCGATCGGCGTCAGGTCGTGGATCAACTTCTGGTAGATGGTCACTCGTCCTCCTCTTCCCCTCGCACGAGGTCAACGTAGTCGCCGAAGTACCGATCGAACACTTCGATCAGCTGCTCGTAGTCGCCCGCCTTCATCTCATCCGTCATCGCCTGCACGTCCAACCCGAGTTGCGACGCCAACGATCGCGCCGTCCCGATCAGGACGAACGCATTGCCGCTCGGTCCCCTCAAGTCGATCTCCCGTTTCACGATGGAGGACGACGTCATGAACGACTTTCGGATCGCTTTCTGATAACAGGACCCGCACAGCCACTCGTAATAGAGGATCGCCGTCCCCTCGTAGACCGGACGCCCGACGAGATCGGCGTCGAGCATCGGCGTATGGCATGACTCGCAGGTCGAGATGTCGCGCGTCTTGTCGAGTCGGATTTCCGCGCGTAGGGTTACCTCCAGCGCGTGGAACGCATCATCGTCGCCGGTCGCCAGGTATTCGTCGCGCGCGAAGTCTTGCGCGTCTTGGACGATCGCAATCGCTGCGTCGGTTGGATCGTCGGGAAGGTCCGACAATTCGATCTTCTGGTTAGCCATTTAAGTTCCACCTTTCTTCGAGCCGATAGGTAAGAGTTTTGGTCGCCGTCACCGCGCGGTTCGTGAACACGAGCGGCGTCGGGTCGTTCTCGTGCGTCTTCGGCATCGACGCGCGGATCATCGTTTCCTTCGCGCGCTCGACCTTCCGGAACGTGTGCAACGTGATGCGTCGCATCTCCATGATCCTTTCGGAATAGGTTCGTCATTAATCGTTCGTGCCGCGACCTTGTCATCGGCCGCCTTCCGGTCGGGTGGTTCGGGCCAAGCCTCGCTGAAGCACCGCTCCCGCCGGGTGATGTTGCTGTCCTCCGACCGTCCGCTTGGCGATGTCTTTGCGCCCAGTTGACTCAGCTCGATCGTGAGGGGTGAAAAGAACAGCGGGGTTTCGCCCCGCGCTGATCAGGACGACTGACGCCTGACGACGACACCGGACGACCTCGGTCCCACGACGAGGGCGACCGCCCGGTTCATTTCGTTTGCTGTCTGCCGCGTCCTGACCATCACCAACATTGTATGACAAGTCAAGAGCCCCTGTCAACGCGGCTTTTTCTATACTTTTAGGGGAATAACGTCCGAATGGACTAGGGGTTACGCGTCTTCCCGGGTGGTCCCAATCCCGCCCGATCCGGCCCCTTTCCGGGGTCTGCTAGAATTGACCGGAATGGCCCAGGCCGCGACGACGACTCGACTCCTCGATCAGATCGCCTTCGAAGGACTCCCGACGCCGGAGCAAGAGTACCGTTTCGCGCCCGAGGTCGACGGCAAACCCGTCCGCCGCTGGCGCGCTGACCTCGCGTGGCCTGACCGACAACTCGCCGTCGAGATCGATGGGGGGATGTTCTTCGGGGGACGCCACGGCGGTGCGCGGTCCGTCGTTAAGGATCTAGAGAAGCGCAACGCCTACGCGCTGCTCGGCTGGCAAACACTCCACGTCACGCCAACACAAGTCATCCGTGGTGAAGCGATCAAGCTCCTCCTTGTCGCCTTCGGACACAAGAGCGTCGGCGAGATCCTGTGATGACGCTCGCCCTCCGCCACTGGCACGCCTGCCGCGCGTGCGGACACCGCTGGACCTGTGACGATCAACGCTGTGGGAAACGTACCGGCAACCCGGCCCGATCGATCCTCCACGACACCTGCGCGCAGTGTCCTAGACGACCGTCGGCTCGCCCGTCTCCGGATCCCGACCGTGCGTCCTAAACCACGTATCACTCCGATCGAGTCCCGCCGTTCGCCGACGTTCATACCGCGCTAGGAGATCATCGAGGGAGACGTCCGGAATATCTTCTCCGGGGTTATCCCGCTTCAGGGTCCGCAGAACCGCCAACAACTCGGCCGCGATCTCGATCGCCGACTTCGCATTGGTCAACAGGGCCGCAATGGTCGCCGGGTTCACTGTCGCACCTCCTGTAGGCTCGTGAGCAACCGGTTCGCCAACACCAAGGCATCCGCGACGTGTTCCGCCGTCTCGCCGTGGTCGGTCGATACCGCCGCCAGCGTCTGGCTCATCGTATAGACGATCGCGATCGCCTCTCGCAGCGCCTCCGCCCGCGCCGCCTCCTGCGCCTGTTCATAGGCACGGATCGCCGCCGGGACGCGACCCGAGACGATCAGCGCCGACCGGATCCGTACCATCACCGCCGCCGCGTGGTTCGTCGACACGAACTCCGCCTCCTCCGCCGCGATGATCGTCTCCTGCGCCGCCGCGATCGACGCGAGGACCCCGTCCGCATAGTGCGCGACCGTCACCGGGGCCGGTAGACCCCCACACCCCAACATGAAGACCAACAGCGCCGCATACAGACGACGTCGTCTCAGCATCATATGAGTCCCCTCCCTTTCGTCCTTTACCGGTGCGCCTCGATCCACCGTCGCACCGCATGCGCCGCCGGTCGCGGGGATCCGTCGCTCCTGAGCAACCCGAAGTCGAGCGCCGGGTCGCCCCAGTCCGCGTAAATGTACGCGAAGACGACCCCGAGCCGCAACAGAAGATCGAGTTCGCGTACGAGGTACTCCGCCTGCCGCTGTTCGCTGACCGACTCCCCAACGCGCCATCCGACCTCCGTCACGTGTACGATCTTCTGGTCGCCCGCCTGCTCACGGCACCACTCCATCTCGGCCGCACGCGATCCGCTCGTGATCTTCAGACTCGCGATCGACCGCCCACCGATCCGCGCCACCTCCGGCGCAGCCGGTTCCCGGTACGGATGGATCGCCACTCCACGGTACAGGTCGCGCATCAAGCCCCGCGTCATCTCCGCCCACCAGTCGAGCTTCCTCGGTCCCTTCCGATCGGGTGTGAGCATCTCGCCCGCCACCCAGACGTCCGTATCCGGAGACGTCTGCCGAACATGGTCGCCCGTCGCGTTGGCGATCTTCGCGTAGGTCAACGGTGGGATCTTCGGAGCACCCGCCAGAACCCACGGCTCGTTGAGCGTCTCGACCGCCGCGAACCGATGCCGAGGCACGAACCGGTGGACGAAGTCGAGATACGGCGACATCGCCCTGGCGAACTGCTGTTCACTGCCTGAACGGTCCGCGTCGACCACCGCCTGCCGGTCGACCCCGAGGATCGGCAAGGGATGGCACCCCGCCTCCATGACCGTCTCCGTATTCGCGTCGTTGTGGGGGTTCGCGTAGTGGGTGTTATACCGGACCGCCCGGATCCCGGTCACATCCCGCACCCGCTCGAGCCTGACGCGCTCTAGGCGCTCGTCCTTGGCTCTCGGATGGTTGACCCCAACCTGCATAGCGATCGTCAGTCCTGGAGCCGCCTGACGCCCAGAACGGCGCTTGTGGGGAAGGGCGCGACCGCGACCGCGTTCCCCTGGTTCCCGCCGAGGATCTGCACATGGTTCATGTCGTCCATCTCCGCCTTCCCGGCATAGAACCCCACATGGCCCGCCGTCGGACTCATCCCCCGCTTCAGGACTACGACATCGAACCCGATCGCCGCCTGCGATAGGTCAACCGCCCGACCCACCGCCAGCCACGACCGCGCCGCCGCGCTTTTCGACCGAGGCAGACGCAATTCCCAACAGACCCCGTTGACGAACGAACTGCACCAAGGGACCTCATCGTCGGCCTCCCCGTACGTCGTCAACGAGTGCCACCAGCGGATCAATGGATGATCGTCTTTTCCCATCCGCTCCCGGATCCCCACGTAGCGTTGCGCCAGATCGAAGGCCGTCAGCTCAACTTTCCGCATATCGGATCGCCCGACCCGTCTCGTCGACCAGCGTCGCCTTCCCGCATCGCGAACAGAAGATCCACCGCGCGCCCCGTCCATTCGGGGGCCCGACCCACGTCGTCGCCTCGCGCGTCCAGCACCGTGGGCATGATGGCGGTCTACGTGCCAAAGCGCCGCATCACCCAGTTCCCGACGATCGAGAACGCCGCCCCGAAGGCGACCGCGATCTCCGCCGGAATCTCGATCGCCCAGATCTCCCCGAGCAGCCAGACCACGATGATCGCAAACGTCCCGCCACCCGTCGCACCCGCGCCACGCTTCGCCACGCCCGGTTGACTCGTTGGCACTAGAGCCTCATTTCTTGAGAAGACGAAAGAGCGCATACGTGACCGCCGTCACGCCGCCGCCTTCCGCGAGGTTGTGCAATTCGTTCCCGTCGAACGTCGCGTTGGTATGCCACTGCGTCACGCCCGAGACGACCACGAACCCGACCGCGACCGGCAGACTCCGGATGACCGCATCGCAGATCCGATAGCGCAGATCCATCGGGTTCCGGAACCACCGGAGCTTGTACCGATCAAGGGTGTCGCCCATGGTCGAGATCACGGACGATCAGGCCGCTCGTCCTCGCGGCCATGTTTCCGCCGCTGACACTGCCCGCGCGGCACGAACGCCTCCGCCAACCGCAGCATCAGTCCATGCGGCCAATCGTCGATATTGTTAAATTGACGTTCGAGCGCGTCCACCTCGTTCGTCGTCTCGTCGATCCGTTTCTGCAACGCCGCGAGTTCCGCCTTCGTCGCCGCGTCGTCCGTCCCCTGCCGTCGCGCGAAACTCCCCCACGCGATCAAGCACAAGATCGTCAGGTTCACCAACGCGAGCAGATCCGCCGCCGTCCACTCCACCTACCACAGCACCTGCAAGAGGCTCACGACGATCGCTGTGACGATCAACAGACTGTAGACGAGTGGCGACATCCCCTTCTCCCTGACCGCCGTCTTATCCCGCATTTTGTTTCCAGAGCTGCTTCAGCCGCGCCTTGAATTGCGCCGGAGTCCAGTTGTTCGTCTTCAACTCATACACCCCTTGGACGAGCGCGCGAAATACGCGCCAGTCCAACTCCAGATTCGCGTCCGCCTCCAGGCGCGCAGCATCCCAGGCCTCGATCTCCGCTTGTGATTTGGGCGCGAAGGGATGAGCGGGATCGCCTGAATACTTCTCGTTGCGCGGCACAGGATTGCGTGACACGTCGATCAGGATATGGGTCGCATCGACCGCGTGCCCGCGTTCGTCAAATTCGTTTGTCCTGGTGTCTACTATGCTAGTCAGCATCACTATTGTCCCGCGAGCTTGAATACGGCCCAGTTAAATCTGAATGTCCCGCCCCCTGTCACGCCGCCGTGCCGGAGGGCAAGCGTCCATGATCCAGTCCAATTGGTTGTGAATGTAGAACTCGTCTGTTTAACGAGAAGATTGCCAGCATCATCGAATCCGTAGCTTGCGCTTTTAACTTCCGTGGCGACGCCATGATCTTGCTTAATGAACGCAATCCCAAAAACTTCCTCGCCCGCTGTGATATTGCCTTCATCAGATACCGATACTAATGCGACGCTATCGGTCGAATTGTAGAGTAGGGTATTCGCCGTCCGCTGCGTCACTGACCCGCAAACGGTAAAGACCAGGAGTGTATCGAGGGCGGTCAGTCCAGATATCGCGATCGTGTCAACATTCGTCGCACCTGCGCCGGTATTGGTCCCACCATCAGCGACGACTAAGGTCAGCGCGGCACTCGTCAATCCTGTCAACGCCGAGCCATCGACCGCCGGGAGCGTCGTCGAGATCGACGGGACCTTCGACCCGTCCGTCACGAGGACCCCAGACGCCACGCCCGCGATTCGCGCCAACTGGGTCGCGCTCGACGCGTAGAACAGATCGTACTGCGCCTGCGACGTCACCGACATCGCGCCCGCGTAGATCGCGATCGGGTTCGCCACCACGTCCGCGTTCCAGATCGCCGCCGTGATCAACGCGCCCGCCGAACGGGTCGAGGGAGCCACATACGCCATCAGGTCGGGTCTCCGTGCGCGAGGTTCTCCGCCACCAGATCCGCCAACGTCTCGCCCGGGAGCCAGTGCCGCATCCCGAGCTTGGGCCGCGCCACCAGGACGCGCTCGATCTCGCGCCACTCCTCCGGCGGAGCCTGTTCGTAGATCGCCCCGCAGCTATAACAGCACGCCAACTGCCACTCCGGATCGTAGAGCGGATAATTCCCGCAGATGCACACGATCTGCCACTGTGAGTCCGATACCTTCACGACGCCCGCGCCGATATGCCGCCACGGTCGCTCCCAGTTGAGGCCCGGAAACTCCTGCATCTTCTGCTCGATCGCGATCCGCTGCTGCGTACGATAGTCCGCCGCCGTCCGCACACGCGGATGCAACTCCCGAGGGCGCAGTAAGTGATCCGTCGGCAGCAACGCGCGCATCTTAGACGAACCCCAGGTACGTCGACGTCTCCAACACCCCCGCCACCGCATCCTCCAGGATCCACGCCTGCGACTGATCCGCCGGAGCCAAGACCCACGACACCTCGATCAGGTCGCCCGGGTTGATCGTCATCTGGACCCCGTTGATGAAGTACGTCTTCGCGCTGATCCCCGTCATGTCCTCCGTCACCGTGATCTTGTCGCCCGGTTCCCGCGCGAGCGCCTGCAACTTCAGCGCCGCGCTCGTGTCCGCCTTGATCGTATGCGCCGACGGGATCGTCCGGATATCGCCGTAGAGGGCTAGGAACCAGTCCGCCACCCCGAGCGCGAACTCCACCCGGTCCTCGAACACCATGTCATAGGTGATATCGCGCTCGCCGTTCGCCTCTTCGCTGTCCGCGTCATGCTTGAAGACCGACACTTCGTATCGGTCCTTGACCGCCTTCCCCCGTACCTGCAACGTCGTCAGATACGCCGTCGAACTCGCATGGTCGTTCGTGATCGACAACGTCGCCGTGTTCGACGTGAACGAGAAGACGATCGTTAGGTCGCTCGTCAGATCCGACCCGCCGCCGTCCGCCTGACTGTTCGCGATGTAGTCCGTGTTCGCGACCGGCGTCACGACATCATCCCCGCCGACCCGCGCGAACTGGCCCGTCGCGTCGCGGAAGAAGACCGTCAACGGCAACGTCTCTCCGTGTGCGATCGCCGGCGTCGAGTCCGTATCCGTCAAGGAATAGAGGACCGTCGTCGCCGCCGCGTCGACCGTCCGAGGGTGGGTGACCACGTTGATGTGGTTATAGATCGCCGCGCGGGACCGACTCGCGACGAACGAGAACATCGAGTTGGTGAACGTCGCCGACGACGCCGTCTTCGGCCGTGCATGCCGGTCCTCGAACCGCGCCGTCCCGCCCTGAACCGTGTCCCCCTTAACGTAGAAGTACCCGACCTCCGCCGCGACCACGTCCGCGATCGCCCGCAGCAATGTCGTCCGCTCGTCCCGCAAGTTGTCCAGCGCAATCGCAAACGTCGACTGCCCCGTCTCGTAGGACTCCGCCGGGGGTTGACGCCGCGCGCTGTTCGTCACCAACGTCGACAGGATCTGGTCGCTCCGCTGGCTCGTCTGGACCGCCGTGTCCCGGACAAACGTGTTCATCGCCTCCGCCATCCAGTCATGCGCCAGACACGCCACGCTCCGACGCCGCGACGTCCCCGCGTCCGGTTCCACCGCCACCAGCGTCCCCCGGAACTTGTAGTACGTGATCTCGTTGTAGGTGACCTTCAACCGCACCGCGATCCCGATCTCCCACCCGCTCCGCGCGTTCGTATGTCCCGGCGTGTAGTACCCCAGCAACCCGCCGCTGTTGCGCGCCGAGTTGTTCATCGCCCACGCCATCGTGCCCACCGACGCCACGCGATCCAACGGCCCGCCGCCCCGGATCCCGTACTCGATCCCGATCGGTTCCGCCCCGAGATCGACATCCGCCGTCAGATCCGTCCACCCGCTGTTCGCCCCGCCCAACTCCGCCTCGAAGATGATCCCGTCCGCGATCGCGATCGCCTTGAGTGGCGCGAAGATCTCCACGTCGCCGACATCACGCCGCCGTCGCCGGGGTGGATCGCTCAGGGGAACGTACTCAGGCATACCCCTTCCCCGCCGCTTCGCGCCGTTCGATCCGTCGCTCCGCCGGGACGCACGCCAGACACGTCGCCGCCCCGCACGTCATCCCCGAACATTTCAGACAGAACCCGCGCCGCCGCCCGCTCCCCCGCACCATCACGAAGTGCTTCCCGCAATGGACGCACCGCGCCGTGTCCGCGACCTGTTCCCCGTCCACCAGGACATGCCCATCCGGTCGCCGCATCGACGCCGCATCCGTGATCGGTCGTCCGTACGCGTCCAACAGCCCCATCTACTCCTCGAAGCAGATCGTCGCGACCTCAGTAAACTGCGTACTCACCGCATTGCAGACCATCGCCAACCCGTCCCCCGCCAGCGCCGGCACCACGATCTCCTTCCCCTCGCGCGCGACCCACCGCACGACCGCCCGCTGGTGATGCCCCAACTCCAACAGGATCTCGTTCGCCGTCAACGTCGGCTCCGCCGTATAGGTATGCTTCGACGTCGCGATCGCGACCGGGTCAGCGAAGTCCAACGGTTTCGGCGTGACCGCCGTCCCCGTCCCGTCCGCGCTGAATCGCTGGAAGAAGAAGTGCGCGTTGTAGTCCTGCGGCGCGGACGACGAACTCATGATGATCTCGTAGATCCTCGGGCGCACCGTCGCCGATCCGATCACGCTCAACACCGAGTCCGCCGCAACCAGCGCCATCGATCCACGCGCCGAATAATGTGCCATGGGTTTCTCTCTCCCGTTTCCCTACCGTTGCGCAAGGACCGCCGCCGCCCCGACCTGCGTCGGCAAGTCGCGCAGCGACTGGTTCATCCTCTTCAGTTCGAACAACACCGCATGCAGATCCAGGCTCTCCTGTCCCGCCGGATTCACCGTCTCACCCTGATGCACGAACGCGAACCCCGTCCGCTTCACGCGTCCGCCATGCTGGAAGGACTCGAACCGCCCGCCCCCCCTCGGGATCTTGATCTTCCCGACGCGCCTGCCCGCACGAGCGAGATCGTGAAATGCACTTGCCGCGTCATCCACGTCACCCACCAGCCCTTGGATCTCGCCCCGCATCGTACCGACCGATGAGACGACCTCATTCGACCCCGACGAAACCGCGCTCGCGATCGATCCTCCACCGCCGAAGAACCCGAGTAGCCAACCAACTCCCTTGAGCATCCAGTCCATGAAGGACGACCAACTGGTCTTAAAAAAGCCGATAAACGTCTCGAGCGCCCCCTTGATCACATCAAAGATGCCCCGGAAGATATCGACGAGTGGTCCCCGCGCCGCCTGCGTCAATTGTTTTATTCGCTCCCACCCGCGACGGAAGATCCCTGACATCGCCGTCCAGGCGTTCGTCGTGATGTTCTTCATCGCCTCGAAGCCGCCCCGCACCTTGTCCAGGATCGCGTTGCTATCATGAAACCCACCCTTGACCAGATCCCGCAACAGGTTCATCCCCCGCTTGACGATCCCCTCGAGTCCGTCGCCGCCCCCGAACCCTTTCGTGAAGATCGACAGGATCCCGCCGCCCCCCATGAAGCCCTGCGTCACGAGATGCACCAACCCTTCGAACCCACCCTTGAACAGCCCCTTGAGTCCGTCCTTCCCGAAGCCCTGCTTCGCCCGATCCAGGATCTCCCGGAATCCACCCTTGAAGACCGACAAGATCCCCGCGCCGCCCGTGAACCCCTTCGAGACGAAATCGACGATCGCCTGCATCCCTTCGCTGAATGACCCCGACGCGCGACCATCCTTCCCCAACTCGCGCGACGCCACGTCCGCCGTCTTGACCATGTGCCCCTGCGCCTGCAAGAGGTTGATGTCGACCTCATGTGCGTAGGCCATCAACAGCGGCTTCTGCGCGTTCGTGGCATCCGCGAACACCTGCACCCATTCCTCGACGCTTTTCTGGCTCGCGAGCAACGTCTCATCGACCGCCATCGCCATCTCCGCCAACGCCGCCGGAGCCTCCTGCCCGAGCGCCTTGTACTTCTCGAGCGCCGTCTCCAGGACCCGGTTCAGTTCTTCCAGTTCCGGGGTCGTCAGCTTCGTCGTGCCGCCGATTGCCTCGACCGCCGCCGCATACTCCAGCGCCTGCGAAATCACGCCCGCGCCGCTGAACCGATCGACCAACCCCTGCACGCTCGCCGTAAATCGCTCCGTCTCTTCCTTCGTCAACTTGAACGCCGACGTCATCGCGTCCGTCGCTTCCTTGGCCGGTCCGGTCATCACCGTCTTCAGCCGGTTCATCTCCCGCCCGATCCCCTGGATCATCTCGGGCACGATCGACCGACCGACGATCTTCTCCTTCAGGCTCTTGAACACGTTGACGACCGCATCGATCTTCGACTTAATACTCCGGATGATCCCGCCGAACTTATCGACGAGCCACGTCTTGATCGCCCGGGACGTCTCGGAGACGATCCGCGTGATGTCCTTCCCCCACTTCTTCCATACGACCACCAACCCCACGATCACCGCCGCCGCAATCACGAACGGCGCGCCCGCACCCGCGAAGATCGCCAACATCGCCACCTTGAGCACCGCCAGAATCGGCAACAGCGCCGACACCCCGGACGCGATCGCCCCGACCGCGATCAGGACTGGACCCGCCGCCGCCGCCAACGCGACGATCACGCCCGTGACCACCTTCGTCTTCGGACTCAGCGTCGTGAACCACCGCGCCAACTCTCCAAGCTTCTGCGCCATGCTGACCGCCAACGGGATCAACTGATCCAACGCCTCCCGGAAGTCCTTCCCGAACGGCTGAAGCGCCAGGACCACGTTATTCTTCAACTCCGCGAACATCTCCCCGAGCGTCTGATTGCTCGCCGTCGCCGCCGCGACCGTCCCCTCGGTCCCCTGGAGGATCGTGTCGAAATTTTCGAGCGCAAACGCCCCCGTCCGGATCGCGACCGTCATCCGCTGCGCGCCCTCCGCCCCGAACGCCTCCGTCGCGATCGACAACGCCTCCGTGTCAGTCGTCGCCATCTTCACCTTGTCGATTACCTGCGCGAGCATGTCGCGCGAGTCCAGCCCCTCCTTCGCCCAATTCCGGAACGCCGCGTTCAGCCCCGGCATAACCCGCGTCGCCTCGATGCCCGCCTTCGACAGCGATCCGAATAACGCCGCCGACTGCTCCATCGAAAAGCCCGCGTTCTTCAACACCGACCCGAACGTCTTCGTATTCCCGATCAACCCCGACAGGGAGATCCCCGTCCGCTGCGACACCGCCGCAAACGTGTCCAGGATGCCGCTGCCCGCCTCCGCCGGTTCCTGGAACTGTTCCAACGCCCGCGCAAAGTCGATCGCGTTCGCGTTCGCATCCCCGCCCATCACCCGCGAGATATCCAGGAGGTTCGTCGTCAGGTCCTCCAGGACGCCACCCGTCGCACCCGTGATCGTGTTGACGTCCGCCAACGCCGTGCCGACCATCGCCGCCCCATCCGGCACCGATGCGAAGACCTTGTCGAAGCTCGCATTGATGCTTTCGAGCGCCGCGCCCGTCGCGCCCGTCCCGACCTGGATCGCGCGCATCGCCTCGTCATAGGTTTCCGACGCCGCCAACGCCGCCGCGCCCGCCGCCAGGATCGGCAACGTGAGGAACTTCGTCATCGTGCCGCCCGTCGCGCGCGCGCTCGCCCCGAACGACGCAAGGCTCGCCTGCGACGTCTTCAACTGCGGCGTCATCTCGTCCTTCAACCGGAGGACCGCGTCGACTTCTTCGACCGTCAAGGCCATCCGCTACCGTCTCCGCACCTTCGCCATCGCCTGCTCGTGTTCGATCCGTCGATGTTCCTCGTCGATCATCTCGACCAGGACCCCGTGATACAGCGCCGGCAACTCGCAGTAATCACGCCAGGACCAGCTCATGTATTTCATGATGCTGAGATCGCTTCGGGCTTCGAGTCGCCAGTCTGGACTTTTTTTTCGAGGGCCTGCATATCGACCACATGCGCATCGATCGCTCGCTCGATGACGTCCAACAACTGCGGGTGCAGTGACTTGAGGGCATCGATCGTCAACGGCATCTTCTTCCCGTCGTCGTCCGCCAGCGACCACGCCGCGAGGTAGGTTCTCGCCTTATTGAACAGCATCGAGTCCCAGTTGATATTGAGGTCGACATCCTCGTCGCTCTGCGCATCATCCCGCCGCGAGATCGACCGGAACGCGGACGCGTTCATCCGCTTTGCCTCGCCCGCCGTCAACCCCTTCTTCAGATCGAGCCAGAACGTCAACTCTCCCCAACTCAACTCGACGCGCACCGTTTCCGGTGTCACCGTCCACGGGTTCCCCATCGCTTCTACTCCTTGCTAATACGCGGCTTCCCGAACACCCGCACCGCCGCCGACCCATTCACCAGCGCCGGACGCACGTCATCCCAGATCCAGTGGAAACGCCCGAACTGCAAGTCGAGCGTCATCGGGGTCTGCGTAATCCAGAAACTGTTGGTCGATCGGATCGCCGCCTCGACGTCGAAGGACATCCCCGGCGGCGGGCGCGTCGTCTCCAATCGCCACTCGCCCAACCGAGCCGCCTGCTGGTAGCCCACCCGCAGTTCCCCCCGGACGCCGATCGCCCTCATGCCGACCTTACGCCGGGTTCTTCGCGAGCTGTCCGTCGCCTTCGAACGCGACCGTGAAGGTTTCCTTCCCCGCCACGCCGCCCGCGACGCTCACCTGCGGCCAGATGTTCCCGTAGTAATACCGGGTCGCGGTTCCCGAATCCGGATACAGGTAGAACTTCGACACGGTCGTCGCCACCGTCGCATCCCACAGATCATCCTGCGCGTCATCGAAGTTCCCCGCGAACGATCCCGTGAACCGCAGCAACCCCTTGAGCCGCGTCTCCCACGTATCGCCCAGCGCCGGATCCGGGTCCTTGTCGAAGTCGACGTCGATCGTCCAATCCGCCGCCTCCGTGATCTTGACCGCCGCGCCCGTCCCGGGACTCATGTACAGGACGGATCCCTTTCCGTGCAGAGTTGTCATGGTCGTCTCTCTCCCCTACAGCGCAGACATCAGCGCCTGCGCCCGCTCGTCGAACGTCTCCCCCTGGACCCTGGCCTGCGCGTTCCGCGCGCACGTCGCCCGCTCATGCGGCCGCGACAAGTAATGGCGGATCATCCCCTCCAACTCCCGCGCCGACCACCCGAACGTCGGCACGCTCCCATCGAACAGTTCCGTGACCTCCGCGCGCCGATCGGAGATCTGGAACGCGCCGCACGCCGCCAACTCCATCGCGCGCGGGTTGAGGCTCTCCGCCGTCGGATGCGCGCGGTGCATGTTCAAGCAGATCTTCGCCGACCAATACAACGGGACCGCGCCCGGGTTGTCGATGCAATTCGTCTCGATGTATTGATCCAGCCCGGTCCTGCCCGTGCGCTGCGGCCAGACGTCGCCGTCGTCCTCCGTCTTCGGCTTCAAGTGCCACGTCCCGATCAGCCGCAACCTGATCCCCGTCCAATCGACCTGCTCCAGCAACTCCTGGCGCTCCGGCCATCCCGTCCCGATCATCAACACGTCGCACGCCTCCGCCGGATCCGGGTCGCCCGGACGATGGACCTGCGGATCGTACGCCGGTCGGAGATAGCGCCACCCGTACTGCGTCGCCGACGTCCGCTCCTGCGTCGCGCAGATCATCTCCGGATGGACCGTCGCAAACGTGTACTGCTTTTCGTCATCGTACGGGCTCTCGGTAAACAGCGTCGCCGTCCGGATCCCGCATCGCGCCAGGAACCATACGCCGTCCGGATGGAAGACCAACCCGGAGATCACGACGACCAACTCCGCCCGATGCCGGATCGCCTCGATCAAGACGTTCTCCGACGCCAATCGCGACACTAACCCGACGTCGAGGTTATTCGGCTTCCCGAGTGCCCGCGCATGGTACGCCATCCGCTTGTTCAGCTTGTAGTCGCGGATCACATGCCCCTGCCGCTGCAACGCCCCGCGATAGCCGCGCGCGACGTCGTGCGTCGCATATTCCGCCGCCGTCCAGACAAAGAGGATCCGCATCGTGTTACGCCGACGCCCCGAGGACGAGAATGTCGTAGGTTACGCTCGTGCTGCCCGCGCTGTTCGTGATCGTCAACTTGTCCCCCGTCCCCGCCGTGACGACAACATCCGTCGCGTCATCGCCGAAGTACAGGAGCATCAGCCCGCCCGGCGGCAACGCCACCCCATCACTCGCCGCCATGAAGACCGGCACGCCGTTCGAACTCGCGCGCTGCACCTGGACGTCGTTCGTGTTCCCCTTCGCCGCGAACACCATGACGATGTTCACCCGCACGAACGTCTGCGTCGTGCCGAACGCATTACTGAGTGACCCCGCCAGATCCAGATCTTCCGTCGCGCTCGCCGACAACGTCCGCTGATCGTGCCAGAGCATGTCGCCCTGGTTCGCGCCCGTCCCGTCGCCGATCTCGAACAACTTATCGAAGTTAAGTGGATCTTCGGCGACGCTGAGGTCGAGCACGCTCGTCAGCTTTGCCAACAGTTGCACCGACAGTTTCGCGTTCACCAGTGCCATCGTCTCTCCTCACTTCAGCTTCCGCCGCTAGGCGCGCCGCCTCTGCGGCCTCCGCCCTCAGTCTGGCCGTTGTCCCATTGCAGTCTCGGCAGAGCGTCCTCGCGTCCGCATCCGTGACCCGCAACACCCGCCCACACGACGCGCACATCACCGTATCCGCCGCGATCGGTGCGCGTTCACGCTCAACACGCGCCCGCGCCGCCTCCAACGCGACGCGCTGCGCTTCTTCCGTCTCCGCGCGCGCCGTCGCCGCCGTCCCGTTGCAATCCCGACACAACCCCGCCGCGTCTCCGCTCGCCAGCGCCCGATGACACCCCACGCACACCGACACCGGGATCGGGCCGCGCCGAATGACGACGCCGCCGCGCCTCTTCTCGCTCATGCGTTCCCTCCGGATCCATGAAACGGGCAGATGCAGTCAGACAGGACCGCGTCGAGCTTCTGCAACGTCGCCCGGATCTCGACCCCCTGCCCCTCGACCGCCACGCCCGCCACATGCACCAACTGGAACCGCTGCTCGATCGAATACCGCAACGCCGAGAAGTGCGCTGTGAAGTAGGCGAACTTCTCCGGCACCCACAGCGATCGGTGCGTCGGGTCCTGAATCCCCGCGTGGCAGAGCGCATACGGCACGACCACCTCCAGCAACCCATCCCGCCGCAGGACCCGCCACGCGTCCGCCATGAAGCGGCAGACCTCGTCATCCGTCAGATGCTCCAGGAAGTGCCGCGCATAAATCGTCTCGACGACCCCATCCGCCCACGGGATCGGCGGCACCGCCGCCGTCACGTCCGCCCCACAGGCCGGGTTGGCGTCGACCGCCGTATACCCCTCGCGCGCGCACGCCTTCGGCCCTGACCCCAAATCGAGCCGGACAGGGTCACGCCTCGCCGACACGAATAGATCGCCGTCAGCGGTTTCCTGCGCCTCCAGGACCGTCGTCCCCGCGCACCGCAGCGCCGCCGCCAACATCGACTTGTCCACCGCGCGGTAGTACTCGCCTTCCGGCGGCGGCATCCCCCCATCCCAACTGTGCGGGGGCCACCCCGGACCCGCCGCCGTCACGACCAGCGCCCCGTCGAGTTGCAGACTCCTGCCCATCTCGCCGCAGATCGCCTCCATCCTCATCGTATGTTCGAGCGTCCCGCACGACAGCGCCGCCACCATGCTCCCGCTCCGTATCGGCAACCGCGCGCCCTCCGCCTGAACATCGACGCTCGCACCCGGTCGGATGTCGATCCCGACATACGCGTCCGGTCGCAACGCGCGGACGCTCCCGTTGATATCCATGCTGCCGACCTCCAACGTCGGCCCGGGCGGCACCGCATCGAGCGCCCGCTTCACAAAGTCGTACGCCGCTGCGTGCATTACGACGGCACCTTCTCCGCTTCGATGTTGAACCCGACCACCGTGTTATTGCTCGCGTCCCGCTCCAACAACCCCGGCGACTGCAACACCGTCACCGCCCGATACCGCACGCTCTCGATCGTCTGGTTCGCCACCTTCGTCAACGCCTCCGCCGCGTCCTTCGCCTTCGACAACGCCGTCGCCTCATCCGCGTTCCGCACCCGCACCTGCAACCGCGACACCTCCATCGTCCACCCGTCCGATCCGCACGTCAGCTCCGGTGGCGCGCCCGGATACTGCGTAATCCCGATCGCGTTCACCACGCCCGCCGGCATCGTCCCCGCGAACAGATCCGCCCCGACCGTCCCCACCGACTGGTCCTCGAGGTATTCCGCCAACTCCAGATCCGCTGCCATCGCGATCACGCCTTCATGAACCCGGCGACCTCCTTGCCCATCCCCGGCCGCCGCTCCAACGCGACCGACTCCAAGTACTTCGCCTGCCCGACCGGATGGTGCGCCGTCAAATTCTCATGCACGATCGCCGCATACGGAGCCGCCGGACCGCCAAACACCAGCCGCACCTGGATCTGCTTCCCCTGCGTCTCCGGCCCCACGACGTGTCCACTCGTCCGCAACGCATTGAACCGGACCGGCGTCCGCTTCTTCGCCTCCGTCATCCACAACTCGCCGACCGACCTGAGCGCCCGCCCGCCGCGCTTGACCGGCAACTCACCCAACTTGCGCCCAATCGTCCCTCGCAACCGGTTGATCCCGATGATCCGGATCGCAGGTTCCGCCATCGCCCTATACCGTGATCACGTTATGATGCGCCCCGTTCTGATCCGTCTCACGCGCCACCGCGAAGAACGGCGGCACACGCGGGTCGAACCCGATCGGCAACGTCAACTCCCCCTCCGGATCGATCGCGTCCGTCGTCCCCACGTAGATCTTCCACTTCGCCTGCCGCTCCTCCCCGCCCGGGCCATAGACGATCACCTCGCCCTGCGCCGGTTCGATCCGCGCGGGATACTCCTTCGCGAACCCGAAGTTCTCCTTCCCCCGATCCGTGTAAGTCCCGTCCGGGGCCTTGATCGAGATCACATCCGGCAACAATTCCAACAGCTCAGCGTCCATCCGCCCCGACTCCGTTCATAATGGGCCAGTGCCCATCCTCGTCGTCGGCCCCGGTCGCTGCGGATCGAGTCTCGTCGCCGGTGTCCTCCACAAGCTCGGCGTCTCGATGGGCCGCACCTTCGTCCCCGCCAACGACACGAACATCTGGGGCCACTGGGAAGATCGCGACTTCCACACCCTGCACAAAGCCCTCTTCTTCGGCGAGATCAGCACGCGTCAATTCCTGACCGGCGCACGCGCCCTCATCGCCGACCGGATCGAACCGTGGGGCATCAAAGACCCGCGCCTCTGCCGCCTCGTCACCATCTACCTCGCCCTGTTCGAGTACCCGACCATCATCCGCTGCACCCGCGCCCGCGACGAGATCATCGACAGCATGCGCCGCGCCTACGGCTGGCCCGCCGGATACGCCGCCCAGATGATCGACGCCCGCGACCAGATGCTCGACGCCCACCTCGGCGGCTACTCCGTCATCACCGTCGACTTCGCCGATCGCGCGTCGCTCGTCGACACCCTCTGCGCCGCGCTCCATCTCACGCCCACCGCGAACGCCCGCGCGCACGTCCACCATCTACGGTAGCTCCTCTTCTTCCCAATCCCCACGCGACGCCGGAAGGCTCGTCCGATCGCCCAGGACCCGATCGAAGAACGTCGGGCGCAACAGATCCGTATCCGCCCAGATCGCATCGCGATCCGTGATCGTGATCCCGCCCGCCGTCGGCACCGCATGCAACGACCCGCGCGCCCGTAACCGTTTCGCGATCCCCTCCCACATCGTCGGGCTGTACGCCAACTGAAGATCGCCGACCTTCTTCGACGACAACCCCCGGAACCGCGTCGCCAACGCCTCCGCGCACAGCGCCCCGGCCATATAGATGTTCGCCTCGACCGTCAACGCCCAATCGATCTCCCCGTCCTGCATCAACGCCGGACGCGTGCTGGTGTTCGTCGTATCCTGCAACAGGAACCGCACCTGGTCCCGCGTCGACGTCAACGCGCTTGTATACGTGAACGCCATCACTCATCCGTACGGAACCGCGTCCACCGTGATCGACGTCGCGCCCGCGTACGTCCCCGTCGACACGTACTTCGCCCGCACCCGATCCCCGACCAACCCATTCAAGATCGAGTCGTCCGTCAGCGTCACATCCGTCGGCGTGATCGACGCCGCCACCGCCGTGTCCCGATGCACAACCGAGATCTTGTCCGCCGCCGTCGTCGCGAACGTGATGCACATGATGTCCACCCAGTTCGTCCCGCCGTCGAGGGACGTCTGGAGATAGACCTTGACCGCCGTCCCGCCGGACCCGTAGAGGAACCTCGCGAGGACCGCGATCCCCTTCACCGCGCGCGGCATCTGGTGCGCCAGCCCCGTCACCGTCGCCGCCGCCGCAATCGTCGCGGTCGGCGTCAACGTGACGCCTTGGTTTGCAAGCGGCATCGTTCAGTCCTCCTCCCTTAGTCCCAGAGTCCAACCAGGTTCACGCGCCAGACCCGCGCCCATTCGATCAACTCCCGCCGCGCGTTCATCAACATTAATCCCGGCGTGATCGTCACCGTCGTCTGTGGGTGTCGTTCCGCCAACGTGGGCGCTGCCGCCACCGCTGCCACCGTCTTCGTCTTCGCCTTCGGCTTCTTTGCCATCTCGTCCTCCACTCATCCGATCCGACGTCGTCCTCCATCCCACAGCGTCCCCGCGATCAACGCCGCGCCCGGCAGCGCCAGATACAGATGCCGTTCCCCGAACGCCGTCCCCGCCGTCTGGAAGACATGGTCCGGGAGCTGCACGATCAGCCTCGGCGCGATGACGATCATCATCCACACGATCCCGATCGCCACCAACGGCCACCGCCCGCGCACCATCCACGCGAACCCGCCCAGGACCACCAGCCACATCGCCGCCATCGCCTGCGCCGCCACCGGCACCAGTTCGACGTCGAACACGACCGACTGCCCCACCGGCACGACCGTCATCCCGATCAACCGGACCGCCGCCGTCGCCTGGAGATAGAACCACGCGATCGCGCCCACCGACGGCGTCGACCACCCGAACACCTCCTCGACCCGTCCCGCCCACAACGCCACCGCGCCGACCACCAACAGGACCAGGACGACGATCGCCCGTCGCACCTGCCCACGCCCGACAAGCGTCAACGGCACCAACGCCACGACCGCCAACCCCGTCACCTTCCCATAGCCCGCCGCCAGCCCGAACGTCAGCCCCGCCGCCAACGCCCACCCGCCGCCGACCATCAACCCGCACGCCGCCATCACCAGCAACGCCGTCACCAACTCCGCCCGCCCCGCGACGTACGCCGCCGCCTCGACCGCCATCGGATGCCACAACATGAGCGCCACCGCCACCCACGCCCCAGACGCCGACACACCCAGACGCCGCGCCCACAGCCCCACCAGGGCCGCGACCGCCGCATGCAACGCTATGTTGAGAAGATGATGGGACCGAGGGGACGCGCCGTCCTGCGCCGCAAACGTCGCCAACGTCACCGAGGGACAACAGGCAGGAGCCGCGACCCAGTGATCGTCCTCGTAGACATACCCGGCTGATCGAACGCCCGCGTACGCCCAGAGGTAAACGCTACCAAGGAGAACTCCGATCACCACGTGCCGCATCAAACCTCCGCTGCTCAAGTTCGTAGCCGTACGTCGCGATCTTGAGTCCGCGCGCCCGATCGCCTGCCGTGATCGTCGCCTTCCCGAGGTTGATGTGGCCCCGTGGGAGCCAGGGGGCCCGCTCGACCGCGTGCGACCAGAGCGTGACCGGTGACTGCCAGACGGGCACGTATCGGGCCGTCAAGATCGCACACCACGCGAGCCAGACGACAATCGCGCACCGGACCGCGATCGCCGTCCTAGAGCCCGGTCCGTCGGACGGCATACGTCACATCCACGAAGACCTGGTTCGACGCGTTCCCGCCGCCGAACTCCTCCCCGGTCGTCGTCGAGATCACGACCGCCGTATTCGCGCTCGGCGTCGTATCATCCGGCGTGCCGCTAAACATCATGATCGTATCCGCCGTCGCGTCGATGAAGTTCGTCATCTCCATCACGCTCGACGCCGCCGGACCCGTCGCACGGCTCGTGTAATAGAGCTGCAAATTGTCCGCCGACTCCGTATACGCGCCCGTGTAATTGAAGACGAGGACGCCATGCAACACGTCGATGACGTACCCCGCGCCCGGAGCCCCCACCACCGTGATCCCCGTCGCGCCCAACGCCAAGACCTGCGCGTTCGTCAACGTCGTCCGATCGTTATCGACGATCGTGACGCCGTCCGTCCCCTGCCCGAGCGACAATCGTCCGACGCCGCCCGTCCCGAGTGTCAGGACGTTCACCTGCTGCGCGTAGATCGCCGGGGCCGCCACGATCGCGAGCGCCAGCAGCCCGAAGATGATCCGTCGTCTCATGGTTGCTCTCCCTCTACGCCTCACGCGTCGCCGCTGTCTTCGTCAGATCCAACGGTGCGACCTGATCCTCGTAGCGCCCGCGTTGTTCATCCGCCGCATCCGACATCCGGCCCACGTCCAGCGCCCACGCATCGAGCCGCGCCTGATAGGACGCCGTCGACTCGTCCGACTCGCGCTCCGGAGCCGGGGGTGGCGCAAACGTCCGATCCGAATGTCGGAAGCGCCCGTGCTGGTCGCGCATCCCCATATCGACGAACTCCGCCCCGCACCCTCGACACGGATATCGCGTCACCTCAGTCGAGACTTCCTCGATGTACCCGAGGTCCACGAGCAGTTTGTCGTTCAGGAGTTGACGCAACCGAAGCACCTGGCCCCGGTCGACATCCTCGCCGCCGTACCCGATGCTTCGCTTCGCCCAGAACAGCGCCCGGTCCGACGGCGCTGCGCGCTGCCGAACCGACGCCTCATGCGTCGCCGCGTTCTTCCGTTTCGCCACCGGATCCCTCCTACGCGACCGCCGCGCTCAGGAACAACCCCGCATTGGTCAAGGTCGCCTTCGCGTCGTTGTAAGAGTTCGCCTCGACGATGTCGATCTCCTTCTCCTCGTTCCGCATGCGCTTGATGTACTGCAACGCGTTCGGAACCACCTGCCAGACGAAGGTATACCCCGCCGCCGGTTGCAGGAGCGATGGAGCCGACGGCACGTAGACCATTAGGGCGTTCTTGCCCCAGATCCGCGTGTATCCCACCGACGCCTCCGCCGTGCCCTCGACCGTCGTCGTGTAGATCGACCGCCCGACCAGATAGCTCTCGAACTCCATCAACGACGCGATCAGATCCGCCGTCAACTGCGCCCGCTGCGTGTACTTGATCCGATCGATGAGCGCCGGATGGTTCTTCAACTGGAGATGAACCTGTTTGCCCACCGCGAACCGGTTCGGCTCCTGCCCGACCAACGCCTCGACCGCGTCCTTGTACTCGTCCGTGTCCTGCAACGGCGTCGACGCCCCGTAGTCCGACCACTTCGTAAAGTCCGTCGCACCCGTCTTGTCCGTCCCCCACACCGACGTAGTGAAGAAGTCCGTCGCGAACGCGACCTCGCGCCGCATCTGGATTTTGTCGGTCACGAAGACCGTTGCATCCCGATCGAGGTTCCACGGCGCATCCGCGTTGCGCCTGAGTTCGTCCGGGATCTCGAACCGCCTTGACCACCGGTTGCAGAAGTAACTGTCCGACGTGTCGACCGCATAGCCGCCGCCCTCGGACTTCGTCCCCGGTGCCCGGACCTTCGCATTGTCCCGGAACCAATGGCTCTGGCCGTACTTCGGGACGATATCCGCCTGCTTGTTGACTCGGACGATCGGGAATAACTGATCAGCGATGTACGCCTGATTCCGATACCCGATCGAGATGTTCGTAAGCAACGCATTGACGTGCAAGTCGCTCACTGTGGGCTGCCCTGGCATGGTCCGCTCCTTTGTTGGTCAGCGCCTTCTCTCGTCAGACGCGTCCACTTACTCCACTTACTGCCACGCTCGACTATTCCATTACGCGCCGATGAACGCCGGACTCTGCATCGTCACCGTGATGATGTCGCCCGTCGCCGACGTCGCCGCTTCCTCCGCAATCGCGCAGAAGAGCGCGTTGTCGGCCGTCACCTTCACCAGACGCCCGTTCGCGTCCGGCCCCAACTTGTCGCCGATCGCGATATCGGTCGCCGCCGCGACCTCCGCCTTCGTCTTGCCAAGCGTCACGATCTCCGCCGCTCGTCCCGCCGCCGCGGGCTTGTTCTGCAACACGCCGATCGGGACGTCCGTCGTCGCCGCGACAATCGCACACTGATCCGCCGTCGTGTGTCGCTTCATCAGGAAGTACTGCTTCGCCGACAGATCCGCGTTTGCCTGATAGCTCACGCTGGCGATCGGGTTTTCGCTGGCCATCGTTTCATCTCCCGCGCAGGGGCGTCCCCGCGCTTGACGCTACATCCCGGGCGTCCGGTGACGCAGCCGTGGGTCCTACACCTTGACCGTCGTCTCGTTCCGCCACCGCTCATAGAGCGACTGGTCCACCGCAAACACACGATCGCGCGCCGCCTCGCGGTCGATCTTGTCGTTCTTCGCGATCACCGCGTCGATCCGCTGCTCCACTTCCTCCGCGACCGACCCCGGGAGGTTGCCCGCGCCCGCCGATCCGACCTCCCCATACAGCTTCGATGCCGCCGCCTGCGCCACCGCCGCCTTGAAGATCTCCCGGATCCGCTTCGCGTGATCCTCGCTCAGGTTCTCCGTCACCGACTTGAGCAACGCCGCGTCCTTCGACGGGTCAAGGCCGATCTCCTGATAGCCCGCGACCTCCTCGGTGAACGCCCGCAGCGCCTGCTCCTCGCGCAGGTCGTCGACCTGCTTCTGCAACGCCTCCGCCTTCTTCATCTCATCGACGCGCGCCGCCTCCGCCTTCTCCAACCGCGCGCGCACCTCGCCCGGGACGTCCTTCCACGGATCCGCGTCGCCCTTCTCCAGCTCCGCGATCGCCGTTTCGTCCGCACCCGTCGCCCGACCGAACATCGCCGCGAACGAGTTGCCCATCTTCCGCAACGCCGACGCGTCCGGGGTCTTCGCGACCTTCTCGTCCGCCTTCTTCGTGGGTTCGCCCATGACTTCTCCTTCTTTGATCAGGTCGTCGAGGACCTTCTGCAAATTCCTGAGCCGCATCATCCGGGACGCGCTGATCTTGCGCCCCGCCTTGTCCATGTCATCATCCAACGCGCCCAACATCGACGGGATCGCCTGCTTCACCGACCCGAGGAAGTCGTTCAACGCACCCTTGATCGCCGCGCCCTTATTCGCGTCGTCGCTCTGCCGAATACTGTCGAGCGTCTCGATGAGCGCGCCCCACTGATCCCCGAGCGCCGCATAGATCTTGTGCAACCGCCGACCCATTATCGCCTCGTCGAACGTCGTCGACTCCTTCCGGATCGGCTCGTCCCGCTTGAACAACCGCACATGCGCGCCCGGGTTCGATCCCTTGTCGACCAGATCGACGCGGTTGATCTTCAACTTGCGGAGCAGATGTGCCATCAGGCCGTCTCCCTCGACGCCGACCCCTGGATCGAGAACATCCGTAACTCCCCACTCTTGACGCGCTTGAACACCGTCTCGTCGTCGATCTTGAACCCGACCCACCATCCCTGAGGCAACGCGCCTTCTTCGAGCCCGAGTGCATCCAACTTCTCCGCCGTAAACACCAAGCTCTCGACGAGCCGCCCCTTCGCGACGCCCTCGTGGTTGACGCCTGAGTCTCGGAACTCCAGAACGAACTCGTAGGCCGCTTTTTCAAGCTCGGCCGGTTCGATCGTCTCGTGTTGGGTGTCTTCGACCAGCTCGCCGTCAACGGTCAGGGCGATATTCGCCCAGCCGAAGACCAGCCGCTTATCATCGTGGATCTTGACGATCTCGAATTCACTCATACGCTTATCAGTCGCCGTCGTGAACTCTAGGATCGGTCCCTGGTCATGGTCCTTGATCCACTTGCGCGCCTGTGCCGGCGTGAACCGCCGACGATCGAACCGCAGCGACTGGACCCGGCTGCCGCGACCACCTTCGCCGACCTGCAGCAACGCGGTCACCCCAGGCGCGATCGTCTTCTGCCCGACGATGCGCCCCGGCTTTCGGATACGCGCGTCGTGCAGATCGCGGAATGGCATAGACCGCTTGACTCGCGGCCATTGTCAACGATCGCCTAATGGAATAGTGGAGCTTGTTGTGCGGGTGACGTGAGCTGTCGTCAGGTGTCCGTGCGTGTCATGCCCCGTTAGGGCGCCCGTACCGGCGTGCCTCGTCGATGGGGATGCGAACGAGCTTCTCGAACGGACCGAGCCGAACGACCGCGAGTGCGCCCTTTTCGATGTGGCGCTGAATCGTTCGATAGGATACCTGCCAATAGTCTGCAAGCTGCTGGATAGTCACATAGGGCTCTGCGTGCGTGTCGAGGTCTACGATCTTCGTCAAGAGTCCTCCTCGATCTTCGCCCGCAAGTAATCCCCCGAGTATTGCTCCGGCAACCCACGCACGAACGCCGCCCCATCCTTCGGCGTGAGTTTCTTCATGTCCGCGTAGATGCCCTCCTGCAAGAATCCGATCTCTCGGTCCGAGACGTCCTCGAACCAGACGCCGCGCGCCTTCGTCCAATGCACCCGCCCCGCCTCTCGCTGTCCCTCGTCTGTCGTTTCGAGAAACACCACCGTGAGCATGATCGTCGCCTCCTACTCTGGCACGTGGACCCCGACGCCGAAGCCGCCGATCTCGCCATCGTACCCGGCCAGGATCTTGTTGAGATCGTCCGCCGCCAACCGCTCCTTGAGCCACTTCGCCCGCGCCAGGAACGCCGCGCGCTCCGCATCACTCAACGGATACGCCGCGATCGCGTCCTCCCAATCGACCGCCTCCAGACGTCCCAACAGATCACGACGTAACGCGTCAGGCATCGGTCGGTCGAGATGTTTCGACGGCTTCGATCGTAGCTCGCGCAACCCGAGGGGATCGCTACGCCGCCCTGCCGTGAACGCATACCCATGATCGATCCCGATCGGGTTGCCGGTCTTTTTCACACGCATATAATTATTCCGATGCCGATCCGCGTTCCCGATCATGACATCGAGGACGCCAAATCGATATTTCTCTTCTGTCGTCAAGGGTCGTCCTGCCCATTTATGTTCAGTCGTTGCGCCCGAAACGAACTTCTGGACCGATCCAAACTCTCCAGCGACTTCGCGATAGACGGTCTCCGGGACGAGGTTTGTCCCCAACAGTTGATCGACCTTATAGGCCAACTCCTCACGCTGGGCCAGTGTCATCTCCGTGTTTGTAATCGATCGCCGGGCGCCCGTCAGTCGCTCGCCCGTGATCGGTTTAAATATCCCCTCAAGCTCTTGACTTCCAGATCGCAGGGCCAATCGTCGCGACTCGTTGATCCCGCCGCCATTCGGCCGCGACGAAATGACTTCCGCATCCGCGATCGACGATGTCGTCTTCGGTAAGGGCCGCGGCTTCGGCTTCTTCGGACGCACCTGCGTCTGCCGCAACCCCGCCCCGCCGAACGGCAACCGCTGCGACCGCACATGCTGCATCGCCGGGTTGATCGCCCCTGGAGCCAACGCCTGCCCCGGCCCCCCAATATCCGCGCCGCCGATACTCGGAGCCTTCTTCCCCTCCGGACGCGGCAGGGCCAACCCCGTCGTACACCGACACGCCGGATGCGCCGGGGGTCCGCCGATCGAGAACGTCTCGTCGAGTGCCACCTGCTCACCCTCCATCGCCCCGCAGATCGGACACAACCGATCGTCCGGCGTCACAATCCACTCCCGGACCATCTCCGGGTCCAACAACTTCGCCGACCGCGCCTGCTGCCACGCCGACAACTGCCCGCCGTTCGCCGCCATCATGATCTCAGTCCGCGCAATCAAGACCGACCGCGCCCGTCGCGCCTTCGCCGCCTCGAACCCGATCCGCCGCGCAATCCCCGCCTGCGACACCCCCGCCGCCGCCAACTCGTCCCGCAACCGCCCCAACGCCACCGCCTGCTGCGCGTTCACCCCCACGACCTGCCGGATCCGTTTCGCCGTCGCCAACGGCGTCACCTGATCTTGGAAACTCTCGACGACGATCCCCCGCACCGCCAGACGCGTCTCGCCCGCGACATTCGTCACCAGGACCGCCGCATGCTGCTCCGCCCACTCGACCGCCAGGGGGTTCGTCTCCCGAAACACCGACGGCGCGACCGCGATCGGCGACGCCTGCTTCCGCAACCCGCCGCGCCGCGTCACCTGTTCACCCACGACCTGCCCCGCCCGTACGAAGACCTTCAAGATCGACGGCCACGCCTCCTTGAGGATCGCGTCGCTCGCCGCGTCCACGTCTACCGCCTCGATCGCCTGTTCCAGGTTGCCCAACTGAAGATGTTCCCGCACGCGCGACCAGGAGGTCGCCCGCTCCGACACCGCCAACGCCTTCCGGATCGCCGACGACACGCGCGGCTGCGCCGCATCCGCGATCCGATGAATCGCCCGCCACTCCGCCTGCGGCGCTTCCCGATCGACGAACGCCGCCTTAGCGAACGCTGGCACCGTTCACCGGGTCCACCCTCACCGTGAACGTCCCGATGATGGGCGCATATTCGTTGCTACTGATCCGATACCGGACGACATAATCGCCCGCCTCATCGACGCGAAACACCAGCGACGTCCCCGGGTTCGCACCCCTTCCGCATGTCTACGCTTTTCGCGTCTTGCTCTATCCCGATGAACCCGAACCCCTCCGCAGCCGCCGTGATGACGTCCCCACCTGACGATCGATCGCTCGTCCACGCCACGATCAGTCCTCCTCGTCCGCGTCCGGGTTCGGCATCGGGGGTCGATCCTCCGGCGGCGGCGGCAACATCGCGCGCGTCCGCAGATGCGCCTCCAACTCCTCATCCGGGAACAACAACCCCGCACCCGCCGCCTTCTCGATAAACGTCGTCAACTCCGTCAACTCGATCTCCGCCACCGGCCCATGCTTCAACTTCGGCGACAACTCCATCGGCCACCCGTTCAACTTCACCAACTCCGGGATCGCGAACCTATTGATCACATCCGTGATCGTATCGAGGAACGACGCCGCCGCATGACTGAACACCGCCCGCTTGTCCGACGCCAACGCCCGCGCCCCGACCTTCTCGTGGCCCAACAACAGGAAGTCCGTCATCATCGACATCGCGATCTCCGCGTTCAACTGCGCGATCACCGCCGTGATATCGAACTGCCGCGACCCCGACGACGCCAACAACTCCAACGTCCACCCAAACGGCAACACCACGCCCTCATGCTCATCCCGCCGGATCCGCCGGACCACCTTCTCCGCCGCCGCCTTCTTCGCGACCGCGTCGCTGTCGTTCGGGTTCCACAAGTCCACGGCCTCGGGTGGCGTGATCATCGGCAACCCCGCCAGATCCCGCTCGATCCCGATCCCCCGGACCACCTGGATGCGCCGCTTGTAATAGAACGACTGGTACGCCGTCCGCAAGATCGACATCCCCTCCGGGTTGTTCCGTTCGATCAACGTCCGGAATAGGAGCGACTTCTCGATCGGGACCGTCAACTCCTCGAACGTCGGCGACGCCCGCTGCACCATCGCCTGAATCCCGCCATGCTCATCCAACTCCCACCGGACCAACGTATCCTGGCCCCGGATCGCCCACTTCCGCCATCCGATCCGCCCGTCCGTGAACCGGCTCCGATGCGTCGAGTCTTCCACATCCCCGCCCCGCCGCTTGTACACGACTTCAAACCACGACCATCCGTACGTCAGGAACGAGAAGATCTCTCCCAATAGGTCGCGCCAACTCGTCGACATATCCTCGAACAACGCCCCGCGCACGAACTCCGTGATCTCGTCCGCCAACGCATCGCCCTGCGCCGCCGACTCCAACCGGAACGTGACCTCCTTCGCCAACGTGATATACGCGAACAAGGACGCCCCGACGATCGCATCGTTCCGCGCCATCTCACGGAAGATCCGGACCCCGCTGATGTCGCGCAACTCCCGCAGGAACTCCTCGTCGAGGACCCCGCCCCACTGCTTCAACCCGGAGACGCCGACCTCGATCAACTTCTCCTGCGCGACGATCCCCCGCTGCTGCTTCTCCATCGCGACGACTGTCATAGCGTCCTCCGCTTCATCCACCTGCTACGATCCCGAGGCACCGCTCCAGCCATTCATATCCGCAGACCTTACAGACCCGATGCAGATGCGGCCAGGATGTCTCGCCCAACCGATCGGACTTCTCATACGTCCCCGGCTCGACCATGAGGCACCGCGCCACGCAATATCGCCGCGTCGCCTCCAACGAACAACACGACGCACAGATCGAATTGAACGGCAGTCGGGGATCGTCCATCACTCGATCTTCCGCTGCCACCATTCTACGCCCGTCAGCCGTTGAGTGCGATTACCGTGATCACCGCGCCCGTCCCGACCGCGACGATCCCCAGACCCAACGCGATCGGCTTCGCCCTCACTGCGGCCCTTCCCAATAGCTCCGCCCGTCCCCGACGCCGACCGGAACCGCATCCGCCGAGACGCCCATCCCCTTCCGCGCCGCCCCGCACGCCAACGCGCCCGCGATGAAACTATCCGGCGGGTGCTTCGTCGTCAGGTCCTCGTTCCGCAGAAACAGATGCTCCTGGCGCATGTACCGAATCATCGGCGCGACGATCTCCTTCGTCTCGATATCCTTCACGTATCCCGCGAACAACTCCGCCCGATCCCGCCCGATCATCGTCACACCCTTGACCTTCCGCCCGTCGACCTTCACGCCCTGATCCTTCAACAGATCCTCGACCACCTGCCCCAACCCCGTCGCATCATGCCACGCCACCCCGCCGAACCGCTTCAACCGCGCCACCAATCGCGCCGTCATCTTCGGCCACGCCTGTCGCCCGATCCGCTCGAACGCGACGATCTTCCACGGACGGCAATCCGTCCGGATCGTCACGATCACCGTCCAGTGCAACGACTTCCCCCAATCGACGCCCGTCGCAAACCGTCGCCCGTCCCCCGACGGCCCCTCGATCTCGACGTATTCGCCCGCGCGTCCTTCGAACTCTCCGAGTTGCGGGTTGAACATCCCGACCACCGCTGGCGTATCAATCGCCCGCCCCTCCGGTGACGGCTCCTGCAACTCGACCTCCGTCCGCCATGCCGCGTCGCTCATCTCCGCCCGCTTCGCTGCGATCTCCGTCGCCGGGAGCCACCCGTGCGGCTCCAACGTCTCCTTGTAGCAATACTCCAGGAGGGGCCACCCCTGCTCCCGCGCCCGCTCGACGATCCCCGAGAACGTCCCGTCCGGGTTATGGTGCGTCGACGCGATCAACGTCTGCGCCTGGACGCCCGCCGCCGACAACGTCAACCCCGCCGCCGCCTCGAACACTGGCCACGGCATCTCGTCCGCCTCATCCAACCTGAGCCGCACCGGATGCCCGCCCCGCACCGACCGCTGCGACGCCATCAACGCCTCGATCACATTCCCGCCCCTGAACTTCGTCTGAATCGACCCCGGCTCATTCCGCAGCAACTCCCTCGGAGCCGCCGGGAAGTTCCAGAACTGCGCCATGTACGCCATCACGCGTCGCGACTGCGTCCCCGACCCCCCGAGGATCGAGACGTTCACCCCCAACGCCACCGACTCCAACACCCCCAACGCCGCCAGAAGATAGCTCTTCCCCGAGAACGCCCGCGATCCTTTCAGAACCATCACCCGGTGCTTCGCGAAGAACGCATCCGCAAACACCCGCCACGGTGACGTGTGATGCGGACACACCTGCTGATCCGGGATCACGACTCCGAACCGCTCCGCCAGGAACGTCCGCAGCTCCGCCTCCTCCTTCGGCGTCGCAATCACATGCTCCCGCAATCCCGTCCGCACAAGATCGATCACCGACACCGTCACGATCGCGCCTCGACGTCGCTCGTCGTCGCGTAGACCCCCACGAAGAAGATCGCCCCGACCGCGATCACCAGAATGAGGATCACGCCCGTCAGATACATCCGCGCCTGATCGTCGTCCGTTCGTCTCGTCCTCATCCCGTCACCCTCCGATGCGCCGGGACATATTCCGGCCCGCCCGCGCCCGCTATCTTCCTCGCCGTCCCCTTCGCCCGCCGCGCATGCATGAAACTCCCGTCCCGCGTCGCCGTCTTCACGGCCCGCGTGACCGGATCCCTCGGTCCCTTCGGCTGCGGATACCCGCGCGCCGATCCGAACCGACAGACCGGACAGGCCGGATCGCCGCAGTCCTGCCGATAGCACGACCCGCTCACGCCGCGCTCGACGTCTTCAATCGCGCTTCAGCCACGATCATCTCTAGCCGCGTCGTCGGATCTTTCTTCAACTCGCTTTGATCCCCTTCGGGAGGTGGCCGACGTGGTAACTCCGCGAGAACTTGCACCAATAGATGTTCAACCGCGCCCGCTTCTTCCGATGCGTCCGCGTATCGCCCAACAACGCCCCGAGCTGCTCCTCCGCGCTCGCCTTCGTCCGGTGACACACCTTCTTGCACCGACACGACCGCAACCCGCCGATCGCCGTCACGCCCCGACCTTCTCCGCCACCGGCGTCTTCGTCACGATCAGCTCGAACTCGCCCTCGATCGCTGCCAGCGCCTTCGTGTCCGTGACGTGCTTGCGGATCGCCGCCGTCAGGGCGCCGAAGAACACCGCGACCTGCGCGTCCGTCATCACCTGCGACAGCGCCGCCAGCCCCCGCGTCCGCGAATCGACCAACTTCCGCCGCGACTCCGTCAACGTCAGAAAGTGCCGCGTCGCCCGCATGATCTCCCGCACCGCTTCGAACGTCGTCTTCAACGCCGCCAACTGCCCCGCCATCGCCGCCTTATTCCCCGCGTGGATCGCCGCCTCCAACGCCGTGAACCGTGACGCCGACGACGCCCAATCATCGAACGTCCCGCCCTCGACCATCGACATCCGCCGCATCTCTTCCCCGATCAGGACCTCCAAGGACGCCACGTCCCGCCGCAGGTCGAACAACTCCGGGTCATCCAACGCCGTCTCGAACCGCCCCAGAAGGCCATGCGGGAACGCCCGACTGTACCGTCCCCCCTTCCAATTCGGATGCTCCGGTCCCCGTCGACTCTTCCCCCCGCAGAACTTACACCGCGTCCGCCCCTTCAACGGATGGTTCATGCAATACCGCGCCGGGTCCGTATTCTTGAGCCGCGCCCCGCACCGCCCTGGCAAGGGCTCAGGGCTTCCCGTCGTCTTCAGTCGCCTCATATGGTCAACCCGCCTGCATAGGCTTCCCCAGGGGCCTCCAGTCGCCTCCCCTCACCCCACCAGGAAGATCGCCACCCCCAACGCCGCGATCGCCCATCCCAGACCCAACTCCAGACGCCGCGACGGCCAGACGACGACCGCCGTCCAGATCCCCAACGCCATCCCCCACGAGAACGCCGCCGTCAACAACAACCCGATCAACTCGTACGCGTCCTGGACCGTCATTCCGTCATCGCCGTCGCCCAGATCTCGCCCCAGTTGACCTCGAGGCTCTTGATAGCAAGTCCCGCCTCCCCGAGGTCCGCCGTCAGGCTCTCCCGGGTATATTCCCGATAATGGTCCGGGTCGCTGAACGCATACAGCCCCAACTCCTGCCGCATGGCGACCCGCCAGTCCCGCGACCACAACGGAACCCGAATGAGCCACCGCGACGGATGGACGCGCGCCGCAATCTCGTACAGAAAGGCCACCCCGTCCGCCTGATGCTCCAGGACGTTCGACAGGATCACCACGTCCGCCACCTCGTCCAGATCTTCGGGAGCCGTGCCGACCTTCCAACACACCCCCGAGGACGCCCACCGCCGCGCCGCGTGCAACGTCTGCTGGGGGTTACGATCGATCGCCACGACCGACGCCCCGCGCGCCGCCACCCGACGCGCCACCGACCCGACGCCGCACCCGATATCGATCACCCGCTCCCCCGCCTGGATCTTCCGCGCGAACCAGTGGTCGTAATCCATCAACCGATGCTTCACATGCACGCCCCGCCCAAGTGCCAATGCCGTCTGGTTGATCGCGCCCTGCAGATCCGTGTCCATCTGCAACAACTCGCGCATCGCCGCCTCGGGATCCCGCTGACGCATCCCCTCAATCACGACCTGCCCGAGACGCCGCCGAGGGCCGACCCGCAACGGCACCGCGAGCATCCGCTTGACCGCCGCCAGAATCGTCACGGGCAACTCGCCTCCGCCACCTCGGCCTGCGCCGCCGTGATCGTCAGATCCCAACGCGTCTTGACTTCGACATACGCTCGCGCGAACCAACACCGCGCCTCTGGATGCGGCGGCACCCACGCCTCCAACCCCAACGCGCCCTTCTGTCGGTTCAGACTGGCATCGACCGCGACCAACCCGCGCGCATCATTCGCGTACGCCTCCCGCTCGTCCGCCGTCCACCCGTACGCGCCCGACTCCCAGGCATCCTTGAGCGACACCAGATGGTCGATGTCCAAGTCCGCCGCCTCCGTATAGAGTTGCCAGCTGTACGGACCGACCCACAGGCCCCGATCGACCGTGCAATCCTCGTCCGTCCGGAACGTGATCGTCCCGCCCATGTTCTGCGCGATCAGGATCTCCGCCCGCGTGTTCTGGCAATCCCCGTCCGCGTCCGTCCAGTGCCGAAACAGCGCGCGGTCGTACGCGGGGATCTCCTCCTCCTGGATCGTCCACGTCCCCAACCCAAGCGCCACGATGATCACCGCCGGTAACGCGAGATGTTCCTGTTTCACCGCGATCCTCCTTCTACCTCCACTGCGACGATCGGGTCGGCACCCGCCCTGCCTGCAACGGAAGGTCGGCCTGTGCCGTACCTCATTGCGTCAGCCAGTCGCATCAGGGACACCCCCGGACCCAACCTGTTACGCCGCCAGCAATCCGTCGTAACTCCCCTCGCACGCGTCATCACCCTGCACCGCCTGCGCGATCGCCGCCTTCTGCGCCGTGGTGCAATCACGATCCGACTCGCCCCAGACCAGGCGCAGATCCCGATCGACCCGATCGAGTTGTCCGCGTACGCTCTCGCAGAAGTTCCGAACCTGCCCAAGCGGGAGGTTCGACTGCAACGCCAGCCCATCGCACCACTCCGTGGCCTCGTCCCACCAGTCGCGCTTGATCTCCGAGTCGACATCCGCGTCATGCGGCGACCACAACTCGCGCGAGAAGTGCGCCAAGATCGGATCGCCGATGACCGACGCCAGATGTAACCCGAGTTCATGATGATCGTCCGGCGAGTAATCCTCGTCCCCTTCCAACAACAGCCACCACGGCAACCCGTGATCGCCCACGTGCTGCCCGACGCGATCGATGACGACCTTCAGACGATCGATGCTGATGTCATCCGAGTCGTCGAGCCCCATGACCGGCGTCACCCCCAACCCGATCGACTCCGCGTACCCGACCCCGTGCACGATCCGCCGGCGCGACCACGGCTTCCGAATGTCGATCTTGTGATGGCTTTCATGGAACGGGTTGTCTCCGCTGTTGTAGCCCACGCACAAGGCGAGGCTCTTATGCCCGAGCGCCTTGATCCGATCGATCTTCCCGATCTGCTCCACCTCCGGATACGCCGTGATCAACATCGAATGCTTCGACGACACGTCGCCCGGATCGTCCGGGTTGTACAGGAACTGCCCGTTGACGATCGTCGGCGGGTCCGGCAACGGGTGGTTCTTGTGGATCAACCGCCGGATCCTCGGCAACCCCCAATTCCGCTCGACCGACAGGTACAGGAACCGCCCCAGACGTCGCGGTCGGATCGTCGTCCCCACGCGATCCCGATAGATCCGATCGACCGCCGCCGCACGTCGCGCATAGAACGGACTTTTCTTCGACATCGTCGCCTCACCTCCATCCGCGCAACCGCCTGCTCGCGAAGTTCCACCCCGGACACGGCAACAACGGGGGCAGCGGAGCCGGGGATACAACGGCGATCTCCGGCTTCTCCGCCCGCGTCTTCTTCAACATCCAGAACCCACCCTCGTGCGTCGTATACACGCAATACGTCCCATAGTCCTCGACATACACGACCGGACGTCCCTGCGTCGACGTCCGCGCCGTCGGGATGATCACCGCGCCCGCCACGATCGCACCCACCAGGACCCCGATCACATGCCCGATCGATCGTTCACGCTTCAGCATCATGTGGTCCCCCCTGTCACGGCCCCGCGCCGTCGTCGCTCCTCCTCCACCGTTCCCCGCCCGCACTGCTCGCACGGCACGTGCCACGGGACCTCATGGTCGCAGGCCTCCAGCCATCGCGGCGGCGACGACGACGAACGCGGCGGCCGTCATGTGCGCCCCGCTGCGCGAAGTGCAGGAAGCTCACGGGATCGCCTCCGCCAACGCCACCGGCCAGATCGCGCTCGACCGCGGCCGGTAGTAGGCGATCTGCCCCACGATCACGCACCGCTCGTGTTTCGTTTGCGACCCGGCGGGCGCCCAACTCAGATCGCCGTCCTTGTCGAAGCTCGCCACCTTCCCGTCAACCCGTGAACAGGTCGACATGCCGCTGCCGACGTCGTGGACCTGTTTAATGATCCACATCCTGCCGTCCCACGTGTTTCCGATCGGCCGTACCCCTATCGCTTTCGGCATCGTGTCTCTCTTCGAGCCGGATCCGCCGCGCCGTTACGCGTACCCCGTCCGGCGGACCTTCCGACCACCCACCGTAGTCAACGAACTGCGCGCACGCCAGACAGCGCCGGCGGCGGCGATGGCGCTGAACTGTCCAGACGGCCTCGTCGTGCGCACACCGACCCAGCCACCAGTAGCGGCCAAGGAGCCAGAGGACGATCGTCGCGAGCGCGCCGTAGAAGAACGTCACCATAGGATCGGGCATCAATCCACTCGTTTCGCCTTCTGGCCCGTGAAGGCTTCCCAGCGATCGATCGTGACCTGGCAATACGTAGGCTCGATCTCGATGGCGTAGCAGCGACGGTCGAGCTGTTCGGCCGCGATCAGTGTTGTCCCTCCGCCACAGAACGGGTCGTATGCGATCCCCAGAGCTACGCTGCTGTTTCTAATGTGCGCAGCTACAAGTGCAACAGGTTTGCTTGTTGGATGATCGGGCGATGCCTTGGGCCGGTCTATCTCGAACACGCTCACCTCAGACCGCCCCGAATGCCAGGGGTGATCTCCGGGCTTCCAGCCATAAATCAACGGCTCGTGTTTGTAGTGATAGTCGCTATGGCCGAGCACCAGCGTGTCCTTGACCCAGATCAATCCTTGGTGAAAGTGCCACCCTATAGCCACAAACGCATCAGCGAATTCCATCGACAGCGGACCCGCCGGGTGCGCTACATAAACCGGAGCGCCCTCGACAAGCGCCGCATCGGCCACGCCGAAAGCCTCCCGCAACAACGCTCGCAACCCGGCGGCACCATCGTTTTCAACTTTCAGCTTCGCCTTCGTCTTGCCCGTATATTCCACCCCGTACGGCGGG
>CEPX01114129.1_pt1 | contig 43388 bp, 41 predicted proteins | sample 361361 | NCBI WGS metagenome assembly CEPX01 (sample SAMEA2619974, study PRJEB7988) | marine metagenome | biome: marine biome (ENVO:00000447); feature: mesopelagic zone (ENVO:00000213) & marine oxygen minimum zone (ENVO:01000065); material: "saline water (ENVO:00002010), including plankton...
TATAAATTACATTTCTTCCTTTGGCGAGGATAACGATGGAGAACTGTATTTTGTGGATTATAATGGAACAATTTACAGGCTAATTTCACAGGAATAAGGGGGAAGATCATGACGATAAGGCTCACATGGAGAGCAGTGCTGGCTGTGTTCTTATTTACGTTCACAGTGGATTTGGCGGAAAACCCAAATGACAAATGGCTAGACCCGGACGATCCCGAAGATGCTGTGAAAATCATGCGCAAGATTCAGTCTTCACTGGTAGATGGAGAACCAACCTTATTCTGGTTTTATGGTAAGGTTTATAGCCACATCCAAGGAGAAAAAGACCGCCTTCTGTTTACCTATCAGGGGATGAATATTCGGACCAGCCAGACAGTTTCCACAGAAGAGAATGGATACGGTTTTCGGACAGTCTCCCGGGAAGTTCTGCTGTATACAGACCCGGAGACAGGAGAAGTCTTGAGAACGTGGGAAAACCCGTGGTCAGGAGAAGTGATGGACGTAATCCATATTGCCAATGATCCGGTGAACAGTCGATATCCCACATATGCCCACAGTTCTCGGGGTCCTTATAAGCTACCCGCCGAGGTACAGGACGGACACTTCCTAATGAGTTTAGAGATCCCACTGTTTTATCCCAACCCTCTCGGTGGAGAATATCAGGATTATGTGGGCGGCGCTTATCAAGCCCATGAAATGTTCAACTGGTATGCTAGAACAGAAGATCTATTCGATGCCACAAGGTCAAGTACGAATGATATCACTATAGGGTGGTGCAGGGTAGCTCAGTGGCTCCCGTGGATGGAGATGGGCAGCCGCCCGGGAGGAACCCTCTACCACGGCATCGGAAAGCGGGTAGCGTCTTTTGGCGATCTTCCTGACGTACTGAAGGATGCTATTGATATGTACTATCCGAAATGGAAAGAGCCCCCCCCAGTAGATGACGACCGTTCCAATGAAACAAGCTGGATCTACTTCAGAAAGATCAAAAAAGGAGAGATTAAAAATCCTTGGGTTGAATAGAACGTAAGCGATTTGATAAGATGAAAAATTTCTCTAGACGTATTTTGATGGCTGGGGAGCCAACCCCCCTACGTATCGTGTTGGTCGTTTTGGGTGTGCTCGTTGTAGTAACCCCCCTTGTGTTCTTTGCACGTTGGTTGGTGAACCAACCCACCCTGATTGCCGTGGTAAACTCCTCCCTTGCTGGTATTATTTCTGCTTTTCTTCTTGCTTCTATTGTTGAATGGTCGGTACATCGTTATGCCATGCACAGGAGCAAACGTCTACCCCTGTTCCGTTTGGCGACAGAGTTACACCATAAGGCCCACCATTGGGTACACGTTCCCCCAAACCGCTATGTTCAAGCGGGACCAATTAATCGTCCTTCTGTTTTAGCATCGGATAAAACTGTGTTGTGCCAATCTACATTTGTACGAATAGTAACAACGCTTTCACATGCTGCTTTCTATATCTTTCTTACTATGCCTATTCTTCTCTTGGCGTGGGTGGTAACACTTAATATTTGGTTTACTGTTTCAATGGTTTCAATGGCCGCTGTTTTCATATATCTGTTTATCAGAATACATGATGCAGTTCACCATCCAGGCCTGAGTCGGCTGGAATACTTCCAGTGGTTCTGGTTTCTCGATCACCATCATTACATCCACCACATAGACAATGACGCGAACACCAACTTCCTACTTCCCCTCGGTGACCTGTTAATGGGAACGCTCCGCTTGGAGCTGACAGCGGAGGAACTGGATCGATGGCCAAGCTATGCTGAGGCCCGCACATTGTTAGATAGCTGATAATACGACTTAAACTTTAACAGCAGAGCAGTAGTAAAGTCATGATTTTTGCTTTTTCTTCTGCCAGGTATAGCCGTATCCAGCTGCAGCTGTAAGGAGTACAATCGTGTACGTTATAATAGTACCCATCTGCCAGGCAGTGTGCTGGTCAAATTTTGAGATAAGATAATAGAGAAATAGGATTGGGATGGCAAACATCTCTACCCAAAACAGCTTTAGCCACCACATTTTAAAAGGTCTCCACCAACATATCCCCGTGGTTGCCCACCAGCGCTATGATAATAATGGCAGCCAATAGGATATGTAGGGTGATGGCGGGATACGCCAGATTGATCACACGTTTGCGCAGCGATTTTTCTAATTTTTCCTTGTCTCCTTCCTTGTTCTTTATGGCCTCCAAGATACCTGTTGTGCCCGCAGCGCCCGCCACCAGAAGTACGGCCATGATTAGAATAATTCCAAAAAATATGAGTTTCACATTCATCCATGGCCGATAAAACACTCCCTCAAAACTGGACCACTTCAGGTATGTAAGCACGATTCCAACAAAGGGCGTTATAAGAAATGCTTTCATGACCCAATAATCAAACTTCTGGGCTAAGCGGGCACGGTCCAGACGAACATCAATTGGAAGTTCTCTGTTCATTAGGCTCCAACTTAGATTGAAGACCACAAAGTCACATCCAAGCCAAACTATTACAAGTAGAATGTGTGCCCACAACAAGATGCTTTCAATAATTCCCATATTGTCCTCTATTAACGTGTTACACCAATAATAATCCCGGTAATAAATGGGATTAACCAAATTGACCAGACAAACACACTGAATTTGTGGAAGCCGACAATTGCCTTTTCATTTTTCTGAAGAAGAACCAAACTCGCCCAGACCGCATGAATTATCATCAAAATTATGGCCAAGAGCCCGGTGCTTCCGTGCAGATTAAATTGTATCGTTCCTCCTGCAATTAAACGCATATAATTTGTGCCTATTGTGTCTGTTACAACTCCCGCCCAGAAGAAGGCAAGATGCCACACCTTAAGTCGTCCGGCAATGCGCTCACTCCACACACCAATTGTATAGCAGATGAGAGCAGAAACGATATATATGACAGCTAATTGTAACAGCATTATTTCTCTCTCCTTAAGTTGTTTCTACACGGTCGCTTCAGGTATTGTCCTTGTGGTTCCCCTACTATATTTCCGTTATTATAGATGGTTGTTCCGCGCAGCAATGTTGTTTTTACTTTTCCAGTTAACTCGTATCCCTCAAAAGGAGAATAACCCTGGGAGGATACCGACTCCTCAGCCTTAACAGTAAAAGTTTCGTCAGGATCAAATAGAACGATATCAGCATCATAGCCCGGTGCAACATCTCCTTTACCCAGAAGACCGAATCGCTTGGCGGGATTCCAGCTGGTCATTTCGGCAATGCGATTGTAAGAGAGCCCCCGCTTGGTTCCTTCGCTGAAGAACCCCGAGAGGAGATATTCTGTACCGCCAAAACCCGACTTGGCTAAAAAAACTTCTTCAGGGTTCCTCGAGTCAACCTTTATCTCTTTTGAACAGCAAGCGTGATCGCTTACCACCCAATCAATTTTACCGCTAATTACTGCCTCCCAAAGGGCTTCTACATCTTCCCGAGGGCGGATTGGAGGATTTACTTTGGCAAAGTTTTTGTTGGGACAGTCCACATCAAGAAGCAGGTGACCGACTGTTACCTCCCGCCGAAAATTTATGTGTGGGAATGTCTTCTGCATGTCCCACGCTGCATCCACCGCCTTACGTGAAGAGAGATGTAGAAGGTTGATGTTCACACAATTGGTCTCATACGCAAGATACGCTGCGATGAAGATGGCCAAGCCCTCTGAGTGTGGCGGCCGAGACTCGTGGTAAGCTCTAAGCCCAAAATTAGAACCACTCTCTTCCACCAGCCTGGTATAGGCGGTCATAATTTCAGCAGTTTCACAATGTAGGCTTAGACTGATGTAGTCTTGGATATCAGGATGGGAATCCATGGCCCGCCGCACCCCTCGCATGATAAATTCAAAGTGAGCCAAGTCGTAACGGTCTTCAGGTGAGATCATGAGAAAATTGCTCTGGTCGTCCGACTTTCCGTGTAGACCGTGACTGCCGTAAAACATGAAAATCTTGAATGAGGTTACACCATATTCATCAATCAGCAGCTCAATCTCATCGATATGGCTGCCCATCATGGGAGCCAGGTGGTAGGCATAATCCACGTGAAAGCGGTTATTAGAAATATCCAGTACTTCAGGGAAGAATTGTGCGTAGGGACCAGACTTATTCATATAATATTGCCCGGTACGCATGTAGTTAATACTGCTGGTGACACCACCCATAGCAGCCGCCTTACTTTCTGACAGTGCGTCTTGTTCAAGCGGGGAATAAATTCCCACGTGCATATGACTGTCAACTACTCCAGGGAAGGCAAGGCAGTTATTACCATCTATAACATTTTGAAATGATCCAGCGACCAAGCCATTCTTAACCGCGGTGATTTTTCCACTCTTAATCCCAATATCCATTGGTTCAACGGTTATCTGATGTGGTCTGACCACCCGCACATTTTTTATGATGGTGTCAAATTGGTCTTTCATTCTCGTAGTTTTTTTGATTTATGGTTTATGAGGTATCATCTCCAAGGTGCGAAATCTGCAGGATTTTCCACCCAACCAGTAGGTGGTTTAGATTTAGCCGGAACACCGCTGTAGTTTTCAGTGCCAAGATTTAATGACGAAACATCCATCACATACGAATACATAGACCAGCTTCCCGGATCGCTGCGGGTATATACCATCTTCTTCCCGTCTGGTGAAAAAGCACCCATTCCATCCCACTCCTCATTGAAAGTTATCTGTCTCATTTTGCTGCCGTCTGCCAAATCGCATAGGAAAAGTTCCCAGTTATGATCTCCAACAATGCGCACGACAAGAAAGTGTTTCCCGTCAGGAGCAGGAAATGGTGCCCAGTTCATGTCGTGAGTAAAGGTTCGTTGCTGCACATCTAAATCTTGACCGAGAAATTTTAGTGTAAATATATTCATAGGCGTTTGAGTGTGTGTGCCGTTTCGCTCATCCATTTGATTTAGAAGCAACTTTTCACTTTGCTTCCAAGCCCGAAAGATGACAGTCTTGTTATCAGGCAAAAAATAAGCCTCTCCTTCCTGCCAGTCTTCCGTAAATGTGAGTTGTGTTTGTTCTGTTCCATCACTCTTCATGCGCCACAGATCAGCATTACCGTTAATCTGTCGCCCAAAAACGATCCACTTCCCATCAGGAGAGACCGTACATTCAGCATCGTACCATTCATTATTTGTCAAACGACGGACGTTACCACCATCCAAGTCAGATGAATATAGTTCTGCTCCCTGGGGATAGTCTTGATCATCCGACCAGTTACCAGCCGGAAAATCGTTTATATGATCACGTGTTGATGTCCAGAGTAATTGGTCTTTATCCGGGTAGAACCAAGAGCAGGCGTCCATGCCCCTATCGTTAATTCTAAGGATATCTTCACCCCTATCAGTAAAGGTGTAAGTTAACGCCCCACCGACCTTACCTCTGCCAGGATCCTGAGCATCTGGATCATTAATCTGAGCGATCAGGTATAATCCATCAGGTGCATAATAAGCTTCGCCATTTTCGAGGAGGTTGGGAATCTTGTACGTAGGCAGTTCCCTAGAGTTTGTTGTTGAATCGCCAGAATCTCCTGCGGCAAGAGTTAAGCAGGTCGTAATTCCGATGATTACAAACAATATAGCAACGCTTTTATTTCTCATAATTGTCCCACTTTTATTCAAAATGGATTATTTTATTTTTTTTCAAATCATCAATTTCCTGCTTACTATATCCCAGATTTTTGAGAATACTTTTTGAATTTATTCCAATTTTCTCCGGCGGGTCGGAGCGATTATTAAAATCTTTAGTACCATATTTTATTGGAATTCTCGGCATTTTGGTCTCTGTCCCATCGGGAAAAATTGTTTTCAGCAATCCCGAACCTTGATTGAGTTGTGGATCATCAAAAAGATCTTCTGGAGTGGAGATGGGGGAAAACGGAATACTAGCCGCCTGACATTTTTCAACAACTTTTATTTTGGTTAGCCCTGCCAGCATCTTTTCCAAGTCTGGAAGAAGCCATTCACGCTCCTCAATTCGATTGTTGTTGGTTTTTAAGCGGCTGTCATTGAGCAAATCTCCTCGTTCAAAAATATTACAGAACCGCTCCCAATGTTTGTCGCTGATTAGACCAATAAAAACCTTTTCATCGTCTTTTGTATCAAAAATGCGGTAGACTGACCATGCACTAACTCTCGCCGGCATAGGTGGGATTGGGTCTTCTGAGAGGGCAGCATAAGCCATATGCTGTCCCATGAGAAAAGCACAAGTCTCAAACAGTGCGCTTTTGACAAGGTTACCCTTGCCGGTTTGTTCTCGCTCGTATAAAGCAGTTAGTATAGCAATCACAGAAAACATTCCCCCGGTAATATCTATAACTGATGCGCCTGCCCGCGTGGGCTGACCTGGCGGCCCTGTCATGTATGCCAATCCACCCATCATCTGAACAACCTCATCCATGGCATGACGATTTTCGTAGGGTCCATCCAAAAATCCCTTCAGCGAAGCATAAATAAGTTTTGGATTAATTTCTTTCATGGCTTCGTAACCATAACCGAGGCGATCCATCGTCCCCGGCCCGAAATTTTCTACCAAAACATCAATTTGCCCAACAACCTTGTGAATGATTTTTCTCCCCTTATCTGATTTAATATTTACCGCAAGACATCGTTTGTTGCGATTATAAAAAGGGTAGTAGCCTATGCCAAAGCCCCGGAGTCTACGGGTTGGATCTCCTGTCACGGGTTCCACACGAATTACATCCGCACCCATATCAGCCAGTATAAGTCCGCAAGATGGCCCCATCACGGCGTGTGTAAACTCAGCAACTTTGATAGTTGATAATGGTAAATGGTCGGTTTGAATCATAATTCTTCCTGAAGAGATTTCAAAACATGTGCAACATGTTTTAAATGTGAACACATGGCTACCTCCGCCCCCTCCTCATCTTTTTGAATAACACTATAGAGAATTTCTCTGTGATAAGTAATAGCGGAGTCTAATTCTTCTTTAAAATCGCGGACATAAGTTCTCTCATTTCTAAGAATCCGAATTATAGCTTGGATGAGCACTACAAAGGCAGTATTACCGGAAGCTTTGGCTAATTCAATATGAAATTCTGTGTCTGCGTCAACGAACTTTTTCGGCCGATTTTTGCTGACTATCATTTGGTCGAGAAGTTTCTGCATTTTTTTGCAGTTTTCTTCGGTCCTGTTTTTTGCTGCCAGGCGAGCAATGGGTGTCTCCAGAATAGCCCTGGCTGTTTGTAAATCTTCCTTGTCTACCTTTTCCACATCTAAGAGTAAATGCACTGACGCTACGATACGGTCTCTTGTGTTGTTAGCCACAAAAGTTCCCCTACCTACCATAATGTCCACCAACCCGATCTCAGCCAGAGACTTAATAGCTTCCCGCACAGCCGTCCGGCTGACACCAAACTGCTCCGCCAACTGTCTTTCAGAGGGGAGACGGTCACCTTTATTAAGTTCACCGGATCGGATCATTCGTTGTATCTGATTGACTATTGACTTATAAAGTTTCTGTTGTGGTGCGATGGGTTTATATTTGACATTCATTCAAGTGTCCTCCCCAGTAAAAAATTGTATTGCAAAAGATGAAATTAATCCTTAGTCTCCTCGCTAGAACCCAGTTCATTGGTCATACCATCATACCAATAAACCTACACAATTATCCGGGTGAATCATAAATAAATATACCTTGATAATCAATCAATCTGGGTAAAATAACAATATGGCAGGCCTGACAATTACGGAAAAAATAATGGCTCACCAAAGCGGACGGGATTCTGCCAAGCCGGGTGAACTCGTATGGGTTGACATTAATTCTGTCATGACAATGGACTATCTTGGAAACCAGACTTTCAAGCTATTCGATTCCCTTGGTGCTAATGACTTATTCAATCGTGACAAGGTTATTTGCGTTTCCGACCATCTTGTTCCCCCACCATCTGAAAAATTTGCCAACTTGTTGAACGATTGGCGAAACACCGTGAAGCAGCATAACGTAAAGTACTTCTACGATTTTGGCGAACAGGGGATTGCTCACCAAATCATGGTAGAGGACGGCCACGTACTTCCGGGGACAGTAAGTGTGGGGACAGATTCTCACGCCAATTCTTATGGTGCAGTCGGTGCAGTGGGGAACGCAGTAAGCGTGACTGACGCCGCTGTTGCAATGGCGACTGGCAAAGGGTGGTTCAGGGTTCCCGAGAGTGTAAAATTTTCTATAACAGGAGAATGGCAGCCATGGGTCATGGGGAAAGATCTGTCGCTGCACATAATGAACATGATGCACTGGAACGGTGATCTTATCTACAAGGCTCTTGAATATACTGGCCCTGCCATCCAAAACCTTTCTATGGCGGGACGTATCACGCTTTGCAATATGACTGTTGATTTAGGAGCGAAGAACGGAATTATTGCTCCTGACGAAAGAACGAAGAACTATTTGAGCGGAGTAGCAAAGGGTGAATGGGAAATGATAACAAGTGACCCCGATGCAGCGTATGAAGCAGAATATGAAATTGATGTGACGAATATGGGCCCAGTTGTTTCCAAGCCGGACAAATTGGATGACGTTGTATCCATCGAGGAAGTTGTTGGAACGAAAATTACTCAGGTTTTCATAGGTACTTGTACCAATGGCCGCGTGGAAGATTTCGGTATCACCGCCGCAATCCTAGAAGGTAAAACGGTCCACCCTAGTGTGAATATGCTAATGGTTCCTGCAAGCCAAACCCAATTTCTAGAGGCGATGGAAAAAGGATATGTATCCACGCTGGTAAAAGCTGGCGTGGCAATTGGGACGTCCGGTTGTGCACCATGCTTTGGCACTCATCGTGGTGTTGCTGGCGACGGTGATGTGATCCTGAGCGCAGGGAACAGAAACATGCAAGGCCGTATGGGGAGTAAAAGTGCTCAAATATATCTTACTTCCCCGGCTGTGTGTGCCGCCTCAGCACTTGCTGGAGTCATTACAGACCCACGGGACCTACCTATGCCTGAGAACTTAAGGACAACCTATGGCGAATAATTTTAAGGGAACGGTTTGGAAAGCAGATGGTTATGTTTTCGCCTATGATATCATTAAGCAGGAATTTTGGACATCAGCTCTGGACAAAGAAGAAAACAGTAAATGGGTTATGGCTGGTGTCCACCCGGATTTTGACAAGGAAAATGGTTTTAAATCTGAAGGGTATTCGTTTATAGTTGCTGGAGATAATTTTGCAGGAGGTGGGAAGAGCATTGAACATGTGATTACCGGTCTCATGGGTGCCGGCATCAAAGCGGTGATTGCGGAATCTTTTTCAAGGCTGCAGTTCCGAAATGCGATCAATTATGGGATGTCCTTTATCACTTGTAAAGGTATTAAAGCATTTGTATCTACTGGTGATGAATTGGAAATTGATTCTGTTTCCGGGAAAATTGAAAATATAACAACAGGACAAAAAATTCAGGCCGCACCTGTTGCGCCGTTTGTGGCAAAAGTAGCAGAGGCAGGTGGACTTGTTTCTTATATTCAAAATGTAATTGCAGAAGGAAAAATAGGCGAGTTAAGATGAAACCAAACCAGATGAAGGCCAAACTTCTAAGCGGCAAGCCGGTTTTTGGCTGTATTGCCCCTAATTCCGATCCAACCCTCATTGAAACTTTAGGGCTTATCGGGTTTGACTATCACATTTTGGATTGTGAACATGGACCATCAGATATGTTGGAAGTGGAAAACTTTGCACGTGCCTGTGAAGTACGTGGAATGACACCCCTGGCTCGTGTACGGGAATTAAATCGTCATCTAATCCTACAATTCATGGACGCTGGGATTATGGGACTAATCGTTCCCGGAATGCAAAATGCGGAGATGGTCAGGGAGATGGTCAATGCTGTAAAATACCCCCCGACCGGGGATCGTGGCTTAGGTCCTATTCGTGCGGCAGATTACATGCTCGGAGAAATGAGTCAGGAAGAATATGTAAAATATGCTAATGAACAGACCATGGTTTTTCCTCTGTTTGAAGATATTGAAGCATTGGAAAATTTAGACGAAATGGTAAAAGTTCCCGGAGTTGACGGGCTTATCATTGGTCCTAGGGATTTAGCCATGTCCATGGGGTATATTGATGGCCCCGCAGGTCATGATGATGTAAAGGAAGTGGTGGACAAGGTTATAAAGACTGTTCTGGTCGCGGGCCTATTTGTTGGAACAGTGGCCCCTAACGGTTCCGCAGCTAAAAGTCTTGTCGAACGGGGCGTCCAAATTTGCCTTGGCGGTGTCAACGGCTTACTGGTCTCTGCCGGTCGGGCATATCTTAACGAAGCCAAGAGTTAATTTGGTAGGGAGGAGAACCGAATGTCAACACTCATCGTATTATTCAATTTAAAGAAAGGTCAGTCTGTAGAAGATTACGAAAAGTTTGCAAGGGAAGTGGATGTGCCCGGCATACAGTCTTTAAGGTCTATAGATGATTTCAAGGTTTATAAATCATCTACGCAACTTTTTTCCGAAGAGCCACCCCCCTACCAATATTTTGAGGCGATTGATGTAAATGATATGGACACATTCGGCCAAGAAGTGCAGGATGAAAGGGTGCAGGAAATCGCAGGAAAATTTCAAGAGATGGTTGAAAGCCCCACGTTCATCCTGACAGAACAGATCGCATAAACAATTGAAAGAGTTAACAGGTAAAACAGCAGTTATCACCGGTTCCGGAAGAGATGGTGGCATTGGCAAGGGGATTGCCTTAGCGTTCGCCGACGCTGGATGCAATGTAGTCATAAGTGATCTTGGCGAAACAAATGACCCGCGTTTTGGGGAAGATCATATCGGCACAACCGCTGAAATGACAGCCATAGTTCAAGAAGCGAAAATTAAAGGAATAAATGCCATTGGTGTCCCTTGTGATATACGTAGTGAAACTGCTGTAAAAAACCTGGTTTCTACAACGATAGAATCGTTTGGTTCTCTTGATATTCTGGTTAATAATGCCGGCGTAGGTTTTTTAATGGAACCCTTGGTTGAATTCAAGGAAGAAAGTTGGGATGCTGTACTGGATGTAAATCTCAAAGGTGCATTTCTTTGCACAAAGCATTCTGCAAAACAGATGATTGATAAAGGTCGAGGCGGGCGTATCATTAATATCGCTTCTCAAGCAGCCAAATCCGGCTTCCCATTTGCTGCGGCTTACACTGCATCAAAACACGGAATGGTAGGTCTGACCCGATCCAATGCTGTGGAACTTGGTCAGCATAAAATTACCGTAAATGCTGTATGTCCGAATCATATTACTACCGGATTGGGCCAATGGCAGAATGAATTTTTCAGCAAAAAGATGGGAATAAATTATGACGACTATCTTCAAGGAATTCGAGACAGAGTTCCACTTGGACGCGTTGGGATGGTGGACGATATTGCAAAAGCCTGCCTCTTTCTTGCCTCTGATCAGGCTGAGTATATTACGGGAGAAGCGCTAAACGTGAGCGGCGGCGAGGAAATGCACTGACAGTTAAGTGCGCACTTCCATCATATAAAATATTATGGCCTATCGAATTGGCATTGATATCGGCGGGACGTTTACAGACATTGTCTTGCTTGATGAAAAATCCAAACAGCTGCACTTAGGTAAAACCTTAACCACTCACGGTGACCCCACAGATGGAATTGTGAGGGGCGTAACCAATGTTCTTGATGCGGCCTTGTCTCCACCCGCAGATATTTCCCTAATTCTTCACGGAACCACATTGGTTGCTAACGCCGTAATTGAGAGAAGAGGAGCCCGAACCGGGTTGCTGACGACCGCCGGCTTCGAAGATGTACTGGAAATTGGCCGGGAACTACGGTATGATATTTATGATCTCAATATTGTAATGCCCGAACCACTTGTACCCAGGTATTTGCGGATAGGTGTGGAAGAACGTATTGATAAAGACGGCCTAATTGTAAAACCGTTAAATAAGACACAACTTTCCAGAGCAGTTCAGGTGTTGGTTGATAAGAAAGTAAAATCCATTGCAGTATGTTACCTCTTCGGTTTTACTAACCCGGAACACGAGCAGGCGACCAAGGATTTCATAAATGAGAACCATCCTGAAATATATGTGAGCACTTCCACAGAAATTCTGCCGGAGATTCGTGAGTATGAACGTGTTTCTGCCACGGTCATGAATGCTTATATCCAGCCGCTTACTCAACAATATCTTTCCAAACTTGAATCGCGCTTGCTTGATCTAGGAATTTCCGGCACCATCAATATTATGCTCTCCAGTGGACGACTGACTACGTTGTCTGGAGCGACAGATGCGCCTATTCATCTTTTGGAATCGGGTCCCGCCGGAGGGTCAATGACTGGAGCTTTTGTGGCGAAAAAAACTCACAGGGAGAATCTCCTTACATTTGATATGGGCGGAACAACCGCAAAAGCATCGCTCATTAATAATTTTGAACCGGATATCACCAATAATTTCGAAATTGCACGTGTTCGACGGTTCAAACGGGGTAGCGGTTTGCCGGTTAGAATACCTGTAATAGATATGATTGAGATTGGCGCTGGTGGCGGAAGCATAGCAAAAGTCAATAATTTGGGGTTGCTAGTGGTCGGGCCCGAAAGTGCGGGATCAGAACCTGGCCCTGCATGCTATGATCGTGGGGGTGTCCTTCCTACCGTAACGGATGCCGATTTAGTATTAGGGTATTTAAATGAAGATTATTTTCTTGGCGGGACTTTGAAACTAAACAGAAATAAATCCGAAGAATCAATTCGAAAACACTTGGCTGAACCCCTTGGGCTGTCTCTGGAAGATGCTGCATTAGGCGTCCATAGGGTAGTGAATGAAAATATGGCTAATGCTGCTCGCGTTCACATAATGGAAAAAGGTCGCGACCCGAGAAATTTTACCATGATGGCTTTTGGCGGTGCTGGGCCAGTTCATGCTTTTAATGTTGCTAAGCGATTAAACATCAAACAAATTTTAGTACCCGTAGGTGCCGGCGTTGCTTCTGCTATTGGATTTCTGGTCTCTCCTCTTGCTATAGATAGTGTTCGCAGTTATATTGATAAATTGAGCACGATGGATTGGGAGAAAGTTAATGGATTCCTTGTCGACCTTGAGACAGGAGGCCGCACCTTTTTGACTGAAGCCGGCATTGAGGAAAGTGAAATTTCTGTTGCTCGTCAATCGGACATGAGATATTTGGGGCAAGGATATGAAATAAAGGTTCCTATTCCCAGTGGTGAACTGACATCAAAAACAGTTCCAAATATAGAAGAGAATTTCTCTGATGTTTATAGAACCCTTTATTCCCGGACCATAGACAACGTTCCTATCGAAGGCGTCACCTGGCGGGTCTTATCTAAAGGTCCGTCTCCAGAGATAAACCTTCAGCATGTTCTGGGGCCGGAAAAACAATCACCTCTCAAAGGGAATCGAACAGTGAGATTTTCAGAATTGGAAACCCCTCAGGAATGCCCGGTTTATAACAGATATGGCTTAACCGCAGGTGACCAGATAGACGGCCCGGCTATTATTGAAGAGAAAGAATCCACCTTCATCATTGGACCGAACAGTCGCTCTACTGTAGATGAACAACTCAATATTGTTGTGGACTTAGATATATCATGAGCAAGAAAACTTATGATAGCATAACCCTAAGCGTTCTCTGGTCAAGATTACTGGCAATCGTAGATGAAGCTGGCACAACACTTCAGAGAACATCTTTTTCAACAATAACTCGTGAATCCAACGATTTTGCCGTTGTTTTAATGGATAAGAAAGGGCGATCTATTGCCCAATCTGCTATCAGTGTCCCATCTTTTTTGGGTGTGATCCCCATGATGACAAAACATTTATTACATAGTGAGTTTCCAGAAGATTCGTGGAAACAGGGTGATGTGGTTACCACCAACGACCCACAACTTTGTGCCGGTCACAAACCAGATGTAGGCGTTGTATCCCCGATCTTTTATAATGAGAATTTAATCGGATTTATGGGTACAATCTCTCATGTCCCGGATATTGGCGGTGTTTTGTGGGGGGCAGGAGCTAGGGATGCCTACGAAGAAGGATTGCTTATTCCTCCCACGAAACTCTATTCCGAGGGAGTTGAGAATGATACACTAATAAATTTGATCCGGCGGAATGTGCGGGCACCCAAGCAAACTGTTGGAGATATTCGAGCACAAGTCGCTGCAAACGACCAAGGGAAAAAGGGATTGATTGCGCTTATGAAAGAAACTGGTTTGGATTCCATTGACAATTTGGCGGAACAGATCATAGTTACCTCAGAAAAAGCCATGCGTGAAGCTCTCATGGAGGCGCCAGATGGGACTTATCGCTACAGCTATGATGCGGATGGTGATTGTGGTGACGAACCTGTACGCATTGAATGTGCAGTTACAATTAGTGGTGATGAAATCACTGTGGATTATGAGGGGACAACCGGAGCACACTCACTAGGGATTAATTCTGTCCTGAATTATACGTATGCTTATACAGCATATCCAATTAAGTGTGTGTTTAGCCCTGAGGTTCCAAATAATGATGGAGCATTCAGACCGATTAAAGTTACAGCCCCCAAAGGGTCTTTACTGAACGCCACGGAATTTGTGCCGGTTGGTGCTCGCAACATGACAGGGAATATGTTGCATGCACCCGTGTTTGGTGCTTTAGTACAGGCTGTGCCCGATAAAGTTCAAGCGGATTGCGGAGCACCGTGCTGGTGTGTAGTATTGAACGGATACAATCCAGATAAAAATGACATGGAATTTGTTGAATATTTTTTCTTGAATGGAGGCGGTGGAGCACGCCCAGATAGAGATGGTGAGGGGATACTTAGCTTTCCTACAAATATATCCAACGTGCCGCTGGAACTTCAGGAAATGTCTGCACCTATACTCTATCATAGAAAAAAACTTATTCCTAACTCTGCGGGTTTGGGCCAATTTCGGGGCGGGCTGGGACAGCAAATCACATTTGAAGTAATAAGCGAGGGAGGATTAAATATGTCCCTTCTTACTGAAAAGCTGAACAACGTGTCTAGGGGCATGCGGGACGGTAAAGATTCTGCAAAAGGGGAGTTGATAATAGAGCCCGAAAAACAGATACCCCCCAAAGGTATTGTCCGCTTGAAGAAAGGCGATAAAATTACCATGAAAATGCCCGGTGGCGGTGGATACGGTAATCCAAAACACAGGGATCTCGCAGCCCGAGAAAGAGATCTGCTAAATGGTTATATCTCAGAGGAGTAATTCAATGGAAGCATACTATGCACTACCCCTTCAAGTGGCTTGTGAAGCTGTGAATAACGCACTGAACAGGGAAGAGGCAACACTCATCATGGAAAGGACAATTGATCGGATCAGCAAACAGATAAGTACAAGTAAAAGATTTATAGGTGAAGATTGCCGTCTGGTTGTTTTGCCCGAATATTTTCTTACATCTTTTCCCATGGGAGAATCTATTGAGGAATGGGCTAACAAAGCTTGTGTAGATATGGATGGCAAAGAGTATGATGCTCTGGGTGCCATTGCACAAAGTTATGACATTTATCTTTCTGGGAATGTTTATGAAAAGGACCCCAACTTTCCCGGTAGTTACTTTCAGACTTCTTTTATTATTGATCCTTCCGGTGATGTGGCTCTGCGCTATCGCCGGCTTAACTCCATGTTTTCAGTTACTCCCCACGATGTGTGGGATAAGTACCTCGAACTCTATGGCTCAGATGCGATCTTCCCGGTAATCAAAACAGAAATCGGTAATCTTGCCTGTATCGCTTCGGAAGAAATACTGTTTCCAGAAGTCGCACGGTGCCACGCCTTGAAAGGAGCGGAAGTTTTCTGCCACTCATCCTCAGAAGTGTATGGACCTGCGGCATCCCCTAAGCGGATTGCCAAACAGGCTCGAGCTTTTGAGAATATGGTTTATGTGGTGTCAGCGAACAGCGCAGGAATTAGCGGAACAAACATTCCACAGTCTTCTACAGATGGTGGTTCAATGATTGTGAATTATAAAGGGCACATTGTGAACGAGACAGGCCCGGGGGAGAGTATGGCAGCTAGCGCTGAGATTGATCTTGTGGCACTGCGGCGCAACCGGAAGCGCCCCGGTATGGACAACATGATAGCACGCCAGCGTCCTGATCTGTTTGCAGAAATGTATGATAAGTCAGATTTCTACCCAGCCAATACGCTTCTAGACAAAACAGCTGACAGAGAACACTTCCGACGACTGCAGGAAGAAACTATTGAGCGGCTGATTAAAGCGGGAATTCTTTCCTAGTGTCAATAAGCGCTCGCAACCCTCGTACGGGAGAAAACGACTATCTCTTTGATCCTCCGACCCAAAATGAAATAGCTTCCCTTTGCGGTGATCTCCGGGTGCATCAGTCTTCCTGGAAAGAGAGTGGGGTTGATGCTCGCATCTCCGCCATGCAGGCGTGGAAGAAACAGTTAGAAGAGCGTCAGGAGGAGTTAGTTAATGTTCTTAAGATGGATACGGGTAGGATTCATGAAAGTATCTTGGAGGTAGAATCTCTTTCGAACACCATTGACCGTTGGTGCGATATTGCTCGAAACCTTTTTGATCGGCGAGAAAGTGTAGACACATCCGTTCCTTTCATCCAAATGTCCCAGCAATGGGTCCCGTACTCGCTGGTGGGCATCATAAGTCCGTGGAATTTTCCTATACTGCTTACCCACATCGATGCTATCCCCGCACTTCTGGCCGGGTGTTCTGTTATTATTAAGCCAAGCGAAATAACACCTCGTTTTGTGGAACCGCTCAAGGAGATTGCCCAGTCAGTTGCCGGCTTGGAAGGTGTTCTTTGCTATGTGCAGGGTGATGGCGAAACAGGTGTGGCCATTGTTGACGAAGTGGACCTGATTTGCTTTACCGGGAGTGTAGCAACAGGCCGGAAGGTTGGTGAACAGGCAGCCCGCAACTTTATTCCCGCCTTCCTGGAGTTGGGCGGAAAGGATGCCGCCATTGTGCTGAAAGGGGCGGATCTTGACCGGGCAAGCTCAGCCCTGGTGTGGGCATCTATGGTCAATGCAGGACAGTCATGTCAGTCCATAGAACGTGTCTATGTGGAAGAGGCGATTCATGATCCCCTGGTAGATATGCTGGTAGAGAAAGCGGGACGCCTTAAGCTGGCTTATCCTGAGTGCAATAGCGGGGAGATTGGGCCCATCATTTCCCCAAAGCAGACGGCCACAATCATAGAGCATATCGAAGATGCGACAGAAAAAGGCGGGACGGTTCACTGTGGAGGAAAGCTGGAGTATCACGGCGGTGGTGACTGGATCCAGCCCACGGTGATTTCCAAGGTCAATCACGATATGAAAATCGTGACGGCAGAAACATTCGGCCCGATACTGGCTGTACTGGCAGTTTCATCTAGGGAAGTGGCGGTGGAACTGGCGAATGATACTGATTATGGTTTGAGTGGCGCCGTTTTTGCTGGAACTGAAGAGGAAGCAATGGCGGTCGCAGAACAATTAGACATAGGAGGTATAAGTATAAATGATGCCGCCCTGACGGCTGTGCTAAACGACGGTGAAAAGGACTCCTTCAAATATTCTGGCCTGGGTGGCACACGAATGGGACCAGGTGCAATCAAACGCTTTCTTAGGAGGAAAGCACTTTATAGTGCGGAGAAATCGGATATAGATCCATGGTGGTTTGATGGTGAAGGATAATAGTAAGAGGACACCAATGATCAAAAACACGAAGTTCTTTTACGGGTGGGTCATAGTCTTTTCGTCTTTTGTGATGCTGTTCATTTCCCAAGCTTACACTCTTGGGGGATTAAGCGTATTTGACAAGGAAATCTTGGGTGAATTTGGCTGGACCGTGGGTGATTATAAGCTAAAGGGACTCATAACCTTTTTCTTTGCAGGACTTCTGGCGCCGTTTATGGGTGCACTGGCAGATAAATACGGTGTCCGACCCTTAATGATTGTGGGTACTTTTCTTTTAGCAATGGGATATTTCATGTATTCTCAAATTGCTTCGTTGACCAATGTTTACGTTATCCATGTCCTTTTTGCCGGGGCATTGGCTTCTGCCGGTCTAGTGGTTAATGTGATGCTGGTTTCACGCTGGTTCAATAAACGACGGGGAACAGCTCTGGGATTCATCCTTATGGGCACGAGCCTGGGGAATATGATAGTCCCGAAAATCAATGTTCTTCTCATCCAAAATTTCCAATGGCGCCCATCATTCGTATATCTGGCAATGGCTCCTCTCATTCTTATACCGGTTATCCTTTTTATCATCAAAGAGTATCCATCTTCCATAGGAGAAAAACCGGACGGTTCATCTAAAGACGACTCGGGCGGTATCTCAGCAGAGCAGATAGAGAAGGGCGGCACGGATTATAGAGACGCCATGAAAAACCGAACTTTTTGGGAATTAACGTTGATTGCCATGTGTACTTTTTATGCAATTCTTGCATTGGCTGACCACATGTTTCTGTATATGACCGGAGAAGGTCATTCTCCCCAGATTGCTGCTTCTGGACTTACAGTACTTTTCGGCTTGGCCTTGATTGGAAAATTCTTTTTCGGATTTTTGTCAGACCATTTGGACAAAAAGAAAGTATTCAATATCAATATAGGTACCATGTTTGCAGGTTTGCTGGTTTTGGTAATTAATCCCCAAGCGCTCCTCTGGCCAGCTGTGGTACTTATCGGTCTTGGTTGGGGTGGACTATACACTTTGCTCCAGATTCTTACAGCGCACATTTTTGGAATGAAGGCTTTTGGGAAAATTATGGGTACCATGTCTATTCTAGATGCTTTTGGCGGTGGCATGGGAATGTGGCTCACGGGCGTGCTTTATGACCAAACCGGTTCATATACGTTACCGTTCAATGTAATAGCTGTTTTGGTAGGTATTGCTTTTGTACTATCATTCATGGTAAAAAACTCGTCTTCGCAAGCACAAACTACATAAGAAACTGTTATGACCGATCAACCCCAAAATCCATCTATTGTTGTAATTCGAGGAAAGCTGGCTGTGGACAGTGGAGAGATTTATGGAAAATATCTGGAAGCATCCAAACCCATTGCAGAGAAATATGATGCGAAAGTCGTAACTGTTGGTGATGCCATTATTAGGGACTATTTGGATGTAACCCTGCCCTTGAACATTGTGGTGTCTTTTGATACTGAAGAACAGTGTGACGGATATTTTCTCGATTCTGACTATGTTGAAATCAAAGAAAAATACCGCGATCCTAGCTATGAAGAATTGCGTATTTTGGTTTTCCGGGCCAGCAGTCCTATTGCAGAAAGTGATGCTGAATGTGTTGTTGCCAGCTTCGCAAATCTCATTCCGGGGACAGAAAATCAGTATAAAGAGTATTTGCAAGGTGTTCTGGAGATTGCCCCAAAGTTTGGATTAAGTTTGTTAGTTGGCGGTGAAGGCTTGGATAAGTCCTACGCCGATCCTGGATTTACGATCAATAGCCTGCTTACATTCCCCACAGCAGATGAGTCGGATGCCTTTTTTAACAATCCTGATTATTTAAAGATCGCGGAAAAACGCCAGGCATCGTACACCGATGCAGAGTTAGGCATGTTTAAACCAAGAATTCTGAATTTAGATTGATACAATGACATCTATTTTTTATTTGTCCTTAAATTACCCCTTACTAGCAGGAAACAAAGGGATGTAATAAATGAGTTATCCTGATAAAGTCATACTGACCGAAGTGGGAACGAGAGACGGCCTGCAAAGCGTTGCAGAGACTGTTTCCACAGAACAAAAGTTACAGACGATAAATGGTTTGGTTGATGCGGGGCTGAAACAGATTCAGGTTACATCATTTGTTCACCCCAAATGGGTACCCCAGATGGCTGATGCGGAGAATGTCTGTGCAGGTCTACCGTTAGCCGAAGATGTTATCTACAGCGGATTGGTTTTAAATGCTAAGGGCGTAGAACGGGCAGCTGAAGCGAGGCTGAAGCGGGTGGAGGCTTCCATTTCCACAAGTGACACACACAGCCGCAAGAATGCCAACATGGGACTGGACGAAGCACTGGATCATATGAAGAAAATGGTGGCACTGGCTCACGATGCTGGTCTGGAAGTTCGTGGCGGTTTGCAGAGCGTATGGGGCTGTGTTTATGATGGATATCCTCCTGATGAGCGTATTGTAGATATGGTTTCCAAAGTCATAGACATGGGAGTTGTCGCGCTCTCACTGGCTGATTCCACAGGAATGGCCAACCCAAATTTCATCAAACAGCTCCTTGAAAATGTTCTACCTATCTGTAAAGACACTCCTGTAGTTCTTCATTTGCATGACACCAGGGGGCTTGGTCTCGCAAATGCCATTGCCGCCATGGAATTGGGAGTTGATCAATTTGACACTGCCCTGGGTGGATTGGGAGGCTGTCCTTTTATTAAAGGTGCAACGGGCAACATTGCCACTGAAGACACATTAAACATGCTGAACGAAATGGGGATTGAATCGGGGGTTGATATCGGAAGGGTGGCTAATGTTTCAAAGGCTTTGCAGAGGGCAGTTCCGGAGAGCTATTTTACCGGTAAGCTGTACAAACTGGTGAACTAATGGGCCAGACAATTGTAGAGAAAATTCTCTCCCGCCATACGGGCAAAGAAGTATCAGCTGGTGATCTCGCCATTGTTAACGTAGATGCAGCCATGGCTACCGACGCAACAGCTCCCTTTGCTATTAAAGCCTTCCGAGAGATGAAAGGGGAGAAGCTGTGGAATTCAGAGAAAATGACCTTTGTCATTGATCATGGGGCACCGGCCCCTAACGAGCGTATCGCTAATCTCCATAAGATCATTCGCGAGTTTGCCACAGAGACAGGAAGCAATCTCTATGATGTTGGCTCAGGCATTTGCCACCAAATTATGATTGATGAGGGACACGTACATCCTGGAGATCTTGTAATAGGTGCAGACTCTCACTCAGTGACATACGGCGCTATAGGGGCATTTTCTACCGGTGTAGGGGCTACCGACTTGGCTGCTATTATGCTCACGGGCAAGACCTGGCTGAAAGTGCCCCCTACCATCCGGGTAGAATTAAACGGAAAGCCGAACCCAGGTGTACAGTCTAAGGATATAATTCTGGCTTTGGTTGGTGAGCTGGGCATGGACGGTGCCACATATAAAGCTCTGGAATATACAGGCTCTGCCTTGGAGCATCTGTCTTTGGGAGGACGAATGACAATTGCCAACATGGGCGTGGAGATGGGCGGTAAAGCAGGTGTAATTGAGACCACTGGCTTGAAGCTTCCTTATGAATTTGAACAAATGCTGCCCGATCCTGACGCACACTATATCTCACACCACTTCCTAGATGTCGCCGCCCTGAGGCCGAAGGTCAGCATACCTCATTCACCAGCAAACGTGACTGATATTGACGAAGTGTTGGGCACAAAAATTGATCTTGTTTTCTTGGGCACCTGTACCAACGGCCGCTTAGAGGATCTCCATACTGCGGCTTTGATACTGAACGGGAAGAAACTGGCACCTGGTGTTCGGATGATTGTTACACCTGCTTCCCGTCAGGTATTGAATGTCGCCATGGCTGATGGTACCCTGAACATTCTTTCTGATGCTGGTGCCACGTTCATTCCACCGGGATGTGGGCCGTGCGTGGGCACCCATTTAGGAGTACCGGGAGATTCAGAGACCATCCTATCCACAGCTAACCGGAATTTTCCCGGAAGAATGGGCAACCGGAATGCGAGAGTCTTTCTCTCTTCGCCAGCAACTGTGGCGGCCTCTGCACTCCAGGGTGAGATCACTGATCCTGCAGATGTTATTGAGGGGGCAGTGTTATGAAAGGTAAAGCCCATGTATATGATATAGATAACATTGATACAGACAGGATTATTCCTGGGAAATACACTAAAACACTCGACACATCTGAGTTGGCTAGGCACTGCCTCGAAGACCTGGATGAGGAATTCAGCAAAAAGGTTAACCAGGGAGACATCTTGGTAGCTGGTGAAAACTTTGGGTGCGGCTCATCCCGGGAGCAGGCGCCGGTTGCCATCAAAGTATCTGGAATATCCGCCGTAATTGCCAAATCGTTCGCCCGTATTTTCTTCCGAAATGCTATAAATGTTGGTCTTCCTATTTTGGAGATTGCTGATCATAAAGTTATTAATGGAGCCGAGCTTGACATTGATCTCCAATCCGGTATTGTTAAAGATATAGCGGATGGGAAAGAGTATCAATCAGCAAAAATGCCTCAGGTCATGATTGATATTCTGAATGAAGGAGGGCTAGTTTCTTATTTGGCTAAGTACGGCGATTATACAGTCTAAAAAATCAGTGAGAAAACGGTTTACAACATCAGCTCTGATATCTGTCGCGCTATTGTGCGGTGCATGCGTGATGCTGATTCCCTTGCAAGTGGGTCCTGCTACAGATATTTCAATTAAGGTTACTCCAGAGCGGATTGAACGTGGTGAATACTTGGCTAGTCATGTGTGGATTTGTTTGGACTGCCACTCAAAGAAAAGTGAGGAGCATTATTCCGGGCCCGTCATTCCTGGGACAGAGGGCATGGGTGGCCAAATTTTCGATAGTCGGTTCGGTCGGATTTATGCCACCAATATAACACCCTATGAACTAGATAGTTGGACTGATGGCGAGATCGTTCGCGCCATTACAGAGGGTGTAAATAAGAATGGTGAACCGCTGTTTCCATTCATGCCCTATACGCTGTACGGGCAAATGGATAGAGAAGATGTTTATTCTGTTGTTGCTTACCTGCGGACGCTGCAACCGATTTTACATGATGTTCCAAAAAGAGAATTGAAACAATCGGCAAAGTATCTGGTTCGAAAAATGCCCAGAAACGCAAGTTTACATCCCCGACCGGACAGGTCAGACACCGCCGCCTACGGTGAGTATCTTTCCATTGTATGTTACTTCTGCCATACTCCTCAAAAAAGAGGTAAGCCTGATAGAGACATGCTGTATGCAGGCGGTGTAAAACACCGTCTACCAAGTGGTGAAGTGGTTCAGTCTACCAATATAACGCCCGACGAGGAAACAGGGATCGGGAATAAAAGCAAAGATAACTTTATTGGTATCTTCAAAGCATTTGATTCTCAAGAAGCAAGAGAAATACTGATACCAACGAGGGAGAAAGGTTCAGATACATCCATGCCCTGGACATTGTTTGCCGGTATGACTCAAGAAGATCTTGGCGCTATCTACAACTATCTTAGGACCATACAACCCGTAAAAAATAAAGTAGAGAAGTATCCGTTGGAGTAGCACTCCACTGGTTCGGAATAATAGTATAACGACAGAAAGCTAAGAATTCTCAGGCAGAAAATTCCTTCTCTTTTGCTAGCTCTTCCACGTCAGGATCAACTTGGCCGTTCTCAATAGCTTCCCGCTCTTGTTGTATGATACGCAAGATACGGGCTATATACTCGGCGTGCCACCGTTGGCGTTCATCCGCAGCGGAATCGTCTGGCTCATAAGATTCAATCTCATCCCTACTTACTGAGCCGTTTTTTTCCAGAAGGCGCTCGATAGTATCCAGACGTTCACGCATTACAGCCAACTCTCCGGCAACAGACATGGTAATAGACAAGACTTTTTCTACCGTTGGGTCATTGAAGAAATATGGCCGCTTGCCCTTGGCTTTGGCTCCAACTGCTTTCAGGTAGTCAATGTCGATTTTTTTCATTGTTTCCAACCTCCAAATACGGTCCACATTGCTTCCCGTCCATGATCTTCAGAAAGCTCCTTCGCCGGTTTTGTTACATCACCCTCAACTGTCTGAGCCGCTGCTTGGAGTTCTATGTAGTCTTCCCCGGTGAATCCGGCTGCGGTCATAATTTCCTTGGAATCCATACCGTGCATTGTAGACCAGAACGGTTCATTGTTGTAGAAGCAGTCCCAATCCCGGAGAGCCTGCTCGCACAGATCCATGTCTGGTGTATACTGAGGCTGTTCCACGTGTAGGCAGAGTCCTCCCGGTTTTAGCATTCGATAGACCTCATTCATAATATTGCGAATGGATCTGGAGGATGTTTCATGGAGAAACATAGTCGTCTGGATCCAGTCGAAACTCTCATCTTCAAAATCCAGATTCTCCACATCGGCTTGAAGAAAGGTTACATTATTCACTCCGAAGGACTGAGCTCTTGCATGACCGTACCGCAGGACAGGTGCTCCTACATCCACCGCAACGATCTCCGCATCAGGATACATTTGTGCAATAGGTAGAACGTTGTGGCCGATGGTACACCCAATATCTAGGATTCGCTTGGGATTGAAGTCTGGGAATGTCTGCTTCACAGCAGCCGCAAGTGCTTTTCCGCCGCCGTCAATTGTGGGACCAACACCGCCTGTTGTAGTAACAAAAATCCCCGTGTCGTAGTTGGCGCCCACTGAGACGTCCCCCTCACACAGTTCTGTGTGGTAACCGCCGACCTGACAATGTATATCCACCACGGAGGCATACCGAGGAGACTTAATCTCAGGATTTAGTTGGAGTGTCGATTTGCCTTCATTCAGTTTATCCGCCTTTTCATTGAGTGTATTTATTTGGCGCAGAACAATAGACCGCCCCGCTTGCTGGCGCATTTCCATTGTGTTTCGCCGAAGAGCGCTCCACGCTTGGTAGTAAAGGTCCTTCTTTAAGGCGTGTCTTACTTCATGACGATTCTTAAAGTCACGACCATGTTCCTTCTTAAAAGCTGGCTGAACCCGCTTCTCGTACGCTACTCTGTTTCCTGTGGAGATCTCTGAGAGATGCTGATTCAGATTAGCAATAAAGTTATATCTGGCGGTCTCATCGTGAGTTAACTCAGGAAACATCTCATGTCTGAAAACCTTGGTATAGACTGGTGGTAGCTTGTTGGTTGATATTCCATTTTTCATAACTATCCTCCGTCGTTTTATTCGAGGTATGCAACATTGAGAAACTGTACTTCCAGATCTACGTCGATAACTGACAAGTCAGGGTTGGGTAGTTTGCCCTTCAAAATACGGTGTTTTGGTAGCCAGTATTTGCCGTTCTTCTCAAATACGTCGTCGTAGATAACTTCACCCACATCTTTTATCTTTTTTCCATTTTTTTCCAGATAGAACCTGACCGGGTAGTAGTTAGCGATATAACGGCCATCTTCGGTGATGATATTCTTCTCATGATGAATCGTGAACTTTACAGGCCCACCTAGTGTCCTGTTAAGTTTGCGTATCTCCTTCCCGTCCACCAAATACCATGAGCCCATAGCTCTTTCACCGTCCGCCGTGATTTCAATCATGCCGTCCCCGTGTTTCTTTACCAGTGTGAAGTAAGCGATATCTTTGGCATATCTTTCGTTGAAATCTTCAGGATTTCGATGCGTGACGAACTGGCTCACCTGAGCTCTGGCGAGGGAGCGTAACGGGCCGCTACAATCGTCGCACTCAAAGTCTATTATGAGGCTTTTATCAACTTTGACCGTTGCTTTGACTGGTTCGCCGCCGTGGTCAATGATCTCCAGATCAGCTTGCATCCCGGGGAAATTGTGATCCCAGGTATAGCGGTTGTCGTAGGCGGCTTTGAAGATCTTTCGTGCCTTGGGATCATCTCTCCATTTGGATTTTGCTTCAGCTACCGCCGCCACATGTGCGGTGACATCGGCTATAGAGGCAACCTTATCTCCTTGCAGTTCTGCCCGCTTTAGGCGGGCGTTGAGACCGATGACGCGCTCGCCAGTGATTTTGTCGATGGCTTCGTAATCAACACCAACAATCCCAACATTTCTGGCGAAGTAATACCATTGGGTTACCCAGGCGATGGAGGTGTTCCAGTGTAATCGCTGTTGTAGCACATCTGTGAATTGGCCCATCGGGGTGTTCAGAGTCTGCAGATGCTCAATCTCGGTTGTCCAATGCCGCATTCTTTTATAACGCCCAAGACCTTCCGGTTGGAGTTCTTCATCCTCTATCTCACTCCATTTATATTCTCTGCCGATAACCATGTTGGGTCGAATCATGGTAATTGCCGGCTGATAGGTGAAAACAATTCCACCGGGTCGGTGTTCGTAGGAGCCATGCATGCGCAGCCCCTCATTTGGGAAATAGGAGTAGAATTGATAGCTGCCGATATTGTCAACCATTTTGAAGGCGAAAATCTTGTCGAAAAAGTCACCGCCCATAAAAGCACGCTCTCGCTCTTCTGTTTTTGTTGTACCGTCCTTCATGGTGTATGACCAGTCATATGTCCAGGAATCGCCCTGATAAAGGGGAAAGTATTCAGCAAGATTTTCGATTGTTGGTGATTTTTTCCCTCCAACTTTCTGCCCGTTAATTGTTGCATGAATCAGATCACGATCAAAACGAAGGGTTTGCCCTGCCTTTGGAGAATAAATGGCAAACTCCTTTCGTACAACACCTACACCCTTGGCCAGATAGGTGACAGAACTGAAGGTCGAGCCGTTAGTATTGATGTACTTGAACGTACTCTTGAGGCAGTTCTTGAACTCACCTGCCGGTACACTGATACTCTCGTAGCCGTTAAATATCACTTCTGAGCCGCGGGCAGATCCATCACTAATTGCATGAGCAAAGGAATAAGGTTTACCAAAAGTGAAATTGGTATCGAAAAAGCGGAAGGGTGGATCGTTGGTTATCAAACCTCTGTTTTCATGCTCTCCCCAATGTAGGTAGCGATCAGCATCTATAGTCAACAAGTAGTACCAACCTCTTTGATCCTCCAGTTTTTTGACAACCTGACCGTCCTCAAGTTCGACATCACCCGCCACGGTGAAAGTTTTAAGGCTGTAGTTGATCTGACCATCGGGCTGAAAGTTCCTGAACTGGTAAGTCCAGCTGTTTCCATCTTGGAGTGGGTAGTATTCGGTTAGATCAACATTTTCAACAGCGTATGCAGGAAACAGTGCGAATATCGTTATAATCACAGATAGAATTATTCGATTGATTATTTTAATCATAATGAAATCTCCCTGTTTGTTGTTCTCTTTTTTATTATAGTTGTTTGTATCATTTCTGTTTGTCATTTCCCAGCAGCCATCCTAAATATTGGTTTTCGTATTGTAATGTGGATAATACGTTTTCAAGACCTTTTAGTATGCATATTTTACTGATGCTATGAAAGTTAGGAAACAAATGCAACAAAAAAGTTCTCAATAGTTATATTTGGGGAAACAAACCCATTGGTGTCTTAGTGAGGTTAATAATAGTTGCTTTCGATATGATGGTTCCGCCAAACTGATAATTGGGTGCTCAGCTCTTAAGTTTTTTTAGAGTAGTTTCGGCAAACTCTCTGAAAGTAGTTGATGTTGTGCTGCCCTGGCTGATGGGAAATTCTGGGACAAGAAGTCCCTCATTGTAACTTTTGTACATCTCGATCAGGTCGTTCGCATAATCGGGCGACGCTCCCCGGAAATTTATTATGGCATTCCGGGTATCCTCATAGGAGTACTGGATGTACTGAAGACTCGGGCGGTTTAAAACATCAGCCATAATCTCTGTAACTTGAGAGCAGCTTATGGACTCCGGTCCTAGTAATTCGCGTACACCGGGTTCTGGGTTCCCTGTTAGCGCAACAACTGCCGCCGCGGCAATATCCTGTGTGGCAACCATACTGAGCGGCAGGTCCGAATCAAGGGGCGAACCCCACACATTCTGATCTTGTATTGTCCTTTGGCTGAACAGAACATTCTCCATGAAATATTCCGGCCTCAAGATGTGGACGTCCACATTCTGGAGTTTTGCTAATCTCAGTTCATGTTCATTGTGGCCAGCGATGTGGCTTAGATTTTCCGTGATATGAGCGCCAATACTGCTCAACACCACAACACGTTGCACACCCGCTTTCTTAATGGCGGCCACCTCAGCATTACTTACCCGTTTCATAAACTCTCTAACGTTAGGAGTGGTCAGGTTTGGAGGAATCAAAGTGAAAACTGCTTTGGAGCCATCAAACGCCTTTGTCAGACCGTCTGTGTTGTCCAGATGACTGACGAAGGGATCCGCCCCTTTGGAAATGTATGACTTAAGAAATTCTCTATCGCGGCTTACCACTCTGATGGACAGGCCTTTGGCAAGAAGCCGAGCTGTAATCTTAGAACCAATCTGACCGGTGGCGCCCAGGATGGTAATCATGGGATCAGAATATACTCAACTTGAAAATTAAAAAAAGTCAGGAGAGAAAGTTTTTGTGCCACTATTTTGCCGTCCGTGTTAAGAGCGTTGTCTGCCATTTCTGGCGTTTTTCACCGGCGATTTCATCAGGCTCGTACCGTTCAATGTCATCCATTGTGAGTGCCCCCTTTTTCTCAAGAATCCGTTGTATTCAACATGAAACTTAATACTACCGTGAGAGAAAATCTTGTAAATTGAGTTGTCATTTCCCGTAAATAGTATTTTTATTGTGAAAAGTAAAAATATATTGTATAATAGTTAAGTAGCTTAACCATTAAGATAATTTGCTAAATAGTTTTGAAGGTCAATGACGAGATATTCACCAGACATATTTGAGAGAAACCTTCACGATGAAATCATATTTCTCCTCTTTGACATTGGAAATTTCTTCAATAAAAAGGGAGATTTGATTGCCAAAAAAGCCGGGTTGACCACCCTGCAATGGATAGTCCTCTTACATATCGCAAGAGAACCAAATTTACCCATAGTTCAAGATGGCGGCTCCCCCAATGCAGGTGTGTTGGCCTCAGAAATTGCTGCCAATCGAGGCGTATCTCGCGCTAACATCAGTCAGGTGATTTCCATATTGAACAATAATGGATTTATTTCCCAGGCAGATCATCCAATGGATCGACGTAGAAAAGTTTTACACATCACGAATAAAGGGATTAATGCATTGAAATCTATTCAGGATGAACGGCGATTTTTGAATGATCGTTTGTTCGAAATAATCCCGAGTCAAAACCAATTAATTTTAGTTGAGTCCTTGAAAGATTTGTTGGAGACAGTAAGCGATTTTCCTCATGTGAGTGATACTGAATCGACTGAATGAACAAATTCAATCCAAGCAGAGATCTAATAAAGAAAGAAATGAGAGTGGATTATTTCCCACCCATTACCCGCCGAAAATTCCTTTCTGCATCCGGACTTGCTGGACTTGGCCTTATACTTAAATTTTCTCCTTTAAATGCGGTCGTTGCTCCGAAACGGCCCTATCGAAAATTCGAAGATGTTATGCGGAACAAGTTTACCTGGGACAAGGTCGCCCGGGGAACCCACGGCACAAATTGCGCCGGGAACTGCGCTTTTAATGTTTTTGTGAAAGACGGAGTTGTTTGGCGTGAAGAGCAGCAAGGAGATTACGAGAGTACAGATGATACCCCTGATTATGGACCGCGGGGATGCCAGAAAGGATTGCGTCACGCCAAATATATGTATGGTAAACAGCGCGTTCTTTATCCCATGAAACGAGTTGGCAAGCGTGGGGAAGGGAAATGGGAACGAATCAGCTGGGAGCAGGCGCTAACGGAGATCGCTGATAAATTTATAGATGTTGCCGTAGAAGATGGCCCGGGAAGTATTTCTTGGGGTAGTGGAACCCAGATGAGCGTTAAGATTGCGTCTTATGCAGCCTTGGCACGACTGGCCAATATCACGGGGGTGACGGTAACGGAATTTTATTCTGGCGTCGGTGATCTCCCCACTGGAGTTTACACCACACTTGGGAAAGTATATGTGGGGGATACCATGGCCGCTATTTATAAATCCAAATGCGTTCTGATTTGGATGTCCAACCCAGCAGTGACGCGCATTCCCGACGCACATTTTTTCTGGGAAGCGAAGTATAACGGTACCAAAGTCATTTCTATATCACCAGAGTTTACCCCAACTGCCATGCATTCCAGTTTATGGGTCAATCCTAAACCAGGAACAGACGCCGCTCTTGCCATGGGTCTGGTTCACACTATTATGAAGGATAATCTGGTTCACACGGATTATATAAAAGAACAGACGGATCTACCTTTTTTGGTTCGGACTGACAATAAGAAATTTCTGCGGAAAACAGATACATCCATAATCTCTAAATTGGCGGTGGAAGACAATATTTTTTATCTCTGGGATAAGAAAACTAACCAGCCTGTTATTGCCCCGGGGACCGGATTAACGGATCCACCGCCAGGAAGGGATCGTAGAAAATTTGAATCTATTGAACTTGGGGATATTGATCCCGCATTGGAGGGACGCTGGATGGTATCTACTTTAGACGGTGATGTGGAGGTCACCACCGTCTATGAATTGCTCAAGGAAGAAGCAAAAAATTTCACCCCGGAAAAAGCGTCTGTGATAACGGGAGTAAATGCGGAAGTCATTCGACAGCTCGCCCGGGATTTTGCCAAGGCTCAACCTGCCATGATCTACGCTGGATACGCGGCCTGTAAATGGATTCATGGTGATCTGCTTCAACGGGCGTTTGTACTGCTGCTGTCTTTAACCGGAAACATTGGGCCGGAAGGGAGTGGATTGCAGATTTCCAATTCCCCCAAAGTACGCGGACTGATGGCCTTTGCTTTCAGCGGCATTGGTCCAGCAACCCGGATGATTTCTGCCACCAACTGGGATTATGAACACGGAAACATGAAAGAACTAACTGCCAATGTTTATGGGGAAGAATTGGCGGAAGAATGGGACGCAAAATATCAAGAATCCATCAAAGAAGACTGGTTTCCTCAATATGGTAAAAATGGCTGGAAGATGGGATTCTTCGCCGGTAATAATGGAGCTAACTGGCGAGCATCAGGAAATAAATGGCGGAAAGATGCATTTGAAAATCTTGAGTGTATCGTTGCCATTGTGCCGGATATGGGTGTTACAGCACATTACGCAGATTATGTTTTACCTGTGGCTCACCATTATGAGCGGAAAGATATTATGCTTCAAGCCCGGTCGCCTTATGTTCAAGTGCTGGATGCAGCTGTTCCGCCTTTGGGCGAGTCCAAAGATGATTTTACCATTGTTCATGATATTGCGAAAACATTGTCTAAACGAGCCAGAGAACGGCGGGTAAAAGTTATTCGGGATAATGTGGATGGGAGAAGTGTCCGTCGCGATCTTAAGCGGACATTTGACCAGTTCACCATGGGGGGGAAAGTCAAGGATGTGAAAAATGTAATCCAGTTCATCATCAACACCACCCCGGGCATCCCCAAAATGTCGTTCGATGAATTGGCTGTAAAAGGGAAAGTCCGCGTGGAAGGATCAAACAAAACATATTATGATAAGGAAGCACCATACCATTCGGAAATCATGGAAAGCGTTAATAAAAAAAGGCCTTATGAAACACTCACTTCAAGGCAGCAATTTTATATTGATCACAATTGGTTCATCGAATATGGCGAACAACTACCCACACATAAAGATCCATTAAGTATTGATGGTTATCCATTACGTATGATGATGGGACACGCCCGCCATGGCATCCACAGTATGTGGCGCGATGATCCCCTTATGTTGACACTTCAACGGGGAGAACCGGATATTTACGTGAATCCTGATGATGCTAAAGCCCGCGGCGTAAAGGATGGTGATAAAATTCGAATCTTTAATTCGGCCGGTGAATTTTATGCCATGGCTCACGTGAGCGCCGGCATTCAACCGGGGATGACATTCATGTATCATGGATGGGATCCCATGATGTTTAAGGATCGCCAAAATTTCTCTGCCGTTATTTCCACATCCGGGCTTATAAAGCCTACGTCCATGGCAGGAGATTACGGACACTTGGGTTATAAAATTTTGGCCTACGCTCCCAATCAAACCTATAAAGATTTTACCTGCGAGTTTGAGAAGACAAAAGATGCATAATCCATCACACACATTATTTGCACGATCAGCGGCTTACTCCTTATTCTCTCATTTGACCAGTTCGCCCCACGAAGATCATGTAATTTTTTCGGATGTAGCAGCTGTAGCTGAAGAGATTGGGCGCCACCTACCATTTGAAATTGATTTTTCCCCCATCATGCAGGAATCGAAAAAAGCGACTGCCAGTAATTGGCAAGAAATCGTCCAATCCTATAGTGGATTATTTGAAGTAGGTAATAACGGTCCACCCATCCCGATTCGAGAAGGTGCCAATGCTTCACTGGTATTCAAAAAAGAAGAAGTGGCACGTTATTACGAATATTTTGGATATGAAGTTTCTGAAGATCGTAAATGGGAGTCGGATCATTTATCCATTGAATTGGAATTTATCCACTATTTATGTGAAGGGGAAAAAGGACGCGAAGATGCATTATCCTTTCAATTGGCGCAACGGGATTTTATAAACCGTCACTTGATACTCTGGTTGGCTTCCATCAATTATAAAATGAAACAATTGGAAGCCCATCCTTATTGGAAGACAATCTTTTCTACCCTTTATGTCTTTGTTCAACAAGACTTGCAATGGGTCAAAGAAAAAACAAAAGAATTAAAGGAAGCGGTATAGTGGGAAGGCAGATCGCAATGGTCATGGACCTGAACAAATGCATCGGTTGCCAAACGTGCACAGTTGCTTGTAAATCCATGTGGGTTGATGAACCGGGGCAAGATCATATGTTTTGGAATAACGTGGAAACAAAGCCCGGAGAAGGCTATCCAAAAAATTGGGAGAAAAATGGCGGTGGGTGGACAAAAGATGGAAAAATAAATCCGGGGACGATCCCAAATCCGGCAGACTTCGGCAGTATTTGTGATACCAACGCCCAAGAAGTGTATTTTGAAGGAAAGGAAGATGTGCTGGCCCGGAAAGAATCTATGGAATTCGGCCCCAACTGGAACGAAGATTCCAGTGTAGGTGAGTATCCTAACAATTATCACTTCTATGTTCCACGAATCTGCAACCATTGTACGAATCCTACTTGTCTCGAAGCATGTCCGGTTCGCGCTATTTACAAGCGGGAAGGAGATGGTATTGTCCTAATCGACCAGGATCGTTGCGAAGGTCATAGGGCTTGCAATGAAGCCTGCCCATATGGCAAGATCTACTTCAACATTGCAACTAAGACTTCACAGAAATGTATTTTTTGTTTCCCTCGGCTGGAAGAAGGTATTCCCCCTGCCTGTGCTCGCCAATGTCCCGGACGCTTAAGATTTATTGGATATTTGGATGATGAAAATGGCCCTATACATAGACTGGTTTACAAATGGAAGGTGGCCTTGCCGTTGCACGAAGAACACGGCTGTGAACCTAATGTCTTTTATGTACCCCCGATTTTACCCCCCACTTATAATGAAAATGGAAATATTTCTGATAAACCACGTGTTCCAATTGAGTACATGGAATCCCTTTTTGGTAAGGGGACACGCCACGCCTTAAAAATCCTTGAAGCTGAACAGAGAAAAAAAGAAAATGGAAACGACTCCGAGCTAATGGATTTGCTTATCGCCAAAGACTGGAAAGCCATGTTCGATATCCCAGATGTTAAGCTGATCTGATTTGGCTGCTTTTTCCATAACCAAAACAAGACGAATCTGGGTAATCACAGGATTGCTCCTGTCCAGCGTAATGGCCAGTTTGGATTCCAGCTTTGTACCCATTGCCTTTTCCGATATGATTGATAAACTGGACACTAGTACCAGTGTCGTAGTATGGGTGGCTCTGGGCTATCTTATCGCTGCCACGGGACCAATGCTGCTACTGGCCCGTGTGGCGGATACTATAGGTCGCGCCCGGATGTTTGCTTTGGGTACACTGGTATATGGCAGCGCAATGATTGCCTGTGGTTATGCCCCCGATGTGTTCACCTTGGTAATCTTCAGGCTGATTCAAGGATTCGGAATGGCCATGTTTCTACCAACAACGTTCACAATAGCTACGGAGATGTATCCCCCGGAACAACGTGGGAAAGCCCTTGGGCTTTTGGCCTCCGGGAACGCCTTTGGGTTTATTCTGGGCCCTGTTTTTGCAGGCTGGTTATTGGACGCCTACGACTGGCGGGCACTGTTCATTAGCCGCATTCCTTTCGCAATATTGGCCGTAGTTATGGCTTTTTCAGTGTTTGGAAAGACCGTGGGTAGAGCCACAAGAAAACGCGATCATTATGATATTACCGGTGCTTTCTTGTTGACGCTGAGTCTGTTTTGCCTCCTTTTTGGATTCAATCGACTTCCAGTTGAAGAAAATTATCTAGATTTGACGGTGTGGGCAGTTTTCGTTGGAGGTATTATCCTCTTTCCACTATTTATTCGCCAAGAACGGAAGAGTCCAGATCCTCTGGTAGACATTGATCTCTTCCGCAAAAATCAGAGTTTCACTCGGGCAAGCATTGCATTTTCGGCCATGTTTGCCAGCTTTCCTGTATATCTCTTTGTGCTTCCCATTTTGTTGATGGTTGGGTTGGAGATTAGACCGTGGACTGTGGGGATGATCATGGCCGTCGTGGCGGTTATTACGTTTCTCATCAGTCCTCAGGCGGGAAAACTTGCCGACAAAATAGGTGCTGAGAAGGTCTCTACGGTGGGGGCTAGTTTAACGATGACTGGTTATTTATTGATGTTTATTGTGCAAGTAGATACCAGTGGACTAACACTTTTACTGCCCATGGTTATAATAGGCATTGGAACGGGTCTTTTTTTCTCACCTAATAACAGTATCATTATGGCTAATGCACCACCCGAACGACAGGCAATGGCCAGCGGCCTTATTGGAACCTTCCGTCAGACAGGGTATGCCTTGGGTTTTGCTGTTATAGCCAGCTTATTTACAATGACTCAAGATATGTTCGAAGAGTCATGGACGGTAGTTGCGGTGGATTTCATACCCGTGAATGCTGCAGAAGAAATCACTCTTTTCTTTGAACAGGGAGGAATTTGGTCACCAGAAGTACTACTCTATATATTCAAAGTTACCACGATACTTTGTGCTGCTATGTTGCTGATAACAGTTCTCTATTCTATGCCTTGGACTAAGAGCAAGAAACGTTTTCATCTGCTGGCTTCTGGTTCAGCGGCAGCAGCAGCGCTTAGTGGTATTCTTATTTTTTCTTCGGTTTCGTCTCTTAAGGTGACACCGGATGTATCTGTTGTAGAGAGCCTTACTCCTCAAAGTAAAATTATTGCATTTGGTGTGTCTAGGAGGACTCCCGTAAGCACTGCCAACATAACGGGAGAAATGCTGTATCTTGGTGGTTGTGCTCAATGTCACGGTGAACAGATGGAGGGAAAACCTCTTTTAGGAGTATCACTGGTGGGGAATCAGTATGTTCGTCAAAGCGGAATAGATGGTCTTGTTGAACATATCCGTAAGGGTCGGCCCGTAACTCATCCAGAAAATACCTCCGGCAGACCCATGCCATCCTTTAAGGGAGTGTTTAGTAAAGATGAAATTTACCGTTTAGCCGAATATGTAATATATGATAAAGACTCAAAGGATTAAGACCGGTAAACTGATTCCTGAGATTGAGCTTTTTAGATAGGATAGTTATAAATATCTGTTGCGTGTTGTTAAGAGGATTCCGTAGTTTATAAAATGGTTAGACCATCACACCAATTTTAGCGGGGTTCTTCGAGAAGGAAAGGGTTCTCAGGAACTTTGATAACAGCAGTAAACCAACATTCTAAACGGTGATAGAATAACTGTCAAAAAGATGTTTCCATCGCTATCAAAATGTAGAACTAAAAAGGTATTTCTCGCTCTATTCATCCTTACTACGGTAAACGCCCAAAGTGAGGAACAGATAACTGGATTTGTTTATCATGCTGAAACCAGTGCTCCCTTGGTAGGTGTTAATGTTATACTTTTGGGAACTGATCTGGGGGCAGCCACCAATGAGAGCGGTAGCTTTTCAATTTCGAATGTAGCTCAAGGTGAATACAATCTTCTGGTTTCAGCAATAGGGTTTTCTGAAACACTTGAAATTGTCAAGGTGCCGTTAGAGTCACCACTTGAAATCTGGTTGATGGAGACATTTTTCCAGATGGAAGAGGTTGTGGTAACGGGCACTCGGACAGAGAAGATTCATGCCGAGGCCCCCATTGCTACAGAGATTATCTCCAAGCAGGATATACTGGATTCAGGTGCCCGTGACGTAGGCGAACTTTTAGATGAACGAGCCGGGATTTCTATGAGTGAGTCGGTTGAGGGTGGGACAATCATCAATATGCTTGGAATGGATTCCAAGTACATTCTGGTATTAGTTGATGGACAGCCGGTTACGGGGAAATTCAACAGTCGCATTGGTCTGGATCAGATTTCCACTGCTGCAGTGGATAAGATTGAGATTATCAAAGGACCAAGTTCTTCTCTATACGGAAGTGAAGCTATGGGGGGTGTGATTAACATCATCACCAAACGTAAAATCTTTGTTAATCCCCTTACTGTTCATACTCGTTTCTCCGCAGGTAAAGATTCCTTCCAACCCTTTGATCTGGGACTTGGCACACGAGACCTTCGTTTGAACTGGAACTGGCAGGGAGAGACCCTGACCAGCCATGCCGACATTGATTTCCTCAAGGCCAATGTGGACAAAAACATTGAATACATTGATGTTGATCAGTATGACAAGTGGACAGCTCGTGGTGACGTTTCCTGGGCGGTCAATGACAGACATCAACTGAAGTTCAACATCAACAGGTTTATGAACGACGAACGAAATCATACCACCTTGCTGGATGGTGAGACAATCATTGATCGTAAAACGCTTATTGGGGATTACCGCTGGGTTATCACTGACAGCTGGAAATTGGGGACAATCCTGAGGCGGGATATTTACTCACGACAATACACTGAGGAGCGCCCGGATGGGGAGATAGTGAAGGACGATCTGACTGAGGAAGTTCAAGACGAAGTAGAGATCAACCTTATTCGGGAGTCAGAGAATCAGACATTAAGCCTTGGTGCAGAAATACGAAGAGAGTCTTATGCTAATGATCGGGTTGGTGGTGGTGAGACTCAAAAGCTCAGCGGTACTGGATTCTTTTTACAATGGGATCGGAGTATAACGTCTGATATTACATTTGTGGCCGGCTTTCGGGTTGACGATAATAACGAAATTGATAAGCCGGTTATAAGCCCTCGTTTAGGAGCCATGTACACGTTGTCCGAGCGGTGGAAATTCAGAACATCATGGGGGAAGGGTTTCCGTATGCCGTCTTTCATGGATCGCTATATGGACTGGAATCATTGGCAGTTTGGTTATTCTATTGAGGGCAACCCAAGTCTTAAGCCGGAGACATCCGAAGGGTTAAACGCTGGTTTTGAATATTACCATCCTGGTGTTTACAAATTCAGCATTATGGCTTATGTGAATACGTTTGAAAATATGATAGTGGACTGGCAGCTCGAGCCGGGGCTCTTTACTTATATGAACATTGATTCTGTACGGTATCTGGGAATTGAGGTTCAACACCGCCAGACTTTTTCCCGAAGCTGGCTAGCGAGCTGGGGTTATAATTTTAGTCACAACCGTAACCTGAAAACAGATGAGATTGTCCCAGACAGCCCCGTTCATTCTGCTAACGCCCGCATCAGTTATAAAAGCAGGACTGGGCGGTTATCCTCGGCACTTAAAGTCAAATGGGTTGCACCTTATACAGTCGAAGTTTTTGAGCCTGATATTGGTAGCGAAGAAGGTGGAGGAGAGTTTGTGTTGTATGACCGTGATAGCTTTGCACTATTCGATTATGATGGTAAATTTCGTTTTAGTCAGATGTTTACCCTGTCTATTGGTGTAAAAAATATCTTTGACACAGTGGATGAGGACTACGGCCCGTGGGTGGGCAGGACGATCTACATTGAGTTAGTAACAAAACTAGGGAGAGCAGGATAAGATGAAAAAAAGATTATTGTGGTGGATTATTATACCGATGTATATAATTGTTCTGGGATGTGAAGATTCATCTGAGGGCGATGAAGAGAATGAAAGTATTGCTATTACAGGTGATCTCAGATCAGCTCCGCAGCTTTTTTCTCTTACGGATGGTATCTTCGGAATGTCAACGTATGATCTTAAGTTTTTCTTTACGATGGAATTGAATCCTCCCTATGGTGCTTATGCAGTGGGGTTAAACTCAGCTGTCGGTGTGCAAGCAGCTGTTGATTTGGCTCACGATTTTGATTCGGCGTCACTTCCTGATACAGGATACAGCTATGATGGTGATTCAACCTATGTAATCGGGGACAGTTGGTATGATTTATCAACTTATGGGCAAGATGGTTTACACAGTATCCGCTCTGTGGACAGCATGGTCTATTTCATCCGCACCGCTGATTACGAGTGGGTGAAATTTGAAGTTGAAGTTGGGTTCCCGGACAGTTTTAAGGTTAACTATGCTATCGCCAACACTGACAATGAATTTGATGATCCAATTTCCGCGACTATCAACTACTCAATGGAAGAGGAATCATACTTCGACTTTACTACTGAAGCTGCCATCACACCAGAAGAATGGCACATCGGTTTTGCAGATTTGATTGAATATTCTCCTGAGCTGGCAGTGATGACCTATCCACCAAGTTTTGTGGTTAACTACGAAGCCGAAGTTCGTGTAGCTATAGTAGAAGGTTTTGAGTACGAAGACCTGACCAGTGTACCGTCTGATACAACGTGGCTTAGTTCAGGAGAAGAACTTAGAGAGTTAGGGTGGAATGGCTCCCAAGCAGTATTGGTATATGCTCCTGAAATATATAACGATCACAAGATGCATATCCCAAATCCTGATTGGATTTACATCATTGATTCGAGCAACGGATTTTATAAACTGAAATTTGAAGAGGATAGCTACAGCTCTAGTGATGATGGACAATTTATCTGGTTTAAATACGAAAGCCTGTAATTAGAAGCAGTTAACTTAAGGAAATTAATAAAATGTCAAAATGGCGAAAGACTCTACTGACAGGTAGTACTTTGGCATTGATAGTGGTAATTGGTTTGGTATCCTTTGCGGATTCCATGCCCATTCTTATGGATCGCTTCAACGAGAATCCATCTAGTAAGGCAGAACATAAAGACAACTGTATGGTCTGCCATGTTCGTGCGGACGGCTCAGGTCCGTTGACATATTTTGGAGAACGTTATGACCGGGTAAATCTAAAATTTACACCTGAACTCATGCAGGAATTTCCCAATTTGTTTAAAACTAATGATGTGAGCAGTGCGTCAGAAACCTCAGCCAGAGAGACAGTATCAGCCGTCGTTCCTGGAAACGAATCATTCGATGTGAAAAAATATTATCGAGCAGAGTGTAAAAAATGTCATGGCAAGTATGGTGACGGCGATCCGTTTCAGGGAGTTCCGGCTTGGGCTACGGAAAAGTGGCTCAAAGAACAGGCTTCCGACCCTGAAAGCTTGCTTAATATTATTCTCAACGGAAAAGATAAAATGATTGGGCATGCCGGCAAAATCACTGAAGATGATGCCCGGGAACTTTTAGATCTGGTTTTAAAGATAGCAAAAAAATACTCGTAGTGTGAATAGTGATTTAGAACTGCAGCTTGAGAAGGTAGTCTATCTTGAATAGGGAGAGGAAAATGTAATCATACAACCAAGGGATGCTTGTTTCGATGGGCGTCCCTTCTTATTATGAGATCATGACTCGACGGAGATTTCTGGAAGCTTGGCAAGCCCTGGCTGCGTTTTTGGCAGGACTTCTAATCCTGCCGCCACTTCTCTTTTGGTGGAAAGAAACCCGCACTGAAAACAGTGAGTTGTGGCTGAAGCTTGGCCAGTCGAGTAAAATTCCAGAGGGGAAGTGGCTCAGGAAAGGTGTTGCCCTTGAAAGAAAAAACCGTTGGCGCCGAGATACTGTCCGCGGGATAATTTACCTGCTCCGCAGGGGAAAACAATTCAAGGTTGTGACATCTGTCTGTCCCCACGCTGCATGCAATGTCCGACTTAATGACGAAGGTTTCTACTGTCCCTGCCATCAAAGTTACTTTGATGGCGATGGCCGCCCAACCGAAGGTCCTTCACCTCGTTCCCTCGATGAGCTGGAGTGGAAGATTGAGGGTGAAGAACTATTTGTCAAATACCAGCAATTCAGATCTGGGTTGAAGGATAAACAGGCTATCGGCTGATGAAGATTATATCACATCTTATTCATCTAAGTGGATTTCTTTCTGTCCTATTCATCCTAATGCTGGTTCTTAGCGGTTGGGCTATGGCCGGCAGCTATGTACCTTCCGATTCCGAAGCGTTTTCTTCTATACTATACATGAGGAAAGCAGCAGGATGGGGACAGCTTCTCAGGAGTATTCACCATTTTATATCATCAGCACTTGTTATATCGGGATTTCTCTACTTTCTGGGGTTGTTTGTTTCTGGTGAGTACAAAACCCGACATTGTGTTTGGATTTCTGGATTGGCGGCTTATTTTGTGATTCTAGGATCGTGTTTTACTGGCTACCTGTTTCCCATGGATCAGAATGCGTTTTGGGGTACGACTGTCAGATTGGGGATTGTGGAGTCTATTCCCATTATCGGGACACCAATTGCCGATATATTACGCGGCGGGGCACTATTTAATGCGGCAACTTTACCTAGGTTCTATACTCTTCATGTATCCATACTCCCGGTTGTTTTTCTGGTTCTGATTTGGATTGTTATCAGGAACTATGGTTTCGATGTTAGAAAAACCCCCAAGCAATCTTGGATGTTGATCGCAGGCATCTTGACAGTGGTCGTAATCTATTTTGTTGCCGTCAGTACTTTTGCCCCCTTGGAGCCCCAAGCAGACCCAACAGATGTTAATTATGACCCCCGCCCAGAGTGGTACTTTCTATGGTTATTCCAGTTTGGTAAATATGTTGAAAATCTTCCGTGGATAAGAAGTCTGGTTTTACCTTTTTTAGGAGTGGGATTCCTTTTTTCTCTACCCAGGCTGAAAGAGCAAAAGTTGAGTCAGCGGGCTGCAATCGCAGGAGTGTGGTGTGTTGTATGGTTAGGTCTAACTGGGCTGGCTCTATACGATGATCGCAATCTCCCCGATAAGCTCAATTACGAGGCGGCGATGGTAGTGGAAGCAGGCGAGAATTATAATGACCTGTGCGTGCAGTGCCATGGGAAATCAGGGAAAGGCGATGGCTCCGAAGCCAGATTGTGGGGATATGAACCTCCCGACTTGACCTCTGATGATTTCTGGAAAACTCGTACCGAAAGCCAGTTAAAAACATCTATCTTGGAGGGGAAGGGTAGTGATATGGAGTCTTTCAAAAAGAAATTAACGCCAGATAATATAGATTTCATGATAGAGTATTTTAAGCAGTCATTTCGTCCGAATTCAGGCAGTTAATGTTATAAGGAGATAATGATGGTACATAAGATAATGACAATGGTCATTACTTCTGGTTTACTGCTCTTTTCTATCTGGGAACTTGGTGCTCAAGATAATGTTTCTGGACAATTTAGGAATCTGCAGGTACTGGATAAAGATATTTCCAAAGATAAGCTTAAAGCTACAATGAATAGTTTTACAGACCATCTGGATGTGAAGTGCACATTCTGTCACATTCTTGATGAGTATTATAAAGATGAAAAGAAGAACAAGCTTATCGGAAGGAAAATGATCAAGCTTGTGCGACATTTAAAAGAGAAAACTGAGCTTTTTTTCCCAGAGGAATTCAAGGCTGATGAGATAACATGCTGGACCTGCCATCAAGGGCAAGCAGAGATTAAACCGTTCGCCCCTGATGAAGACTGGCCTTGAGATGTAGTTTGGACAAAGATTGCAAAACGAACATTGAGGGAATTGTGCAGAGATAAAGGGAAAAAATTATTGCTTCACGGGTAAAGGCTGACTATCTTCCCAACTGGTAATACCATCACACCAATATGAAGGATGAAATTACAGTTTTTCACGCTATTGAGCTGAACGCTAAGGCAGGAGGGTAAACGATGAGAAGAATGTTATCAATAACAATTTTGATGGTTTTTTGCTTAAATCCAGTAGTGGCCCAAACGGTGATATTTACTGAGGATTTTGAGTCGGGCGCCCCCAGTGCAGATTGGGAGCTTTACCGGACTGGAGAGGAAGCCATTCAGGCAGTGGACATGGCTGATGCACCTGCCGCTCTGGCTAATGGTGGCAGTTATGTAGGGATGATTTGGGATGAAGATGTTTCTTATGCCGGATCGGCCCACGCCATTACTGGAGATGAGACTCTGCAGAACTACACTATTGAAGCAGACGTCTACTGCTACAATAATAATCCCAATGGTTCGGCTTATACAGGCCTGATTGTCTATGCCGATTCATCACATGAGGGCAGCGCTGATCATGGGTTCTTTTACAAATTTGTGGCGGACTTTGATGCTGATAACAGGTTTCGCTTATACAACAACCAGCTTTCCGGGTTTAGTTACACGTTCGTAGAGAACATTCCTGCTTCAGGATACGATACCGCCGAGGGGTGGCACCACATGCAGCTACAGGTAGAGACGGTTGGGAATGAAACTCACTTTACCTGTTGGTACGACGGGCAGGAACTTGGTCAGTACATTGATGATGGTGTTGACCAGCACGGTCAAGGAAAATTCGGTATGTGGTCCTTCCAGAATAACTTTGGGATTGCGGGTTACTATGACAATATCATAGTCTCTACAAATGAGTCATCCGTTGATGAAGAAAGCTCAATCCCTGGGACTTTCAGCTTAGACCAAAACTATCCAAATCCATTCAACGCCCGAACAACGATTACATTTGATGTAAACGAGGCTGCTGATATTGCCCTCGCGATTTACAATGTGAACGGCCAGATCGTGCGTAGCTTGGCTCAGGGAAAGCGGGAAGTTGGTATCTATTCGTTCATTTGGGACGGTAAAGATGAGCTTGGACGTGTTGCTCCCACAGGTGTATATACTTACGTAGTGACAAGCGGGAGTCAGCAAATTAGCAAGAAGATGATTCTTCTAAAATAACGCGGATCAGGGGCGAGGTCATAACGGCCTCTCCTCTCTTCTCGTTTCTACATGTCCAAATTCTTCCGCCTTCTTTTTTTTCAGTTGATTTTTAGCTCTGTGCTGCTGGCCGGCATTGGAGGCAAATTAGCTGGTACTATAGTTTCACCTGAGGGGGATCCTCTACTCGGAGTCAATATCCTCATTGACGGCACGGAATTGGGGACAGCAACGGGTGAGACGGGAGAGTATTTTATTCTAAACATCCCCCCTGGACGCCTTACAGTGCGTTACATAATGATCGGTCGGAGAACACACATCCAGCAGGAAGTGGTGATCATGGCTGATTTCACCACCACCGTAGATGTGGTGCTGGAGCAGGTATCTCTTGAGGCCGGGGAAGAAGTGGTGATTACCGCTGAGCGTCCTTTAATCCAAAAGGATGCCACATCCACCGTGAAAGTTGTGGATGCCGCGACAATTGTTGACATGCCCGTGGTTGACTTCAAGGATGTACTGGTTACCCAAGCGGGATTCACGACAGATGCCTCTGGCGGCATTCACGTCCGCGGGGGCAGAACCAAGGAAATTCTCTATATGATCGACGGAATC
>CEPX01175005.1_pt1 | contig 43281 bp, 47 predicted proteins | sample 361361 | NCBI WGS metagenome assembly CEPX01 (sample SAMEA2619974, study PRJEB7988) | marine metagenome | biome: marine biome (ENVO:00000447); feature: mesopelagic zone (ENVO:00000213) & marine oxygen minimum zone (ENVO:01000065); material: "saline water (ENVO:00002010), including plankton...
TACAACCTGGTTGCAGAATTTTTCAGGTGAGGTTGAGATGTCGAAAATGACCGATGAAGAGATAAAATTAGGAGAAAGAATGTATGGAATAAGCAATAGTTTGAGTGATCGGATTCTAAAGATACGACAATTTGAAGAGATACGACAACTTGCAGGAGAAGATCTCCAGCTTCCAATTCTCCAACTTCCAATATATTGTGTAAAGCCTGAGTACGTTAAGAGTCGTGGAAGCGCTATAGCGTACTTATGCCAAGTTGCTGGATCTGCCGTAATGTTAAATCACCTCCCTTCGGGACCAGAACAGAATCTCCGTAACCAATTTTTCTTCCGTAAGTCAGAAGATTCTGGGCTTCTTCCTCATTTCAGGAAGATTATTGAAAACCCAGATCGGGCTGTTCAAGATATGGATGAAAAGATTGCTGCAGATTTGAATGGTTTGATCCAAAAATATTTGCTTAGAAAAGAAGAATAATCCCCAATCCAATAAAACAACCTATAGAGATGTAAGGCATAGCTGGATAGAATTTCTTCTTTTCACTTTTGTAAAATAAATATCCTAAACCAGCTAAGGCAAAGAAAGGTATTATTAAAGATTGCCATAAGCCAATTTCTTTTAGTATTACACCGGCAAAGATTAAAGGAAAGCCAATATCACCACCACCTAAGATTGCTGTACGAACTTTGACTTTTTTGGTTGGTCCTTTGCGTAATTTTGGTTTAGATAATTTGTAAGGTACTAATAAACCAGCAAACATGCCTGCCTTAGTTTGTGATTTAGCTAGTTTAATCATATGCTTAGATTTGTTAACCGCCCAGACATCATAGATGGAAATTAGGATTAATAGGATAGAAACAGAGGTTAAAGAAAGGAGAGGTACGAAGATAGCTGCTAATCCTCCGTAAATAAATAATTCTGTTACCGTTTGGATGTAAAAGTCCGGTTTTAACAGTTTCCAGATTCCTAATACTAAGGCTAAAGTAAAGGCAATAGCGGCAGAGGTGAAGGCACCAAAAGCTACCGTTAAAGCGATGATGACTGCTAATAAAAACCAGATTTTCCAGATAATGTTTAAGTTGTATTTTATGATTAGTAACATTAATACTGTTCCTAGTAGGATAGCTATGGTTATGAATACGATTGAACTGGTAGGATTTAAGTCTGGTCTTTCGCCTAAAGCTGTTTCTTTGAAGACTGTATTACCTTCAGTTGATTGTTCTTGATCGATGTAATTATACACTACAGCTAGACCAATGAATTGTGCTAGTAGAAACATTACTAAAAGAATTGTGGTTATTTTGAGATTATGTTTCATGGTTTAATTAAAGTTTGGATGTTTAAATAATTAACGAAAAGAGATTTTTAAGAACAATAGTTAATATTAATATGAAGTGAAAAACTTAGTTTATGCATTTTATAGTTCGTTTGTTTAGAAAATATGAAAAAGTTTCAATAATTTTACTTACTTTTATTTTAACAGTAACATTTGTAATAAACATGGCTCAAATAGGCAATTTATTACAGGAATTTATTTGGAGAATTTTCACATATATTAGTTTTGCAACATTTTTTATATTAGTAATTCTTTTTAGAGATGATATTTTTAAAAATGGTAAATAACAAAGGTAATTTTAATGTAATTGCAGTAGTGATATTGATTATATTTTTTACTGTCGTTATTGGTAGAATTGTTGGTTTGTGGTAATCAGTTAAACCCAACATAATTCGTTTCTACTTTCTCCTCTTGCTTAGCAAATTGTTTGAATAAAGGAATTTTTATTGGAACGGCAAATCTAGTGAAGGTGGACGTTACTAAGGCTTCTCCTTTATCTAGAGAAGCTATATTTCTGTTGTCTTGAGATAAGTCCTGAGGAGATGATTCAATCACCGCTTGCCGTTCAGAATTCATTTCAATACCTAAAATTATTTTAGTATTCATGTTGGCTAGAATGTTTTTAGGAATTTCTGAAGGTAGTTGTGTTATAGCGATTAAACCTATTTTGAATTTTCTTCCTTCTCTGGCAATAGTGTCAAAGATATTACTACCTTGTTCTAGAACCTTTTTGCCTAATACTCTGGGAGCTTCTTCCAAGACAATGGAGATTACAGGTTTCTCTTGTAATTGTCCTGTACGTTTGTAGTATTTGTATTTGTTGAAAATTTCAGAAGTGATTAAACTGCCAATTAAGATTTCGATTGCACCTCCGAAGAATGAAGTGTCAATGATAACAATTTTGGAATTTTCTAAGTCTTGTAAGATTTCTGTGATTGTGTTTTCACCAGCGATATTGTCAAAAACGCCAGAACAAGTGACTTGTAGATTGTGCATTTCTATATTTAAGAGTTGAATTAATTTCCTTTTGACTACAGCCATCGTGTCTTCATGAAACTTTACACCTACTTTATCTTCTTTAATAATCGCTTCCACCCAATGTTGTTTGAATTTTTTATAGTAAGCGTGTAGGCATTGTCGTTGTGGATCTGATAAGATAATAGCTCCATTGAAGTGGTCTGGTTTTAGTTTTTTAATATTTATTTTTAACGTTCTTGCTCCCGGTGGTGGATTGATGGGAGTATAGTAAGAGATATTTTTGGAAGGATGATCTTTCAGACCTAAAGTGTTTCTTCCGTAATATTCATCGTGTGGGTCCAAGACTAGAAGACCAGCGTATGACTTTTCGGCTAGATCCCATAAGACGCAACTCATTAAATTGCTATTATGAACAAAAATACCTCCGTGTCCGGCTAAGAAAGTATGATTATCTTTAACTGTTAAATCGTATACATATTTCTTAGAGTATTTTATCTTAGTTACTTCTTTTACTTGGTCCCATCTGAAATTGGTTAAATATTTCAAATCTTGAAAGTTATTAAATTTAAGTAATACTTGTTTGAAAAATGACCTACTTGGCCTCCTTTTGCCCTGTTCCACAGCAGAAACCATTGAATATGAGTAACCTAATTTTAAAGCAAATTGTTTTTGACTTAGTCCAGTTTGCAATCTTTTAGATTTAAAAATGAGTGGACTCACGGGGATCACATCAACATTTGTATTTTCTTTATGATTTAGTTTGCCCTCCAAGGCTTCATTTTTCCTCGAAAACTGGAAACCTATCTTTGAAAGAAAACAAACCATATCGGATTTCCCAGAAACTTTTACTCGATAATACCAATTGCCTTTGTGAGTAGTATTTGTTGCTCTTTTCCACATTTTCTTTATTCTACAAATTATCCCATATCTGTACAAAGCAAAAGATAGATCACTTGCCAAAGCTCTAGACTTAGTGGTAGTAGAAATGGTGAAATTTCTTTTCTTCATTATTGTTTCTTTGTCTACCCCACCATCACCTTCAAAATATGTTTTTAGTAAAGTGGTTAAGTCCTTGTTAGAAAGAGACATAAAAAATTTAGGCAATCTCTTTTCTCCAGAAACACGACCCAAACCAATATTCTTTAAGATTTTAGTGTATATAGATGAAGAAACACCAACATCGACCTCTTTATTATTTTTCTTAACCCAGAAAAATTTTAAATGTAGTTCCCTAAGTATTTTGTTTAATAGCTTCCGGTTTGGCTTTTCAGAACAGCTTATCCTAAATGAATTATCGTTGAGGCAATAACCTTCAGCCACATAATAACCAAGTAGCTGAAGAAATTCTTTTGTTAGTGGAAAAATTGCTTTAATTGATAAATTATTGTGATAATCAGTTATTCTTATTGACTTTGTATTTTCATAGGACAATTTATCACTCAATAGCTCACTTAAGATTTTTATGCTAAGCTTTTTACCCCTTTTGATAAAATCATAGTATTTTTGAGATGGCCTAGTAAAATATTTTGAAAGGATATCTAAACAATCATTTTTGGACTTGATCTTTTTTATTAAATGTTTATTAGGAAGAACATAAATCCCATCTTCTTTTTCTAATAATTTAAACAAGTTTAGTTTTTTTATATTGCCTTGCTGATTTATTTTCAGCGGCAATGGTAGATAGTCTGAATTCTTTATATTCTGTGTTTTCAGTAAAACAAGTTTACCAGCACGAAGGATATATAGATTGTGATCCTTTGTAACCATTATTTCCCTACCACTTAAAGTGATTACTTTGTACATAAAACTTGGTGCCTTGTGTCTGACAAAATCAGTTACTTTCTTGAAATCAGTTGAATAATTTTTTGGATTCATACTCATAACTTGAAGTTCCGAATCCGAAAAATTATGATTATCAACGATTTCACCAATTTTTCTTATTGAAAGAATCTCATTTTGTTTAACTAGAACTTCTTCATTTTCATCTAAACTTTTTCCTTTCCCAGTACTTGCTGGTATTAAGACGTGATGAGAAAGTACTTCAGCTCCTGGAAGGTAAATGTTAAAATCTAATTGGGTTGAACCAGATCTAAGCTTGCCTAGGAAGAAAGGATTCTGTGGTTTGGTGATAAAGGATAAATCCTGTTCTGTTATTTCCCTTACTTTAGAGAAGAAAGAAGGTAACTTTTTACACGTTTTGGTTGTTTGAGCAAAGTTTAGGATTGGTTTTAACAGTGCTAGTTGGTAATTTCTTAGTTTTTTATCCATGATGGAGAAATCACCTTGTTCTAAATTCATCCCAGCGACCATTTCTAAGTTTTGTTGTGAGATTTGTGAACCGTAGGTGAGGTCATATACTTGTAAGATGAATTTATCTTCTGGATTTTCGATTACAACTAATTCTCCCAGCTCTATGGTAGTGTCTGCTTTTACTCTCATCGCTATTTTTGAGAAATCACCGGAGACTATTTGGCCTTTGATCATGGAGATGGTTTAGTTTGTTGTTTTTTAAGAATTTAGATTGTTAACAATAATCTTTATAAATAAACTACAATTTTAGGTTGATATGGAAGCTGTAGTAATGCATTTTAGACAAGGAAGACACCATGTTAATAGTAAACAGATGATTCTCAAAGTAGCAGATACTGCAGAAGATGCAGAGAAGACTATTGGTAAGGAAGTTACTTGGAAGTCTCCTTCAGGCAAGGAAATTAAGGGTAAGATTAGCGCATTACATGGTAGAAAAGGTAATGTTAGAGCTATTTTCTCAGATAAAGGCCTGCCTGGACAGGCTTTAGGTACTAAAGTCGTTGTTGCTTAGATTGAGTCTATTTTTTGGGTTTATTAGCTATAGTGAATAGTGTAATTTTAAAGGGAAAGCTTTATAAAGAAATTCACCACTTAATAGTTATGACAAAAGAATATGATGTGTTAGTATATGGTGCATGGATTGACCCCAGATCTTGTGGAATTTCAAGTGTGCAGCACGACGTAATTAAGGAAGTTGCCAAAAGAGGAAAAAGACAGTATCTGATTACAGAAGATTGGGATAATCCTAATCCTAGGGCTGTACAATTTACCGTTATAGAGCCAACCGATGATTTCCAGTGGCAAGATGTAGTAGGCAGAGCTCAAATATTCGATAGTTTAGATGATTTGCTTGAGAAAGATGCGAGAGGAGAAGTCTATGGAGGAGAATCAGCATTGCAAGGGGTTGGAGTAATTCATAGTCATACAGATGATATTATTCCCCATTACAATCCAGATGAAAGACATGTTAATAATTATCGTACGTTGGCGTCAGGAATTCAGCAATTATCTGGTAGAAAACCTAAATTGGTTAGAACTAGACACGATGAAGTACATGCTGCTATTGACAGATTAAATAGATTATGTGGTTTTGAATGGGATTTACTTTCGGATGAGGTGCGTGAAGATTTGTTAGAAGATGGCACCAAAATTATTCCTTATGTTAATGAAAATATTGCTGACAATAGAGATATTTTACTCGGTGAATATAGGTGGGATGAACAATATTTAGAGGATGTGATGGATCATGTATATTACATTTTGCATAAACTTAGGTTGTGGAGATCAGAGCCAAGTGAGTTTGATGCCATTGTAAATTTGACATATAATGGAGCTGAAGCAAGTAAAAGACTTTGTGAAGTGAATGCTGCAGATTACCATAAATTCACTCATATTCATAATGGGACTAGTTTCGAGCCTACAGATTGGGGCAGAGTACATGGAAATTTAGAACAATTCCACATCAATAAAGGTCTGCATTGCTATAGAGGAGATAGTATCTATAAAGAAGGTATTGAATTTGATAAAGAAGATAAAAAAGTCATTTTTGTAGGTAGAACTGCTGTGGATAAAGGAGCTTTGGAATTGGCTGAGAGTTTAAAACAGTTGTACCATAGTGGACATCAGAATGTTAAAGGTATATTCGTTGGGAATTTTGATGAAGAAGATCGAAGAAAACTTGTGGAAATAGATCCTGAAAATGCCGAGAATTATTTACTGTTTACAGGGAGAGTGGAGAACATTAATGATTTAGCTTCGATTTATTGGTTCGGAGATTTAACAGCTATTCCTAGTCATTATGACACTTTTAATCTCGTTGGTGCAGAAAGTTTACGTATGGGAACTCCTATTGTTGCTACTAATTTTTCAGGATTAGGAGATGCTTATTTTTCCAGCCCAGAATCTTCATTAGTTGAAGTTGGTTTGCCTGTGCAGAAGAAATACCGTGAAGGACCTGGTAAGTACTTTGGTGTTAGTGTAGATTCTCTTACTGAACAGATAGAGAAGTTAATTACTGATCCGGAATTGGCCAGTAAGTTAGGGGTAACAGGAGAGATTTATTCAAAAGAGCACTTAAGCTCAGAAAGAATGGGTAGAGAATATGCAGATTTATTTGATAGACTTATGCAAATAGAAGAGGAAGAATCTGATGCAAGACATATAAGTTTTGTTTGTAATACACTTGAGAATACACACGGTGTGCCTATTGTTATGAAGAATATTGCCGATTATTTGAAAAAAAATACTAATTTAGAAGTCAGTTTTATTGGCAACCATTTTGATAATAATGTCATAACTTATGTTGATGCTGATGATAGAGAATGGAAATTCAGAGATAGAGAAGAGTTTACTACATGGCTTAATGATAATGATGTTAAAATAGATGTCTTGCATAGTCACACTTGGCATTTATCAGATTATTATTTACCATTTCATTCAGATAGAGATGAAATGGATTTACCGACTTTCTTAGAAGAATTGGGTAGACCTAAATTAATATACACTGACCATGCCAATCCTACATTTGATTTAGATAGAATTAGTGAATTGCATGGTTTGCATTATTTAGGTTTATCCCAAGAAGAAAAAGAAAGATTTTTGCGAGATAATTTATTGGATTATCATGACTTACAGCAGTGGCAAATGGGTTGGGAAGCTACTAGTATCTTATCAAAGAGACAAATGATGCAGTTAGCTGATGAAATAACTTATGTTTCTGCCACACAGAGAAATGAGGAAAAAAATATGATCCCTGGTATTAATTTTGAAAGTAAAGAAAAAGTAATCATGAATGGAATTGATTTAGGTAAATACGTTGATGAATCATTGTATCGTGATGCAAATAAATTAAGGCAAAGGATGCAACTCCATGATTTAGACGTGATTTTGTATGCAGGTAGAATGGATGAGGAAAAAGGTATTTATGATTTAGCAGAAGCAGTTAATATTATGAACAAAGACTCTCCAGTTGCCCTGATTTATCTTGGAGATTCAACAGATGTTCAAAATGAAATTTTAAGAACTACGCCTAGTGCGATTTTCCCAGGAAGAATTGAAGATCGTAGAGAGTTAGCAGCTTTCTACGCTATGGCAGATGTGGTTGCACAGCCTACATGGGGAGAATGTTTTAATCAGGTTATGGCCGAAGCTCTCATGGTGGGCACGCCCGGAGTTGTTTCAGATTATTCAGCTACAGGTGAAATTTACGTAAGAAATGGAGCAGCCCTGGGATGTCACCGTAACAACCCAGAAGATTTAGCTGATAAACTTGATTTGATCTTATCAGATGAAGCTTTGTATGAAAGATATCGTAAAAATGGCAAAGAATTTGTGGAACGTAATTTAACCCAAGATATCATGTGTAAAAAGTATCTAGAATTGTATTCTTAAGGCGGACCTCTTCCTCCCCCACCTCTTCTACGACCTCCATATGGACGAGAACGACCTCCTCCCCCAGCAGTTGGATTAGATCTAATGTCAGTTTCTCCTCTGCGGATAAAATCTTGAATTTGTGTGATTAAGTAACCTATCTCTCCTCTCAATTGATCGCATACGTCATGAATTCTAGTAACCTCAGACGTAAAATCTGTGGCTGTATGAGCAGGGATGCGACTTCTAATTTCACTGTTATATTGCGATAAGAGATAATTTGCATAGCGAACCATTTCATTTAATACGGCTGCATGTTGAGCATTTTCAGTGCTCAAATCCCTCAACTGATTTCTAGCATTACGCAAATTAGTACCAAGATCTCTAGCGACAGCCCGAGCTGAGGTGACTGCCGCAGCAGTTTGATTCTGTAATTGATTGTCAATCATATCATTTGCTGCTCGCTCTGCCCGTACTAAAAAACCTATTATAGCTTCTAGTAAACTTCTTCTGTCATCGGCTGATTCGTCAGCTTCTTGTTGAGCTCTTTCAGTTTCCCGTCTAGTTCTTCTCTCCTCAGGTGTGCCAAATCTACCCAGGAAGAAATAACGTAGGATACCAACTAAAATAGCTAAAAGAGTTATAGCGAAACCCCAGAAAATTAACGTTCCTTCTGATAAAATGAAACCAGCAAAAGTAACTCCAATGGCCGCTGCTATAGCTGCAGGTGCTAGAATAGAGTTATCGAAAGTTTCAGAATTTCGAACTAATCTATATGTAACTAAGGCCATGATGGCTGCTATGATCACTCCACCCCAAAGCCCCCAAGGCTTAACTAAGCTCAGAAGTTTTTGGGTTGGTGGTACCGTTTTCCCACTGGTTGTATCCACCACAAACAAGGCCACTGTTGACAGGGCAGCTGCAGCCACTGCCACTGTTTTACCTTGCTTATTGATACTACGTGCAGTGCCAAACAATGGAGTTGCTCTAAGACCTTCCATGAATATGGCCATGAAAACTATGAAATAAAACATAAAGGAGAGGAAATAAGCATGTTCTGGTTGCAGACCTCCTTTGAGAATATCTTTAAAGAAGGCTAGAATATTATTCACAATGCTGGTTCCAGTACTATGACTAGTAGCTAACACACCATACGAAAGAATGGTTAAGATTGCTAAATTTTGATATATTTTTCTCATGCACTCACCTAATTTAAAATGAAATGAAAGAAATGAAGTTTATAAAAGTTTTGTGGCTAGAGATTACTTATCTATCTCGGCAATTTCTTTGGCAATCGCAATTAATGCCATGTCGGCTTTGATGGCCTCATCGAGGTAATGGGTTAATGCTTGTTTTTTGCTTTCGCCTGAAATTCCTAATGAAGCACAGGTCGCCTTCAATAGTTTATCAAATTCACCTTTATCCTTACCCATTATTTTTATTAATGAATCATCATAGATATCAAGTTTTTTATCAGCATCATTTATTTTGGCCATGTTAGGTGGAGTTGGAGGGGGCGTCGTAGATTTTAGAGCTGTTAGTGCGTCTTCAAGCCTTTTAACCTCTTTGGCCAATCTATATGGTGTTTTTCTTTCTTTCCTTATTAAATCCGTTAATTTATCATCAAGATCATCTGGGTCTCCCGTGCATAAATCATTAGGGTCAGCAGCCTCTAGTTCCTTCTTTATTTTCTTTAACCAAGTATATTCTACCATACCATATTTTTCTACTTTTTCACCCTCTTCCGCAGCTTCTTCAGCCTCTGGTGTTGTAGGTATGCCTGGGGTAGATGCACTATTATGTTTAATTAAGTACATTACTCCGATAACTGCTAGAATAAGTACAACCAAGATGTATCCAAGACCTTCTTGTAAGATATTTTGACTGATGGCACCGTAAGTAGTTAGAGCTATGGCAAGAGCGAACGCAATTGCCGTTAAAATATTATCTTTGAAAACTTTGGAATGTCTAATGAAGAAAAAGACAAACCAAGCATTGATTGCAGCTAAGGCAAAACTTCCATAAATGCCAAAAGGTGAAACTGCAGCAATGGCTATTTCAGTTGGCGTCCTAAAGGTAGTTGCTTGAACCAAGAATAAGGAAACCGTAGTCAAACCAGCAGCAGCAAAGGCAAACCAAGCCCCTGTTGTGTTGACTCTTCTCCTTCCACCAAATATAGGTAAAAATCGGAGACCCTCACAATAGATTGCTAAAAATACAATAAAGTAAAAAAATAGTGAAAAATAATATAATTTATCTTCATCTGTTCCCCATGATCGACCATCTACGAATTCTTCAAACTCTTTAGAAAAGGTAGTATCAGTTATCGCACTGGCTGAAAATGTGAATAATGATATTAATAATAAGCTCAAAATAATAATTAAACTGAATTTTTTCATGATAGTCACCTTTTTATTGGTTAGAAGTAATTAAGGATGCTATTTAAAGTTTTCTTTGACACTTAATATATGAGCAAAAAGATAATATATCAAAACAAATCAAAATCTATCAAAAAATAACATTTTTTGGGAGATCCTTGATATGCTATATTTCAGAAATTGGAAACGAAGTTTCCAGTCCGTTAATTGCCTTTACAATTAACGATATCTTTATAAATAAACCTCGATCCAAGCACATATGACTCATATTTTAAGCGTAAATCCAAATGATTTGGTCAATAAGGCCGCTACTGAGCTTAAGAAGCAGAAGTTGGTGCAACCTACTGAGTGGTCTAAGTTTACTAAGACTGGACACCACAAACAAAGGTTACCTGATAGTCCAGATTGGTGGTATTATAGATCCGCTGCTATTCTTAGAAGTATAGCTAGACTAGGACCTGTTGGTACGCAGAAATTAAGAACAAAATATGGTGGTAAGAAGAATAGAGGTCATAAACCAGAAAGATTCTATCAAGCATCAGGTTCAATTATTAGAAAAATATTACAGCAATTAGAAAAGTCAGAATTAGTAAAGCAAGATCAAAAAGGTAACCATAAAGGAAGAGTTTTAACTGGTAAAGGAACATCTTTTTTGGATAAGATTGCTGTACAATTAAGTAAAGAGGAGAGAAAAAATGGCCAGGAATAAACATCCTTCTAGGAAAAAGCGATTAATTAAGTTAAGTAAACAAACTAAGTGGGCTCCCTTTTGGACAGTTTTCAAAATTTATGGTAAGGGTAGAAAAGTACATCCTTCCAGACATACTGAAGTTAAGCGATCATGGAGAAGAGGAAATACTAAAGCATGAGCAAGACAATTGAAAGAACATATAATGTACCTTTACGTAAAGAATATCAAAAAGTTCCTAATTGGCGCAGAACTAAGAAGGCAGTTAAGGCTTTAAGAGAATTCTTAGCTAAACATATGAAATCTGATAATGTCAAATTGAGTAAAGAGTTGAACGAAGAATTATGGAAGCATGGTATTAAGAACCCACCACATCATGTTAAAGTTAATGTTAAGAAAAATGAAGATGGTGAAGTTAGAGCACAATTATTTGGTGTTAAAGAAGCTCCTAAGCCAGTTGAGAAGAAGAAAACTATGGCTGACAGGTTAAAAGATAAGGTTAAAGAAGTTAAGAAGTAATTTTCTGTCCCACGACAACACTGAACCATGGTAAGTAATGAGGTACTATTCTTGTTTTAAATCCAGCTTTTTGCAATATTGCTGCTAATTCGTGTGGACTAACTTTGAATTCAATCGGTTGTTTTTCATAGTATGCCCCAGAAGCTTGTTTTACATGTTCTGCAAAACTATCCTCTGTTTTCTTTGCTAGATGTGGATAGCGCTTACGTTTCCTTTCCACTATCTCCTTAAACCTTTGTTCAACTTTAAAGGCTAGTCCAATTACGAATTTTCCCCCTGGCTTTAACCACTTATATACTTTTTTTGCCATAGCCAATTTGTCTTTGACATGGTCGATAGCTAAATTGGTGGTTACGGCATCTACACTATTTTTCTTGAAGTTTACAACCTCTATAGGAGTTAGTTTAAATGAAATGTTTTTTATTCTGAGTTTAGAAATTGCTTTTCTGCCTTCATTAATCATTTCTTCTGAGAGGTCTACACCAATTACTTTTTTTGCTTTTTTGGCTAATTTAATGCTAAGAGCAGCATTACCACAACCAATATCTACGATTGTATCTCCTTTTTTTGGATTAGCATTTCTGATTATTGTATCATGCATCCAAGTATACCAAAACATGTCATTTCGGCTTTGTTCAGTATAGTGTTCACCAAATTCTCTTCCATATTCTACTTGTTCAGCTATTTCTGAATAGGTAAGCATGGTTATGATTAATCCGGTATATTCTATACAAATTTTTTTGTTGTCTAAGTTTTCTTTTATTTTAGTTAGTTGCGATCCAATTTGGGCAGATAGGCGTTTATCTTTTAGTTGATCATTAGTAGCTATTAATTTATTTAACCATAAAGTTGTTTTCCTTTTATTATTGGTTTTAAGTGCTGCATCCAATTTTAATGCTTGTTGTTTGATAGTTTCTTTGTTCATATATTAATAATAATTAAATTGTTATTAAATATTTCCCATTGGACATAGGAAATATAAAGGAATAGTTCTCTGAAGTCGTATGCAAGATAAAGTCTCAAAGAGGTGTTCAAGAGGGTAGAGAGCCGAGTTCATAAGAAGTAGTTGAAGATTTAATTATATTGCTGATTTTCCTTAATTGCTTGTAGTTGTTGAGATATTACTTTCCTGATTAAAGGTTCCTTGTTTCTATATTCAGATTTTACAAATGCTAGTTTAGTTTCAGGCTTGCCATGCTCCATTTCGCTTGCCAAGTAACCATCCCAGATGTAGGCTGCACCTATTAGTTCATTACCTTTGTTTATTAGATATAAGTCAAGAGTTGTATTACTTGCGCATCTAGAAATCTTGCTAAGTCTATTGGGATAAGTAGAGTGACCTATATCTCCCATTAATAGAGGTTCCTTACTAGCTTGCATGGCTATTTTGTCCAGAGTTCTTATCTGAGCATGATCTGGTTTTTGACAGTAAGTTAGTTTAATTTCTTGATCTGGGAAAAGTGGTAATTGATCCATGTTAAAGTTACCATCTTAGTTGTTTTTAATGTTTATGATTTTGGAAGTAGTAACAGAAATGCTTTTAAAACAGACTTTAAATCAATGAAGTATGAGACAAGTTTTTGTTAAGAAGGAAGAGATTGGAGAGTTCGGTAAACCTGTAGAGGAAAGAACTACAGAAGAATTGCTTAAGTATGGAGTTATCAATATTGATAAACCTAAAGGTCCTACTTCCCATCAAGTTTCAGATTATGTTAAGAAGATTGTTGGTGTTAGTAAAGCTGGTCACAGTGGCACGTTAGATCCCTCTGTTACCGGTGTGCAACCAATTGCTATCGGTAGAGCTACTAGAATCACTCAATTTCTGTTGACAGCCCCTAAGGAGTATGTTGGTATTATGCATTTACATAAGGATGTAGGTGAAGAGTTGATTAAGCAAATTGCTAGTGAGATTTTCACTGGTAAGATTAGGCAATTACCTCCTGTTAAAAGTGCGGTAAAGAGGCAGGAAAGAACTAGAGAAATTTATGAGTTTGATATTCTAGAGGTTATTGGTAGAGATGTATTGTTTAGAATTAAATGTCAGGCAGGTACTTATATTAGAAAAGTTGCTAGTGAGTTTGGTAAGAAACATGGATTCGGTGCCCATATGGCTGCATTAAGAAGAACTCAGGCTGGACCTTTTAGGGAAGAAGATAATTTAGTTACTCTTAATGATTTGAAAGATGCTTTGCATTATTTCAAAGAAGAAGGGAATGAGAAGTATTTACGGCACTGTATTCAGCCTATAGAGAATGCAGTTAAACATTTGGCCAAGTGTTGGTTGTTTGATACTACTATTGAAAGCATTAGTCACGGTAGAGATTTAGGCATTCCAGGTATTAGTAAATTGGAGAATTTTAAGAAAGGAGAATTAGTTGCCTTGATGTCGTTGAAGGGTGAATTAATTGCAATTGGTGAGGCTTTGATGTCAGCTGTTGAGGTTAATACATCACAAAAAGGTTTGGCTGTTAAGACAAGAAAGGTGTTTATAGAAGTTAAATAGGGAGTTGTAATTGTTCAGGCTGATCCTGTTTCTGTTCTTCTTCCTCTTTTTCAAATTCCTTTATTTCTAAGCTATCATATACTTTGTCTAGATCTGCTTTTTGATCTTGTATTACTTGCAGTTCCTCTCTTAACTTACTTAATTCCTTTTCGCGTAAGAAGGAATTATTGTAAAAGTCCTTACTTGGTTCCCAGAAATCCAAGGCTTCTTTTGCGAAAGGTTTAATTTTCTCCAATAGTTCCAAGTAGTCAGCCCATTCTTTTCTTTCTGCACCAAGTTCCTCACGCAATTGCTCACCTTTCTCCTGTAAGTCACGATATTTTTCCACTACATCCTTGGCATCGTTAATTTCCACTTGTGTTACTTCCTTCATTTCATTTTGAATTCCAATTGATTTTTGTAGAAGGGCGAATTTCTTGAGCAGAATTCTTAATTTTTCTGAGACATCCATATTTTTACCACGATATTTTTTTAATTGCAGGACTTGATTTGCCATAACAAGCTTTTCTTCAGCCGTATCCTCAGTAAGCTCGTTAACTAGTTGAAGGTCATCGTGTACTTCTTCCAATATGTTCTTGAATCTGTGTAACAAATCTTTACTATTGCTCTGTGTTTCCTTAACTTTTTGAGCGATATAACCTAAACTGCTCTTTACTTCATCAAGTACATCTGGACTTTTTGTTTCTAGGTATTTCTTGATATTTGTGGATGTCCACTCAATTGTTCTCAGTAAGTGAGAGGCTAGGTCATGCAATTGTGGGAGTTCTACGGCTACGTCACCAAGTTCCTCCTTCTCCTTTTTTACATTAATTTGAATATTAATCCCTGCTTTTTCCTCTCTTTTCTCAACTTTCTCTTCTTTCCTTTGCAATCTAGCAGCCCTCTTTCTAGCTCTATGTTCTTGCTTAAATGTAGGTTTTTTTTGTTTGTGTACAAGAATAATCAACCAACCAACTAAAACTACCGCAGATACGGAGATTGTGATTAAAACTGCATTGGATGGAAAGAGATCTAGTAAAGCCATCCATTCAGAAAGTGTTAGTTAATTATAAAGTTTTAGTTAAGTTCTACTACCATTCCATCCCAACCAGGGTTAATTAGTTTAGTTTCTTCTTTAGTATCGATTATACCAACTGTCTCGTGTAAATGTCCGGAAATAGCAATTTTTGGTTTAATGCGACGGATAAATTTGCTGTAATCTTTGTTCCCCACGTGTCCCATTTCTAAATGATCCAGTTTAGTGGCAAAAGGAGGCATGTGTGTCACTAAAACTATTTTTTCTTCCTTAAATTTACCATACCAAGTTCTAGAAATTTTTCTAAATTCAGGATCTTCTTGTGCGAATCCACCTCCTCCGTAACCTAGAAAGTGATAATCACCTTCAATGAAGTCACTTTTGTGAAAAGAGATACAATTAGGATATTTTCTTAAATCCAAGTTCAAACCTTCTTCATGATTTCCGGGAATAAAGTAGAATTTTTTGTTTAGTTTATTAAAGGCAGATAGAACTTTGTAAACACCAGATCCAAAGTTAGAAAAATCTCCGCAACAGACCACGAACTTAATATCTTCTTTGGCAGCTCTGTTAATTAAAGAATTAAGAGCTTCCTTGTCTTCATGCAAGTCAGTAAATACCAGAAATTTCATTCTTCAGATGGAGTTTCTTCAGCGGCAGGTTCAGGTGTTTCTTGTTCAACAGTTTCTTCAACGCTTGCTTTGCGTTTCTTATCCTGAAGGATTAGCATACGTACAGCCACTTCCTTAATTGGATATATTTTGCTTAATTTTTTCTTAAAACTTCCTTGAACTTTGTAGGTTACCAATTTTTGTACAAATGAAGCAAAATCCATAGTGGAGATTTCTTCCTTAAACATTTTTTCAATTTTTGCTCTAATTGCCGTCCTGACAGATCGTTGTGTTTTGTTTCTGGTTACCACGATACTTTTGAGTATCACAGCTTTATTATCTTTAGTTTTAAAGCTAAACTGATCCTTAAGACAATCCGTGTTTTTACGCACCATTCTTTTGGTGAATGAAGGTGCCAGTTGGTAACCAATTATATCAGTTTGTAAATTTGAACCGTCAATTTTGCTAATTTTGAATTTCATGTGAATATTTTGATCTTTTACATTGCCAGAAAGTTCTTTCAGGTTGACTTTCAATTTCCTGTTTAATGCAATTTCTGGAGTTGTTAAGTAAGATTCACCAATTTCTTTATGACCAAATAGTTTTGGAGCTATTACTTTGTACCAAATTTTCTTTTTCGTTTTTATTTTGCTAACTTTTTTGACTTTTTTTGCCATTTGTTTTTTTTAGCCCGGATTTTTAGTTTAGATACCTAATTATTCGTTTAATTAGTGGTTTATTTAAAAAGTTTGTTGTTGAAAATTAGTATAATTCTTTGTTAGGCTTAGGAATAAAATGACAATTTAAAGACTAAATTTTGGTTTATTTTTATATTCAAAACAGAATTTGTCTTTTTCTTACTCTTTTGACCTATAAAATTAGATTGAATTATAAATCGAAAGATATTTAAATAAGTTAATATCATTAAAAATATAAAAAACGATGGCGATTTTGAAAACACTACTAGATTCTATTGGCGATACTCCAATAGTTAGATTGAAGAAGTTATTTCCAAAACACAAGGTTTATGCCAAATTAGAGAGTGCCAATCTAACCGGGAGTATGAAGGCTAAATCTGCGTTAGGGATGATTAATGCTGCAGAAGAACGCGGAGAATTATCGCCAGGCATGACTATAATTGAATCAACTTCTGGAAATTTAGGCTATGCATTAACAGCGATCAGTACTTTGAAAGGCTATAATGTTATGCTAGTAGTTGATCCTAAAACTGACAATTTAAAGAGAAATATTCTACAGGCCTATGGCGCAGAATTGATTACAGTAGAGAAACCAGATCAAAATGGAGCTTACCAACCAATAAGGATGGCTAAAGTTCAAGAATTACTTGAAGAAGTGCCTAATTCATGGACGCCTTGCCAATATCATAATGTGGACAATATGCTGGCACATTACAAGACGACTGGACCAGAAATAAACAAAGACTTGGAAGGAAAAGTAGATTTATTAATCGGAGCTATTGGTACTTGTGGACATTTAGCCGGTTCCGCAAAATTTCTTAAAGAAGTTAATCCAAATTTGCATGTCATTGGTGTGCAACCAAAAGGTTCCACAATTAATGGAGGAGAATTCAAACCTTATCTGGTACAAGGACCAGGACTTAGCTTTGAACCAACTAATTATGATTCCGATATCATTAATAAAGTTGTCAATGTAGAAGACAAAGATGCATTTTACTGCGCAAGAGAGTTGGCTAGGACAGAAGCTATTTTATCCGGTGGCTCTGCAGGGATGATTATCCACACCATCAAAGAAATTACCAAAGATTTTCCATCCGATAAGAACATTGTAGCAATATTGGCAGACGATGGATTTAGATATGCTGGAAATTTTTACGATGATAATTGGATGGAACAACATGGTATGGGATTATGAAAGGATGTTTATTAAGAGTAGATAATGTATTAAGACCAGGAACTTATACTAATTTTAAATCTATGATGGAGGTGATAAATGATAATAAGGCCAAAGCTATTATTGACGTGACTCCAAAATGGCATGGAACTTTAAAATACGATGTAGACTATATCTACAACATCAAAGAAGAGTTAGATAAAGGACACGTTTTGGCATTGCATGGCGTTGAGCATAGATGTAGGGTTCTTAATGATATCGACCACACCGTATCCTGGCTCCCAAGTGAAGATGAATTTGATTGTAAAGATTATCACAGGGTTCATGGAAAGGACATACCAGTCGATATACAAAGAAGTTGGTTAGAAGAAGGGAACCAATTGTTGCTAACTTTATTCGGGCAAAAAAGTAAATTATTATTTCCACCGGCACATGCTTACAATAGTAATACTTTAACTGCAATGAGAGAGGAGGGTTTTTTGGGCATTTCAGATTATGGGAGGTGGGACGCTGGACCATATATTAAGGAAGGAATCACAGTATTTCCCTTTGATTTTGAAGATTACATGAAGAATACTAATGAAGACGGTAACAATCAAGATGCGATGTTGGAGATGTTTAAGAAATATTTTCAAGCATCTATTAAACAAAAAGGATTCTATGCAACATTCGTACATTGCGATTTTAGTAACGAAGGTGACGCCTCTCCAGCTAGATTAAAGATGTTAGACCAAATGATTAAATATGTGCATAAAGAAGGACACAAGTTTGTTGACCCATATGATTATTTAGAAAAATGACCAAAATAAATTCATTTAGAGAAGCAATTAGTGATAACCTAGATGAGAAAGTAATTTTTGGTTATGAATTGCTTTCACAACCAGATGACACACTAGATACTAGAATTCCAGGGATTAGAAAAAGGAATGAAGCAATTATTACAGTAGCAAGAGATAGAGATATAGTGTTGCTTTCAAATCCAGTTTCACAAGATTATCACCAGTGGCTAAGAAGAAACGAGTTTAGTACAGACAATATTTATGTTTGTGACGCAGATTCTACCATTCCAAAATCAGTAGTAAGAGATGGTAAATTACCACCATGGCTGGCAGAATTTGATGGGGACAAAATATATGCAGCGAGGTATTCTGGAGATAATGAAGTCCAAGCTGCGAAATTACTGGGAGCCAAGTTGTACGGATGCAGTGAAGATATTACCTTAAAATTCTATGACAAAGTATCCTTCAAAAAATTATGTGAAGAAAGAGATTTGCCAATTTTACAGGGGACGACAGTCAATATCGCAGTCGACGGCGCAGATAAATTGCATGAAGTTATTAATGGCTATTTAGTAAAGGAAGATCAGGTTATTGCTAAAGATCCTAAGTCTTCAGCCGGTGCTAATATTTACATCATAAATAGATTAAATTACCAAGACATGCTGGATAAAATAAGACTTGGAGGACACCAAGAATTATTGATAGAAAAGATGATAGAACCTGTTTCAGAAATTAATGATCAATGGACGATTGGTTTGGATGGAGATATTTCACATATTGCTTCATCAGATCAATTAGTTGTAAATTATGCCCATACAGGGAATGTATATCCAAGCCAGTCTAAGCAAGTGAAAAAGGCACAACATTATTCCTTAGAAATAGGAAGAATGATGAGAGATGCAGGTTATGTTGGATTATTTGGTATCGATTATTTAGAAGACAATAAAGGAAGCTTGTACATTAGTGAGAACAATTCTAGAATGAATGGATCTACTCCTGCATGGGATTTGGTTAATAGGTTGGAGTCTCGACATGGTCCTGTGCAAGCTGTTCGATTGTACCAAATTAGACATGGGACAGCAATGTGTTTTGAAGAATTGGCGAATAAAACAAGAGATTTAATTTACGGTGGTAAAAGTCAATACGGATTTTTTCCCTTGGATCAAGGCTTACTTGAACAATGCGGTGCTTTTACTATTTTAGCAACCGGTAGTTCAGAGCAACATGCCCAAGCAATAGTTAAAGAAACACTAGCTAGAATTAAGTATGGGGAATAAAATGATTATTGATGCCCACGCTCATTTTGGTAACGGAGATGGAAAGAATATTACTTTTGACAAAATTCAGTTGCATATGAAAAATAATGGAATTGCTAAAGTGGTACTTTTTGCGATTACTAGTGACCATATGATTAAAGATTCTTTGAATATTTTGGAATTGTCCAAGAAAGATAAAAGAGTGATCCCTTTTCTAAGATTTAATCCTAATTTATTAAAGAAAAAAGAGTTGGAGAGCCTATTGTCACAAGGGTTTAAAGGAGTTAAGTTGCATCCAAGATCGCAAAATTTCAACCCATTACACAAAAAGTTTACCTGGATTTACAAGACCATTGAAAAGTTTAAAATCCCGATTATCTTCCATTGCAAGTCGTATCATTTCGACCATAATAGCCATCCTGAAGTTTTGCTTAAGTTGGCTAGGAGATATCCCAGGCAATTATTTATTTTCGGACATTTTGCTGGTGTCAATAAGCAGTTGTTTAAGGAATTTGTAAAATACCCTAATATTTATGTAGAAACCTCCATTGATGTTACGCCAAATGCATATAGAGAAGTTGTTATGAATTATGGTTTTGAGAGGTTATTGTTTGGCACTGATTTTCCTTTTTCTTTTGCAGAGATTGAGTTGTTAAAGCTAAAATTTGCCAGATTACCTAAAGAAATAGTTCAAAAAATACTGTACAAAAATGCGCAAGAAATATTAAGCTTGAAATAATACTTTACTAAAATGATACCTCATTTCCAGTCTTCACCGTATACGACAGCTGCGTCTTCTTTGTTGACTATTCTACATCATTTTGATAGTAATTTTCCTAAGAATAAAGTTAAGGAATTTGAAATTTGGCATGAGTGTGCAAACCTACCAACTAGAGGGTGCTCGATTTATGCATTAGCTAGATATGCTAAACAGCAAGGTTTGAATCCAAAAGTAGTTGTGGAGAAGAAGCAATATGATTTTCCGGATTATAGGTTTTATCGCTATACCAAGGAAGATATTGAACATGCAGCATATTCCTCAGAGAGACATTTGCAAGAAGCTGAAGAGTTAGGAGTTACGGTTCTTGAAGGGAGTATGAGCTTGAAGGATGTAAAGAGAGAGTTAAGTAAAAATAATGTTATTTTGTTAAGGTTGAATGTTAAACCTATCAGAAATGAGAAAAGAAATACTTCCAACTATATTGTTGTTCATGGCTTTGATGGAGAGTATTTTCAAATTATCGATCCTGGTTTTGCTGCATTGAGCGTGCCAGAAGAAGTGATGCAAGAAGCTTTTGACTCTTTAGAAACCAAAAAATATAGAGACCATAGGATGCTTGTATTTTCAGAATCATGAAAATATGCAACGACATATTTTCAGGATCCAGATAAAGGGCTAAGTCTTCGGCTTTTCAGGCCGAAGATTAGTTTCTTTATCCAGGAAAAGAATATATTTAGCCTATTTTTTAATTTTATTGCAGAAAAAGAAGGAAGATATAGAATAATGACACCAATTATCCCGTAAAACATAAAAATGAAGACAATTTTACCAAGTGTTAGCAAAAGATTTAAAAAAGAGTTGTTACCGACTTGTTATTAATATGTCTAATTTAAAAATAGCCTTGGAGTATGAAAGAGGATTACATTTTGCAGATTTTACTATAGCTAATTTAGCGTTAAATTTTTTAGATCACCCTTATAATACGGACAAAAAAGGAGAACCTGTTTTTCATAAAGAAGGTACTTTGCATCAGAATGAGTTTAATTCTAAACCGCATGCATCGATCAGTAGTTTAGCAGAGGACTTACTTGAGTCAGAGTCAACTAGTGGTTCAATTAGTAAGAATTTAGGAGTTTACAATATTCCAATTAGTGAAACAGGAGCTGGAGAAGGCATTATCAATCCTGACGTTCAGTATAGAACAGACGGCTACAAAGTTATTTTTGGTCAAGAGGCCTTAGACGAATTAATTAAAATATCAGGTATTCATATCCACATAGACCAGTATAAACCAAGATTGGTGGATCAATTTAATGCTTTAACTGCACTTAGACCGGCTATAGCTTTGATGTCAAGTTCTTCAGTATCGTACCAAAGAAAGAATGGAGTGAATTGTCATAGATATAAATTAATTTCAGACCCGGAAGAAGGCGTATTTGCTAAAATTCCAGAAAATAATTGCTATATTAGTTCGATAGAAGAACTTAAACAAAGAGATGTAGAAAGATATGAGGCCTGGTTGCAGGATTTCAGCGAAAATTGTGAAAAACATGGTTTGACTGTTGACTACTTTTTGGATAATTTCGGTCTTGAAAATACAGGTTACCCTGATATTAGATATCGACCAGATATGGGTGTAGGAACATTTGAATTAAGAACTGACGACACCAATACGTATGAAAATGTAATAGCTAAAGCAGCTTTGGTATTGGGTTATATGAACAATATCATCAATAACAAAATTCCAGTAAATTATACAAAAATAGATGGAGAATATGCTTTTTCAGATGGACAAGTGCTGCTGCCGAATGAAGACACTTTGAGGCATTACACTGCTTTAGGAGGACAACACGGTTTGGAAAAAAGTGAGAATAACGATTACTTAAGAGAAGTTGTGGATTTTGCCACTAAAGGTTTACCTAAGAACCAGCAAAATTACTTGCTACCTCATGAAAAAATGCTTGATTCTGGCAAGAATGTGGCTTCTGAAATTCTAGCGATGTTAGGACATAAAGGCCCTTATTCAAAGGATGAGTCAGCTATGGCTAATAAATATATGCATATGAAACAAATAGAATCTGTTGAATTCCTTAAAGAGGTACAGCATGTGTAGGATGGTTCTGGCTGTTGGTCAGTTTGATTCTAACGAGTTAGTTGATAATGCTATTTCTATGGCTAAGGACTTGACTACAGAACATGAGCTTAATGTTGAGAAAGGACAAGGTTCATGGACGCATGAAGATGGCTGGGGAGTTGCCTACTTACAGAATGGGGAATGGAGAATTTCAAAATCTACAAATCCAATTTTTGAAGATCCTTCAGTAGATAAACTTAGATCAGTGGATACAAATCTTATGATTCTGCATATAAGAAAGAAAATGGGAAGTGAGAAAAGTATTAACAACACACACCCATTCTATTATGAAAAAGAGAATCCTGGATCTTTTATGTTTTGCCACAACGGCTTTATTGATGAAGATATCAATTTTGGTAAAGAGTTTAGCCCTAAAGGAGAAACAGATTCTGAAAGATTATTTTATTCCATTTTAACCGATATGAAGAAGGATAAGATAGCCAAGGCAATTAGGAAGAATTTTAAGAGATATCATGAACTTACAGGTACCAATATTATTCTAAGTACGAAGAACAAAGCAGTTGTAGCGGTACGTAAGAATCATTTTCCGCTTTATTACCAAATGCAGATGGCGCATGATGAAAAGAAAATTATAATTAGTTCAGAGTCTTTTGCCAATAGTAGCTTAAATTGGGAACCAATTGAGCAAGGAGATATTATCAAAATAAAAAATAAAGAGTTAGCAGTTTCAATTTATAAGAAAAATGACAGCATAATTAAGAGAACTTTTTCCAGACTTAAAGGCAAAAATAGTTAAATGATAGGAATATTATTAGTAAAATGAGTATAACCATCTATATTACACATACAGATCCTTGGAGTTCTAAATTAAGGACTTGGCTTAGACGCCGTAGAATTAAATTTGAGGAGTGGGATGTAGCAGAACCACAGAATAAGCAGGCTAGAGATGATTTGTTAAATAAATCAAATCAATTGGCAGTTCCCATGACTGATTTTAATGGTGAGATAGTGATTGGTTTTGATGAAAAAAAACTTGAGAAATTAGTTGCAGCATCAAAGGGAAAGTAAGATTTCTTTAATATTCTTGTTTTCAAATAAAATTTGATAAGTGCCATGCAATAAGGGTAATTCTAAGTCATATTTATCTATTAGCTGAGGGATGAATTTGGCAGTGCTAACACCTTCTGCTACCATATTCATTTCCTTTAGGATATCATTTAATTTTTTACCCTTACCAATTTCTGATCCAACATGACGATTCCTTGAATGTTCACTGCTACAGGTTACGATTAAATCTCCCATGCCAGCCAACCCGTAGAAAGTTTCAGGATTGGCTTCCATTTGTAAGCCAACTTTTTGAATTTCGGCTAATCCTTTGGTAAGAACGTAGGCCATGGTATTATCGCCGTAACCAGCACCGTCCAGAATTCCTATTAAAACTGCAAGTATATTTTTCAATGAGGCAGCAATTTGTACACCAATTAAGTCACCAGTTACATCGACTTTTAGTACGTCGGATTCGAAAGCTTGTTTAATTTCTTCTGTATCTTCTCCAGCCAGAACAATTCCACTAAATATTCCTTTACAAACTTCCTCAGCATGAGTCGGTCCGTATAGACAGTAAACTTGACCGTTTACTTTTTCAGAAACCACTTCACTTAAAAGCCGCATATCAGAAGCAAAGCCTTTGGAACAAATTACAATTGGCTTTTCTTGTAAGTAAGGAAGGGCCGATTTTAAAGTAGATTCTACTTTGTCTGAAGGTACTACTAACAATATTAATTCTGCATTTGCCAATACTTCTTTTTGATTGGATGAAATGAAGATGTTGTCTGGTATTGGTAAGTGAGGTAGGAGTTTGCAATGTCTTTTTTCTTGCATTTCTTTAGCTTGTTCTTCAAAGAATTCCCAGATCCTGATATTATACTTTTTTTTGGCTAAATGTATTCCTAAAGCCGTTCCCCAACTTCCGCCACCTAGGATTGCAATATTCATGATCCTTGAGAAAATGAAATTGTTTAAAACTGTTGTGGTTCTAATATCATTCTACTATTATTTTACCAATTACTCCGATGATAACACCATCTGAGTAAGTATAAGTACCTGGTACATTGAAAGTAAAAGAAAATTCATCATTTGGTTCCATAAATGGACTCCGCATTTGAGATATTTCTCGTAAACCCATTACTAGTGCTTTTAAGCCTTGACGTTGATTTATCCAGGTGATTTCATCCCCAGATGCAATGGTGATTACTTTAGGAGAAAATGTTAAGTCCTCAATGATTATTTCGTTTCTTGGTTCAATGCTTGTTTCCAGAAGAATTGGTTCTGAATCTTGAAGGGTTGACTGAAGTTGAATCGTATCAAAGATTGTAGTAAATACTGGTTTGGCTTCGAATAGTGATGTGAAAGGATTTTGAAAGAATAAGCCAGGAGATGCCGTCGAAGATGAAAGTACTAATAGCAACATCAACACCAATTTTTTAATCATCTATTTTAAGAATGACATTAGTATTTAAGAATACTTGTGATAAAGAATTACTTTACTAAAGTCAATCTTTCTTGCTTGGATAATTCATAGACATAATCAAAACTTAAACTAAGTGTAGTCTGATAGGACTCAGATTGAGATATTTCTTTACTGCATACTAGGACAACTTGCTGTGTTTCAGGTTCGAATACTTTGGTAAATTCATGTAAGGCCATACCCTGAAAAATGCAAGGCATTTCTTTAGTCCCAAGTTTGCTGTTAGTAAGAGTTGCCTTGAGAATTTTTCCAGAACCTCTATTCTCAATAAAAAATCTAAATTCTATCCGTTTATTACTACCAGGATTAGTTATTTGTTCCACTCTGCTGATGGCTATAGGCGCACCTTGTCCTGAGTAAGATTTTGTTGATTCAGAGAGGCAACCACCATTATTTAAATTATACAAGTCTGTGTTAATACAGATAGTGTCACTGAATTGCATTTTAGAATCATATTGAACCTTAATGAAATAATTTTGTTCATTTTTTTCTGCATTTTGATAAAGTTCTTTTGCAGAGGCATCAAAATCAAGGAAAATCGTATCTCCGTTAGGAGAGATAATGCTTCTACCTTCTAATGGTTGAAATGACTGTGAACTTGTATGTACATCATAATAAGTACTATCTATACCTAGGAGATTTACTACCCCATTGGTAACTGGATATGCCGCTTGGTTATCCAGTTGTAATACAATGGAAAAGTCAGAGTTTTGAAATATTTTTTTAGGAGGTAAATTTTCTAGTACGACTACATTTAATTCAGAAACACCTTGTTGGTAATTATGGTGTAAACCATTGTCATTCATGGGACCACATCCTAATAAGATTATGGTTAAGAGTACCACACTTATTTTTATGTTTTTAATTTTTTAACCTCCACATCCATGCTTCGCTCTTTTTGATAATCGTAAATCACTTCTGCGGTGAATTCCTTAATGATAAAGTCTGTAGGATTTTGAAATTCTATTGGTATTTTATGCATTAAACATGTAGGTAAAGGAATCGTTTTTTGTCTTGTTTTTGAGGTGGGATAATTAAAACCACTAAGGCAATCAGCTTGTCCTGGTTGAGGTTGGAAGCCAAGTAGGTTGATTGAGTAACTGCCGATCCTAGTTATTTTGCCTCCATCTAAATTTTCTATAGTTGATGATAGGATCAATGAATTTTGTTTTTCAGCTTTATATTCAATGAAAGGATCTTCTAAGAAATTTCCAAAGGCAAAATTTATTCTTGCAAACTCTTCTGGTCCTCTAGAAAGATGCTCTCTTTTAGAAAATGATGCCTTCTTTATTTTATCAATCCATTCCTCTTTCCATTCTAAGTCCTTATCTCCAATAAATGCTCGCTTTAACCTAGAACCACTTTGCACATTTTGCATTTCTGCTAGATATACTAGTTGATATCTTCCATCCAAGATCTCAGAGGGAGTACATGCTATAGTTCTTTTAGTTTGGGTCCCTGTTGCTTTAATTGTATCTCTGCCATTTTCAGGACCCTCACCCACATCAATATTTCCTATTATTTCTGCTTTTGACTTAGTTTTAGATTTGAATTTGCAGCTAAATACAATGTCAATACTTTGACTGCGTGGATTTTCTAAGATGAAATTTATGGGATAACGAAAGTTAAGTGACTCCGATGGGGAGGAAAGATATTGTTTTTCAGGAAAAAACTCAGATACCTTAAATGTGGCTTTAGTGGGTTCTTTAATATCCTTATCACTCTGGCCAGCAACTAATAACTCCTTTTCTCGCTTTTTCTTTTGTTCAGCAACACAAGCTTCAAATTTGCTACTGGTTTTCTTGATATTTTCTTCAAACCGACAGTAATATTCGAATTCTCTTCTCTGCTGCCGGTCCTTTAAGCATTGTTCTAAATTTTCGGCATCGGAGATAATACAAGCCATATTTGCAAAGAATGGATGTTCAGTTTTAGCTGCTCTTTTTTGATATTCTTGGGAAGCTTCTGTTATTTCACCTAGTCCTGGGAGTTCATCGGTGAAAGTCGTTTCATGTCCCAAGTTGGGAACCGCTGGAATTATAAAAGTAAATACAATAAAAAATATGCCTATTACTCTAGTTAAATTAATCAGAAAGTTTGTATAACCTTTGCTGCTGCTATCAGTTGGCATTGTCATAATCCCAAAAAATGCCCACCATGGCATAAAGAGCATCAGGTTTTCCAATAGGATCGTGGGAGTGATATCATACGTTTGAACTAGCCAAGGCAACAAACCAACGTCTAAAAATAAGAAGAGAACTGGTAAAAAACCAAGAACTTCTGGAGTAGTGCTTTGGCCATGAGTTAAAATAATTGGTAGAACTACGATGGCAGCAATTACAGGTCCAAACCATAGCCAAAAGGTTAGGCTTACATTTCCTGAAAATATAAAATACCAAATGCAGAATATGAGCATAGGTATGAGAATAGCTATACGGTCCTTTTCAGTTCTTTGTGCCAGGGCGTAGGCTGCCAAGACAAATAAAGATAAAGAAAAAACCAGAGAATATATAGCAAATTGTGGAACATATATTTTAAGTATATAGTGCAGAGTTCCAAGAATAACCATCAACCAACCTAAACTTTTTCCAGCCTGAGCTAGTTGTTTTCCTGCAAGTTGCAATCCGCTATATTTAGCTAGGTCTGAGCCTATGCGACCAAAACGATCCATCCATCTACCTCTATTGTAGTTTTACACTCATCTCTCTGATGTCAACAGTCTTTTTAGGCTTGACCTTGATGGCATTAGTTCCTTGCACAATTTCATCAGATATATCTATCGTGTAGGACAAATCCTTAGTTTCAAAAGTTTTTAATTTGCCATTAATGGTTAAATCTAAGCGTTTTTCAGCGACTACATCAACAAAATCCACCTTCAATTTGACATTATGATCATTCTGAGTTACGTCCACAAAGTGTTCTGAAGATACATCAAAGTAATATACTGGAAAATCAACCTCAGATAATTCAAAATCCAAATTAACATGAGATAAAATGTAAGATCCTTGGTCAATACTAAAGGAGATTCTGTTCTGACCTTGAACGATCATGTCTGAAAGTAAAGGGATTGGTGCCATAGGTACTCCACAATCAGGTACACCTTTGAATACCTGGTTGCCATTTACTTTAATGGTTAGCTTACCCTTAGAGAATTCACATTCTGGAAGAAATTCAAGATCTATTTTTTCAAGATTCTTTTTCTCTGTATCTGAAACTAAAAAGACACTTTCGGAACTTTGAAATTCCACACTGGTGACATCAGCAACCACTTTAACATTGTTTAAACGAGCTGAGTTGGTATGCCAAAAAGCAGCTCCTGGCGATGTAGATTCAAATAATATTTCGTTGTCCTCAGTTAAGAGATTACTTGGAAGTTTGATGGGTTTAAGATTTCCTTCAATCGGTTCATCTTCAAATATCAATTCACCGTTGAGGGATACTTTCACTTTGCCAACCGTTTCCTCAGGTCTGAAGGTTAACAAAAGATCTTTAGTATTTGCAAGATCAGGTATGGTAAATAATAATTTACTGGTTTCTTCGGAAAAAACACCTTTTTTAACTTTAGCTAGCGACTTCTCCGCTAAGATTTTTCCCTCAGTTTTAGTGTGAATGGTAACCACTGGTAGTGGATGTTCAACTCTATTTTGGGCCAAATAATCTATTCTGCCAGGATTAACTTTTAACAAATAATTACCTGATGTAGTGGTTGTAGATACAGTAGAATCATCGTCTCCTAGTAGTGCTGCTCTTTCCTGTGGGTTTACCATAATAATAAACATGATGATTAAACCTGCAACAATGGCTACAAAGACCGCAGCTCCTGCGGCTGCTTGCGCTGTTTTAGAGTTAAACATGTGTAAATAGAAATAATTGTTATATATAAATGCTTCGGGCTTGGACATCTCTTGCATAACTCTTTTATACCTTAATCTCAGCTAAATTATATGGAATCGTACCATGCACAACATGCTTTGGAAGCCGATATAATGGAAGTTGATCCAATCTCTGGAAATGGTGCCTATGTAGCAAAGTCTGGAGATATAGTTACTATTTTGAACATCGGTCACAGAATAGGTTTACACAAATGTGGTGAACATGTTGCTTCCATCGTATCAGAACAAGCCAAAGGATACCTATTCATGACTAATCCAAATCCAGCTGCTTTAGGTTTATTAGTCGGAAAGTATGAAATAATTGACCATAAATATAATGTTACTCCTATTGTTGATGAGCAAACAAATCCCGAAGAAAAAAGGGAAATTCACCCATTAGACTTCTTACTAGAAAAGCTATGACCTTCTAGGTGTTACCAAATCGTTATGTAATTTAAGAATTTCTTCAAGAACCTGTTTTTGTGTATCATCTATTTGTGAGATTGCATTTTTATCTAGTGTTAATGAATAAGTATGTCTAAGAGCAATATCTGATTTTAAGTAGAAAAGCATATCTAGAGCAAGGTGTGGAAAATTACCTGATTGACAAATTCTACTATATGTTTTATGATTTTCTACTGCATCTTGATCCCTTGAGTAACTTCCATCAGAGTAAGATAATTGAAAATGAGGTGTTCTATCTTGTCCTTCAAAGTGCCTATCTAAATACTCTAGATCAATATAATTTACGTAAAATTCCATGATTTAGTACATTGTGAGGTATTATTTATTATTTTAGCAACTGAATTATCTATATTGGATAAATTTAAAACTTGATAACAATTAGTTAAGATGTGATTAAAACCATAATATTTGACTGGGGTGGTATTCTTACTATTGGTGAGCATACGCCAGAATGGGTTGCCTTAATTGAGGAGAAGTATGGAGTTTCTGATGTTAGATCGAAGATTCAAGATTTGATTTTGGCTATGGATGTTGACAAAATATCTTTTACAGAGTTTTGTAATACTGTTAATTTGAGATTAAATATCAATACTAATGTAGATGAAATGAAGACGTTTTTTGCTAAGGGAATTCGACCAAATAAAGAGATGATTGAAATTGTAAAAGGTCTTAAGAATTATAAATTATTAATGCTCTCCAATAATACACAACCAAATGTTGAGGCTATTAAAGAAAATTACCCTGAGATGTTGCAAGGATTTGAGAGGTTGTATTTTTCTAATGAATTGAAGCTGAGTAAGCCTGATTTGAGAATTTATGAATATATTTTACAGGATTTAGGTTTAGTTGCAGCTGAATGTGTGTTCATCGATGACAAAGAGAAGAATATCCTTGCTTGTGAGGAAGTAGGCATTAATGGTATCTGGTTTAAGGATATGGCTGGTTTTAAGAATGAACTGAGTAGATTGGGGGTAGAGTTGCCATAGATTTTTAAATTCTAAGTAGTTTTTTCAATTATGCACATCCTAAAATCTAATTTCAAAACTGGAAAAGTTACTGTTTTAGTTACTGAGGGAGATGATTTATGGTATCTTAGACAGTTGATTGATCCTGGGGATTTGGTTAAAGGGAAGACTACTCGAAAGATTAAGATTGGTAGTAGTGAGAATGCTAAGGTTACTAAGAAGACTATGACTCTTACCGTAGAGGCGGAGACGATTGAGTTTGGTGATACGGGAGATTCTTTGAGAGTTAATGGTTTGATTAAGGATGGTCCAGAGGATTTGCCAAAGGATAATTACCATGCTATTTCCATTGTTGAGCAATCAGAGATTAGCATAATCAAATCGAATTGGATGGCTTATCAGAAGCAGAAGTTAAAGGAAGCAAGTGAAACTAAGTATAGTTATTTGTTTTGCTTGTTTGATAGAGAAGAGGGATTGTTGGCAGTTACTAAGAAATTTGGTTACGATGTGTTGGTTAAGTTGAAAGGTAGTGTGGCTAAGAAGGCCAAAGATGTTACCATTACCAAAGATTTCCACCTAGAATTGATTAAGGCAATTGAAATGTATAATTCAAGGTTAAAGCCTGAAAAGATTATACTTGCTTCACCTGCTTTTTACAAAGATGATCTATATAAGAAAATTAAGGATTCTGGATTGAGAGAAAAAATTATTTTGGCCGTTTGCTCAGATATCAGTGAAAGAAGTTTAGATGAGGTTTTGAAAAGGCCGGAACTTTCTTATGCCTTAAAGTTTAGCCGTGCCCGTGAGGAACAGCTGATAGTAGATGAATTGCTTAAAGAAATTAATAAGGATAATTTAGCAGCCTATGGTTGGAAGCAGGTTTTAAATGCAATTAAACTTGGTGCCGTTGCTGCTTTGATAATTACTGAAAAGTATATTCAAAAGCAAAAGGAAGAGAAAAAATTTATAGATTTGGATGAGCAAATGAAGCATGTTGATGCTCTGAAAGGCAAGATTCATTTGATCTCTAGTGAGATGGACAGTGGAAAGAAAGTTGATGGATTGGGTGGAATTGCAGCTCTGTTGAGATATAAATTATAGACGACAAAACCGCAGAATTCTCTTTATAGTACGCGTTTTAAAAAAGCTATTTTGCAAAACCACAACCTTTTAATAGTAGTTTTATTTACTGATAACCTAGTAGCAAAAACTTATAAAGGGAAAAGATTTACATTTCCTGTTAGTCTTGCAAAAAGGAGGGGTTGTATTAAAATGATAGTTAAAGATGAATTATTGGGCAAACTGCGAAGGTACTTCGATTTGAATCTCTATGAAGTTAAGTTGTGGACTGCCTTACTAAGCAGAGGAGTTTCTACGGCAGGAGAACTTTCTGATATTGCTGATGTTCCAAGATCAAGGAGTTACGATGTTTTAGAATCTCTTGAAAAGAAAGGTTTTGTAGTGATGAAGCTAGGAAAACCAATTAAATATATTGCCATCCCTCCTAGCGAGGTTGTGGATAGAGTTAAGAAAAATATGCACTCTATTGCTCAAGAGAAAATTAAGAGATTAGATAATATTAAAGCATCACCATTATTGACAGAGTTAGAAAGTTTACATACTCAAGGTATCGCTTTAGTTGAACCAAGTGAAATGAGTGGTTGCCTACGAGGACGGAATAATTTGTATAACCATTTGGATTTGTTGATCAAGGATGCTAAATCATCTGTAAATATTATGACTTCTGATACTGGTTTCATGCGAAAGGCTGAAGGATTACGTAGTACCATGGAAAGTGCTAATAAGCGTGGTGTAAAGATCAGAGTTGCTGCACCAATGACTAAAGAGAATAAGAAGATGGCAGACAGTTTGAAAGGTGTTGCTGAAGTTAGAAATATTACTAAGGTGAATTCTAGATTTGTTACTGTAGACAGTAAAGATATGGTTTTTATGACTTTAGATGATAAAGAAGTACACCCTTCTTATGATTTAGGGGTTTGGGTAAAGACACCTTATTTTACTACGGCAATGGATCATATGTTTAATCATGTATGGAATGCTAAGTAATTTTTTATTTTTTTACTTTTTCTGCTATATTATGATATTTTTTTAATGGTTTACTTCTAAGATGAGCAGCGCTTTGTTGAAATGATGGACTTCTTAGATTTGTCAATTTTTCTAAAACTTTATGAGCAAATTTAGGTCCAGAATTAGGTCCAACTACAAAACCTGAAAAAGCTTGAACTGCTACTGCTTTTTTCATCATGGCATGATAAGCATAATTACCGGAGTCGATACCACCGCAGGCGATGATGGGTTTGTTGGTTAATTTATACATTTTTTCTAGAACTTCAATAGTGTTCTTAGTTAATGTTTGTCCACTCAAGCCACCTTTGCCGTATTTAGGATGATCAATGGGAGCAGTATTACTGCAAATGTAGCCATCAACTAAGTGGTCTATTGCTTCTACTATGTTAGTGCGATTTGTAGAATCTAAATTTGGAGACAATTTGACTATTTTAGGTTTTTCTCCTTGTCTTTTTTTAATTTCAGACATTAATTCTAAAAGAGCCATAGGACTCTCAAAAGTTTTGCCTTCCTTAGTGTTGGGACAACTTGGATTAACAGCAACATATATTAAATTTGATAAAGGTTCGAGGTAAGTGTTAACCAAATCGTAGGTGTCTAGAATGTCTTTGATAGCTTTATCACCGACAATATTTGGATCATGTGTTTTAGTTATGTTGATGGCATAAGGATTCTTGGTATGAATTAATCTTTCAACAACTTTGATTGCTGGATCACCATTTAAACCCATTCTATTTATTAAATCATAGTTATGCCCATCAAAAGCTCGGAAAAGTCTAGGTTTTTTGTTGCCAGGTCCACCATTAAACGTTACTGATCCCACTTCAACAAAGGCAAAACCATAATCTCTCACTACGTCTACTAAATCTCCATTCTTGTCAAATCCCGCTGCCAGGATTAATGGATTGTCTAAGGCATGGCCAAAGAAATTAGGTACAACTACTCTGTTGTTGGAGTATCTACCTGGTGCACCTAGTTTATGTTTCATAGCCCATTTGCCAATAGTATGTGCTCTTTCTGGGTCAAGGTTCAGTAGAAGTTTATGTGCAAGACTCATTTTAGATGTTGCATAGGATCGTAGTGATAAAATCCTTGCAGTTCCTTAATTTTTTTGAAATCAGGTTCCCTGTTAGTGAAAAATAAATGTTCAGTTTTTTTCTCATACAAAGTTTTTGCATTGTTACTGGTTAAATCTTCAACTTGTTTAGGTGAACAACCTAATTCTCTTAAATGGTATTTTTGCCAACCCCAAAAAGTGGCATTTCCCAATCCTGAAGCAGGTATTTCTTGCGATTTATCTTCTTCAGTATGAGGTGCATGGTCGCTTTCAATGTTTGTAATCTTATTTTCTAACAGTCTTTCTTGCATTCCGCTCACAGTCTCTGGAGATCGTAAAGGAGGATTACACTTATACCATCTCCCATGAGGGCCATCCAACATTCTGTAATTCATTAGTAAATGATGGGGAGTAATACCACAACTTAGTTTTATATCTGGATTTATTCTTGAATAACTATGAATTAAATCGACAACTCGTGTGGTGCTGACGTGAGCCACATGGATTGTTCCCTGAAATTTAACATCTCTGGCTATGCGTAAGATATCTTTAAAAGATTCGACTTCAGCTTCTTCCGGCCTGGCATGTGTACTCCATGTTCTAGGATTTAATTTGTCATATGCTTTATCGTTCATCAATGATTCTTTTTCACAATGACTTACTAACACACCGTCATATCCCTCTCTGGCCAGAGTTTGTATTGTTTTATATTGCTCATGTAACTCTACAATACTTAAATCACCGGTGGATCTGCCCCAGTAGGCTTTCAATCCGATAAGATTCTTTTCAGTTTGCCACGCTTCTACTATCCCTTTTATTTGCTCTGGATCAGAAGTTAATCCGCCATGAACAAAAAATTCAACAGGTGACTTGGCCTGATCTGCTATACTTAAGTACTCTTTTACCAGAGCGTGAGTTGTCAGTGGAGGATTAGTGTTAGGCATTGCTGCTATTGCATCCAGACCACAAGCATAGGCCACCTCTAAAGAATGAGCAATAGTTTCCTTATGTCGTTGGGATTGAAAGTCTCTTGCATGCCAGTGTGGGTCGAACATGAATTTGCTATTAGTGTTTAGTTTAAGAATATTTGTTTTCTGGAGAATAGAAGTGGATAAAGTTTATAAAATGATGATATTCTGAGATTCCATGTCTAAATACGTTACGATGTTTTCTGGTACTAGAGTGTTTAAAGATAAAGGCGTACCAACTTTGAAGGATTTAGCTATTTCTCTCTGTAGAACTCCGATGTTTGCTGGCGCTGCTAAGCGGCATTATAGTGTTGCTCATCATTCTCTGGGTGTAGCTTTTCTCATGCCTAAACATAAGATTTATGGCTTATTTCATGAAGCGGAAGTGCCTGTTTTGGGAGATTGTCCAGGTCCGGCTAAAGTAAATGGCCAATACGAGTTGGATAATAGAATACGTAATGACTTCATACGCAGTTTAGGTTTACCTGTAGTAACACCAGAAATTTGGCGTATGGTTGAAGAAGCCGATTATTTAGATCAGGCTGCATCAGCAAGGTTTTTAGGGCATCCCGATGCTTTAGAAGCATGGCCAGCAAGAGAGGCCTTGGATGAAGCGATGGATAATGTCAAGATGTTATACAATGAACATCCCCCACATCTACAATTGGAAGAAGATAGCTCTTTGGTCAAGATGTTTATGTGGTATGCTACCGATTTAATTGCAGATAACAACTAATTTTATAAAATCAACCTAATTCTAGCCAACATGCAAGATATTATTGCCAAATTACATCCGTTAGAGAGACAGGTTTTACCTAGTTTGAAGAATAATTCTGAGCTTAAAGATATTTGTAAGGCTTCAGGTATGCAGGAGATTGAAGTTATGCGGGCTTTGCAGTGGTTAGCCAATAAGGAAGTTTTGAAGTTGAATTCCACTAGCACCAAGCTGGTTTCTTTGGATAAGAACGGGAAGTTGTATAAACAAGAAGGATTGCCAGAGAAGAGGTTTTTGTCAGTTTTGGATGCAGATTTTAAAGGAATTAATGTGGTTACGGCTAAGAGTAAGTTAAGCAGAGAGGAAATTAATGCTTGCATTGGTTTGTTAAAGAGGGAAGGAGCTATCGAGATTACTAAAGCAGATGTATTACAAGTAAAGATTACCAATAAGGGTAAGGAGTTGTTGCAAGGAGAGTCTGATGCTGAGATGTTTTTACAGCAAGATTTTCCCATTGAGTTAGAGAAAGTTAAAGATCAGGATGTGTTTAAAGAATTGTCTAAGAGGAAGGATTTTTTGAAAGTTGATGAGAAGAAACATGTAGAGATTGCTTTGTTGGAATTAGGCACTAAGTTGGTTAATGCTGATTTAGGTGGAGAAGTGGTTAATCGACTTACTTCTGGAATGTTGAAGACTGGTGAGTGGAAAGATAAGAATTTCCGTGGTTATGATGTGGAGATTAATGTACCAGAGATTAGTGGAGGTAGGAGGCATCCCTACAACGAGGCGCTTAATATTATTAGAAATGTTTTTTTGGAGATGGGTTTTCAGGAAATGAAGGGACCATGGGTCGAAACTGCTTTTTGGGGTATGGATAGTATGTGGATTCCCCAAGATCATCCAGCTAGAGAAGAACAGGATACTTTTTATTTGGACAGAGATGGAGATTTGCCAGATCCGGAGTTGGTTGCTAAGGTTAAAGCTGCACATGAGAATGGTTTGAATACTGGTTCAAGTGGACATACTAAGGAGTGGAAACCTGAAATTGCGTCGAAGTTAATTATGCGTCAACATAGTACTGCTACTTCATTTCGATATTTGTTTAATAAAAAATTGAATTTTGATTGTAAGTACTTTTACATTGCCAATAATTTTCGTAATGAAGCAACCGATGCTACACATTTACCAGAGTTTGGTCAGGCCGAAGGTTTTATTGTGGGAGATGATTTAAATTTGGCAGATTTGATGGGTTTCATTAAAGAGTTCTATGCCAAACTAGGATTGCATAAAATTAGATTTAAACCTACTTTTAATCCGTATACAGAGCCTTCCATGGAAGCACATTATTACAATGAAAAGTTGGGCAAGTGGTATAGTTTGATTAATTCTGGTATCTTTAGACCTGAAGCATTGGCTCCTTATGGTATAACTAAATCAGTGATAGCTTGGGGCATGGGTTCTTCTAGAATTGCGGCCATACTTACTGGTAAGACTAAGTTGAAAGAAATTATTGGACCGGAAGTAGATTTGGATTGGATTAAAAAGCACCAGAGGGTGAAGGTATAATGGTAATTGTTGATACTTCTTTTATGGAATTGCAAGAGATGGTTGATGCTGATTTATCTTTAGAAGAATTGGAACAAGTTTTATCTGACATGGGTATGGAACTTGATGATGTTAATGGTGATGAGATTAAAGTTGAGATTACAGCTGAGAGAGTTGATTTAATTACACCGGCTGGTTTGGCTAGAGCGATTAATTGTTATAGAGGTGGAAAGTATTCGGAAATTACTGTAAGTAAGGGAGATTATGTGCACAAAGTTGATGCATCCGTTAAGTCTGTACGTCCCTTTACAAGATCTTTTGTTGTTAAGAATTTAAGTTTTGATGAGGAGAATATTAAAGCATTAATGACAGTGCAGGAGAAAATTCATGATACTTTTGGTAGAAATAGGAAGAAGGTAAGTATTGGTGTTTATGATTTAGATTTGTTGCAGTTTCCCATTCATTATAAGGCTTTGAGGCCAGAGGAAATTAAGTTTGTACCTTTGGAGATGTCTACAGAGATGAATGGCCGTCAGATTTTAGAGCAGCACGAGAAGGGTAAGGCCTATGCATATTTGCTTAAAGGTTTTGAATTGTTTCCTTTACAAGTTGATAATACAGGAAAAGTGTTATCGATGCCACCAATTATTAATTCAGATGATTTAGGTAAGATTGGTGTAGAGACCAAGAATATTTTAATTGAGTGTACTGGTCCTGATGCTGATGCTTTAGATAATATTATGAATATTTTGGCAGTGATGTTTAATGATATTAAAGGTGAAGTGGTTTCTTGTCTTATTGAGGATGGTACTTCTAAGATAGTATGTCCTTCTGCTAAATCTGTAGAAAGAGAGATTAGTATTAATTATGTGAATAAATGGATCGGTTTGAATGTTGATAAAGATAGTATTGGTAAGTATTTACAGAAGATGGAGTATAATGTGATAAATATTGAAGGAGATAAAGTTAAAGTGAGTATTCCTTCTGTTAGGTCGGATATCTGGCATCAAGTAGATATTGCTGATGATATTGCTCGAGGTTTTGGTTACAATAATATCACACCTACTTTGCCTAATGTTTCGACAATTGGTGCGATGTTGCCTGAGAATATTTTGTTTGAAGATATTAGTGAAATATTAGTTAGTCTTGGTTTAGTTGAAGTTAAGACTTTTGCATTGACAAATCATGTTGATCAGTTTGAAAATATGAATATTAAAGACTTGCCACATGTGAAGTTGGGAAGGAATACCGCTGATAAGAATTTGAGTATGGTTAGAACCTGGTTATTGCCAGAAGTATTGAAGACTTTAGTAGCCAACCGTAATAAAGAATACCCTCAGAATGTTTTTGAAGTTGGTACTGTAGTAGTTCCAGATGAAAGTAAGGATGTTAAGTCGAGGAATGTTTCTAAATTAGTTTGTTTATTATGTGATGATAAAGCTGATTTTACTAAGGCAAAGCAGGTATTGGATGCTGTAATGAAATTTTTAGGTGTGGAGTATTATGTTCGGGAGAGTGAACATAGTAGTTTCTTGAAAGGTAGGGTTGGTTCAATTGTTGTTGATGATGAAGTTTTTGGTGTGATTGGTGAATTGAGTCCTGTTGTGTTAGAGAAATGGGATTTAATGATGCCTACTGTTGGGTTTGAGTTGGATTTAGCCAAATTTATTTAGACAACCATTTTTTAATGATGGAATATCGACAAAGAAAATTAATAATTAGTCCTTCAAGTATTCCAAATATGAATCCAATTGCCAGCATTATTACTGGCATAATGAAAAGAGCACCAAATGCTAGTATAGTCCCATAACTTAGACCAGGAGTTTCCGTAGTAGAGAATAAGCCCAAAGTTACTAAAGTATCAATCAGTAGCCCACCGAAAGAGTAAATAATACCTAAAATCAAGCCAATAGAGCCAAATATGATAGCTTGCGTCTTAGCAAAGTAAATAATTCTCATTAAATTAATTAAAATAAAAAATATTAATAAATTTTCTGATTTTCAGAAGGTTCAGATTCTGGTTCCTTAGTTTCTTTTGTAAAAGAATCTTCAGCCTTAGGGAATTCTGGTTTTTCTTCAACCTTTGATTCTTCCTTAGGAGCATCTGCAGGCTTTTCTAGTTCCTTTGCCTCAGCCGGTTTCTCTTCAGTCTTTGGTTCCTCAGCTGGCTTCTCAGATTCTTTAACTTCTGGAGCTTTATCCTCCACTTTAGCCACAGCTTCCTCTACAGATTTAGGTACTTCTAACTTAGGCGCTTTCTTGACAGGTTTAACAGATTTCTTTTTCAGCCTCTTAGGTCTTTCAGCTGCTTTTCTTGCTTTGTGTTTCCATACTGCCCAGCCTTCTTTTTCAAAAGCTTTTTTAGCTCCACCAGATACGTCTAGCATTTTAGTTAGTGGTTCTAGATGTTTGATGTTGACTTTCTTCTTTCGAACATTACCATCTATTGTTACGAAGTTGCCATGGTTTTCTACAATTACACATTTTCTTCCAGCATCTCTACCAGCGATTTTTACACATACTCTTCCTACGTCGAATATCATTGTGCAACCTCCCTAGCTTTTTGCTTTAAGATTGATCTTGTACATGCAGAACATAGATTTCCACCGTAAGGTCTGGCTGGCTTCTTTTTTGATTTAGCCATGTTAGCCATTTTTGATGGCAATTCTCTAGGTACACCTAGTAATGGTTTTTTACATGAACCACATAGAGCTTTGCTTGGTTTCCGATTGCGAAAATGTACTTTGGTATTTCCGCCTGGTACTTTTACAAAGATTTTTCTAAATCTTCCTGATTTAAACATTCCTCTTGGCATTTTAATTTCCCCACTATATTTATAAGAGACTAAGAATCGTTACGATCCGAGTTGCCTCCAAGACCAGGCCATTTAGGCCCTATTTTGATTGTAAATTAGATAGTTTTTTAAAAAGCTATCGCTAAAAATTAGTATGAATGATATTTTTAGTAAGGCGAGTCAGTGGTGGGATATGCAAAGAGATAGAACTGCTGTCAACGCTTATTTCAAGAACACATGTTTCAATATAGAAGGTTATACAGGCGTTGACGTTACTCTTCCTGGATTTTATAGTTTAACCAATTATTCTAATTTAGAAAATGCCATTGAAGGAAACCATTTTAGAACCTATCCTAACGGAAGATTACATATGTTAACGGTCGAAGGTTTTCTTCCAAGAGGTAGAGAAGTAAATGCAGATGGACTCGAATTACTTTATTCAAGAATAATGAAAGGAATTGGAGAATCTCCTGCTGGAAATTTTGCCGTTGTGTATAAAGATACCGAGTTGTTAAGAGTCATTTGGCTGATATACAATTCGAAAGAAGAATTGGACGTATGTTATCAAGGTAGTGCAACGGTTTTAGAAAGCGGTGGTGATTTCTTTGATTTTTTCTAGTATATTTTCAACCATTTCCTTAAACCAATACTAAATATGATGCTCAGAATGATATAAGTTCCTAACCAGCCAGGATGCCAGCCAAATAAGCTGATAGTACGTTTCTTGCCAAAGATGTTAATGTTGTCTAAGGGTTTAAGGTCATTATGAAGTACCTTTAAGGATTTGAAGTTGGATTTATCTGGTATTGTTAGTGGATCCTCATATTTCACATCTTTTGTTACCAATACTTTTTTGATTTGTTCCTCATCATCTAGTTTAAATGTTAATATATGTTCTCCAGCCTCACTTTTAAGATTCCAACTATTAGATTCTTTAATGGCTTGTTTAGAGTCTGTTAGTAAAGTTGTACCTTCCCCAACTATTAATTCTACATCTCCTGGATAGCCATCAACTACACTTGATTCTACAGTATACATGATTCCTGGTAGAATTGGTGCGAAGGCTAAGTTGGCAGACATCCAACCAAAGATAAGTAAGATAGGCAACATTGTTATTAGAGTAGGTTTTAAGGACATTTTCATGTATTGTCCGTTTAATTTCATGGCTTCCTTTTGTACCTTCATCATTTGATCTGGTTGATCACGTAAACCTTTCATGCGCTTTTGATATTCTTTCTGCTGATCCTTTAAGGATTTCATTTTGTCTTGATCTGTCAAATATTTGTAAGCAAGAGTTATTACTAGCGACACCACGAAAGCTAAGGCAAAAATAACACCAAAAGGACTTTGATTTAGTAAAGGTTCAACCAATGGATTTAATATTGGATCTAAGAATGCCATGTTGTTGTTTTAAGTGTGTTGTATATAAAAGTTGTGGATTTTGATAGGTTCTAATGATAGTTAAATATATCTTATTGGAGAGGAGAAAAAAATAGTATACAAGATAGCACCTAAGAAAAAAACAATAAAAGAAATGGTAACAATTATTGCAATTTTAATAATTATCTTTGGGCCAAATGTAGATTTTTTCACTAGGTAATAAATTCCTTGTAATAAAAGATACAACAAGCTTAGAATAAAAATAGATATAAATATTTTAATTATTTTTTCCCAAAATAATCTTTGTGATTCTAGTTCAGAGTTTTGTTGATCAATTAAAGCATCAGCGCATTCCAAGCACTTCATTTTATCATTTGCAAGTTTACATGGTACTTCTCTAGGAGGTATTTCAGCAATTTCTGGATTTTGTTGGTGCAGACAAGTAATTTGCTCAGTTCTAGCAAATTCCCAGGCAGGAGATATTGGAGAACCGATTGCTGAAAAGCTAAGAAATACAAGCAGAAGTACAAACATAATTTTTTTCATTTAAAACAGTGATACAATGATAGTATAAAAATATTCTCATTCCATAAACTTACGCATTGAAGGATGCATATCCATCATATGTTGCTTGGCAATTTCTTCATACATTTTATAGACGATCATTACTGCTAGTAGAATTCCTGTTCCATTCGATAAGGCCCCAGTTAGATCGGCTATGGCCGCTAATAAACCTACTGCTGCTCCACCTACGATTGTTAGTGGCCAGATGTATCGACCTAAGATTTTCTGTAAGACTCTTTCATCTCTTCTAAATCCAGATATTTGTAATCCAGATGACATGATTTGTTTCGCCTGACTTTTCGCATCCATGTTGGCAGTTTGCATCCAAAAGACACTGAAAATGGTAGAACCTATCATAAAGACAATTATGTAAGACATGGCTTGACCGAGATGTACTAATTCGAAACCTCCCTGGATTGTTAAATCAAGAATATTGGGCGGATTTAGCCAAAATACAAGCCCGCTGATGGGAGCACTTCCCGAGAAGGTACCGAGCCAAGCGTGTCCCCAACCTTCTAGTAATCGAGCGAATAGCTGAATGTTGGCCATTAAGGCTGCTACTAAGATTACTGGAATATTTGAGGTATAAAAGAAGTTTAAAGGCCAACGCATACCATAACCACGTACTTTACCGAAGGATAATGGGATTTCAACTTTCATGGCTTGACCATAGACACATATTAGAAATACCACTATCGTAGAGATTATAGCTCCAACTGCTAAGAGCATTTCCTTGGGCACTCCCTCGCTTATCCAGTAAAATGTCGACCAGAGCTTGCCTATTGGTTCTGCACCACCAAAGGGGTATCCCAAAGCAAATTGACCCGAGGTTGTTCCGCTGGCTAATGGATTGAATAATCTGATAAAAATTTGCTGTGCCACTCCAGCAACGATGAATAAACTAATTCCTGATCCAAAACCCCACTTTGAAATTACTTCATCCATGAACATAATAATTAATCCGCCCAGGATTAGCTGGAATATTAATAATAATTGAATACTGGCGATAGTTCCTGGATCCAATGCGAAGGCTAATTCAGGCATTGGTATATTTGGGGCTGGTACAAAGAATTGACCATTTGCAGGATTATAATGTGTTCCTGGACTCAAACCACCCATTAAAACATAGATTGCTGCTTCTAATACTACGAAGAAAATGGAAGATAACTTTTGTAAACCTTGAAATCTTTTTCTACCATCAGTAGTTGTAAGGTCTATGTTCAATATTCCTGTACCTGTCAATAATTGAAGTACAATGGAAGCAGTTACTAAAGGACCAATTCCTAGAGAAACAATACTTCCAAAGGATGCTCCAAGGATTATTGATAAGAATTCAAATTGTTGTAAAGAATTTTGACCTAGACCATATAATGGAACTAAACCGAGGACGAAAAATAGTACTAAAATAAGCATTGTCCATTTTAGTTTCTCTTTAAATGGTAATCTTTTCTGTTTTGGTCCTTTCACTTCTGGAAAGTATGCTAAGATATTATCAAGCAGCGCCATCTTATTATTCTGGTGTTTTTACTTCCTCTTTTTTATCTACTGTAGATTGTATACTACCACCTGCAGCAGTTATTTTTTGTTCAGCTTTTGGTGTGAATTTGTTTATAGACAATTTTAGTTTTAAGGATGTAGATCCGGTCCCTAATAATTTAGTATAACCGAGTTTATTTAAATCTACAGTAAATATTTGACCTTCTAGAGTTGCCATTTGCGAGCTTACTAATTTTTTCAAGCAGTCTGAGGTAAAATAACCAACGTTCACTGACTTAGATTTTTCAATTGATCTTCGTGGATTAAAGCCTTTTTTACCCAAATGTTTATGTTTCAGACCTGCAACTTTATGGCCTGCTCTTTTACCTGTTCCAGCATTTCCTCTACCTCCACGACTACCAGCCCCTCGTCTTTTCTTA
>CEPX01179971.1_pt1 | contig 43254 bp, 37 predicted proteins | sample 361361 | NCBI WGS metagenome assembly CEPX01 (sample SAMEA2619974, study PRJEB7988) | marine metagenome | biome: marine biome (ENVO:00000447); feature: mesopelagic zone (ENVO:00000213) & marine oxygen minimum zone (ENVO:01000065); material: "saline water (ENVO:00002010), including plankton...
GATTAAATGTTTATGGTTTAAGTGATGTAAAATTCTTTAAAGTAACTCAATCAACAGGAGAAAAATTAATGGGTGTAGAAATAGCAGGTTCAACTTCTGCAGATTTAGAAGACTTAATTGCACAACAAGGAAAATTTGAAGCAAAAATTGGAAATGAAACTGTTTTTGTCGGAGGTGATGAAGATATAACCCATGTCGGCAGAACAGGACAAGATGCAATAATCTCAGAATGTTTTGAAATAGAAGGCGGAGAAGCATGTAATTTCAAATTTATAATTTTCTTAAGTGAAGAAGCAGCACAACGACATGCAGACATCACTGAAGGACTTTCATTAAATGGTTCTTATTTAAATCAAACAATTGATTTCTATATAGACGAAGTTCAAACATCCTCATTAAATATTGGCGCAGACCTAAAAGGAAATGTTGCAACTCAAATCCAGATTTCAGGTTCTGAATCAGGATTAACAAGAAAAGAAGCAATTGATAACACAAAATTAGAAATGAAAAAGCTCCAGACAATCTTAATCACAGGTTCTTTACCTTACAAATTAGAAATAGTAAAAATAGATAGAATCTCGCCACGACTTGGAGAGCAATTCACAAAACAGATTCTTATGGCTGGTTTGTTCGCAGTTATTGCAGTCTCTTTATTAGTTTTCATAAGATATAGAAAAATAAAAGCATCACTGGCTTTGATTTCAGTTTCTCTTTCAGAAGTCTTAATTATCTTAGGAGTCGCAACATTAATTGGCTGGAACTTAGACTTGCCATCTATTGCAGGAATTATTGCAGCAATCGGTACAGGTATTGACTCTCAGTTAGTTATTCTAGATGAAGCTCGTGATAAACATGAATCAATCAAACAGCGAATCAAAAAAGCACTATTCATAATTGTGACAGCTTTCACTACAACTTTCGTTGCCTTAATTCCATTAACAGGTTTCTTAGGATTCATGGGAATCGGTGCAGCATCAGCAGGATTGTTAAAAGGTTTCGCAGTAACAACACTAATCGGAATCACAACAGGTGTTTTAATTTCCCGTCCAGCATTCGCAGATATCGCAAAGCAATTAGAAGCAGATTAAGTTTTACCAAGATAGGATTTATACCAATCAATACACTTCAATGTCCCTTCTTTTAACGAAACTTGAGGATTATAACCTAACTTCTTAATCTCAGAAATATCAACACTAACTTCCTGCGGTTGACTAATTTCTTTATCTTTCACAACAATCTTACTCTTATTTCCAGTTTCAGCAATAATATATTTCGCCAAATCAAAAATATTCGATTCTTCATTTCCAGAAATATTGTACTTCTTGTTCCATTCCCCATTAAGAGCAAGCATTGTGCCATCAACAAAATCATCAATATATGTAAAATCTAATGTTTTTGTTTCTGGATCACCATAGATTTCTATATCTTTTCCTTCTAAAGCATTTGTAATAAAAATATGCATTAATCTTTTTGTTTTATCCCAAAAAGGGCCATAAACAGTTGAAGGCCTAATAATTAAGTAATCTATTCCATAAACATTTTTATAACCCTTGCATAATTCTTCTCCATAAACCTTTGAAGAAGTATAGGGGTTTTTTTCATGATTTAAGATTCGTGAAGATGAAAAATACATAATTTTTGAGATCTTATTCTTTCTACAAAATTCTAAAACAGCAAAGGTTCCATCAGCATTATTTACATGTGCAAGCTCTGGGTTTTCTATTGATTGATTAATCTTACAATGAGCAGCAAGATGGACAACCATATCAATTTTTTCATTTATAATCTTGTTTTTCATGTCAAGAACATTTTTGTTATCACGTAAATCACAACCCATCACAATAACATACCCTTCTTTTTCTAATCTCTTTTTTAAAAAACTTCCAATCAAGCCTTTTTCCCCTGTCATCACTATCTTCATTTTCTTTTCAGCCAAAAATCCCTTATAAATATTTATATCCTATACACTCATTTGTATATATTCCTCCACATAAATCCTTTTAAACAAAATTAAAATTATAAATAAATGGACCCAATAAAAGAGGCATTCACCCTCCTAAAACAAGACATCAATTTATTAAGAAATGAAATAGCAGAACTAAAACAAACCACCCAATATCAACCATCAATTTTAATTCATACACAACACAAAGAAAAAACAAAAATTATTGTAACAGGTGGCTCAGGGTTTATTGGAACAAATTTCATTAAATACCTTTTAACAAGTAATGAAGTTTCTAAAGATATTTTTGTAATAAATTTAGATAAACTAACCTATGCAGGACAAGGAAAAAATATAGAACATGCTTGTTTAGATCAAAATCCAAATTATAAATTTATTCAAGGAGATATTACAGATAAAAAATTTGTAAAACAACTACTTGAAATAGAAAAACCAGATATTATTTTTAATTTTGCAGCAGAAAGTCATGTAGATAGAAGTATTGGAAGTGCAGAAGACTTTGTTTTAACAAATGTCATAGGAACAACAAATCTTCTTGATGCTTGCTTAAAAAATCCAATAAAACTTTTTATACAAATTTCTACAGATGAAGTTTATGGCTCAACAAAAAAAGCTTCATTTTCAGAAAAAGATAACCTCCATCCAAGCAGTCCCTACTCATCAAGTAAAGCAGGAGCAGAATTAGTTGCATTATCTTATTCAATAACACATAAACTTCCAGTAATTATAACAAGAAGTGCAAATAATTATGGTGCTTATCAATTTCCAGAAAAACTACTTCCATTATTCATCACAAACTTAATTGATAATAAGAAAGTCCCTTTAATGTGGTCAAAAGAAAATCCTGGATTAAATATAAGGGATTGGCTTCATGTAGAAGATAATTGCAGGGCAATCTGGTTTCTTTCACAAAAAGGTAAATTAGGAGAAGTATACAACATTTCCGGAGAAAATGAAAAAACAAACATAGAAATGACTTGCTTATTGCTCAAGAATTTTAATTATGGAGAAGAAATGATTGAAAAAACACCCCATAGAAAAGGTCATGACTTTAGATATTCAATAACAAACAAAAAATTAGAAAAACTTGGATTCAAGTACAAACACAAAAACCTAAAAAAAGAAATCATAGAATTAATTAATTGGTATAAAAATAATGAAAATTGGTGGCGTCCATTAAAAAAATAATTATAAAATATCTTAAAATATCCTAATCAATAACTTTTCCTAAAAATTCTTTTGGAACTTCAAGTCCCAACTTATTAAGAATTGTTGGAACTATATCTAAATAACTAACTTCCCCAATATCTCCTTTTTGATTTGAATTTTTCATAATAAATATCCCTTGCCTTGAATGTCCTGAATCATCACTCCATTTTGCAGTACTCGGAGACCAAAGTGTAGGATTGCCAATTTTAGAAGGATTACAACCATATTGTAAGTTATCAAAATAAACAAACATATCTGGAGCAGCACCTCCAAATTTTCCTTTTAAATCCACAAACTTTCTAAAAAACTTAGTATTCAAAATTTTTCCATCATCACCAGGAATCTTCTTTAACTTTTCTTCTAATTCATCTAGTAATTTATTATAATCTTCTTGTTTCACAATTCCCTGTGGTTCTCGCCCTTCTAAATTAATATAAATCTGAGCTTCAAGAAAACCATTTATAAAAACTTTTGTTTTCTCCCAGTCTATCATAGAATTTTCAAGTTTACAAGGCTCTTTAATTTCTACCCCTTCTTTTAATACTAAATATCCTTCTTTTATTAACCAATCACTAAGATTTACACGATTATGCATACGATTTATTCCATGATCTGAAAGAACAATAATTAAAGTATCTTCATCTAATGAAGAAATAATCCTTCCAAGCCTTTGATCAATAAACTTATAATAATTTTTAAGAGAATCCTTAAATTGAGAATTAGGATCATACTTCCTATGATTCTGGTCACAATATCTCCAAAAAGAATGATTTACCCTATCACTCCCATTGATTACTCCTATAAAAAAATCCCATTCTTTTTTTCTAACAAGATATTCCATTGAATCAAGATACATTTCAGTCATCTTGTAAATTTGTTTAAGCAGATCTTCTTTAGAAAACTCTCTAAAATTTGGAACATCAATTAAAAGAGGTTTACCAAGCAATGAATTAATCTCTGTCTTTAGTTTAGAAGGATAAGCAAATTCCACTGAAGGATTTAAAGGAGTCATAAAACCACTTAGTAATAATCCTCCATAGGGTTTTATTGGCCAGGTTATCGGAATAAAACAAGAGATAGATTTTTTCCCATGTTCCGAAGCAATTTCCCATATGGTTTTATCTTTAACATTTTTTGAACTTGCTAATTCTGAAAATTCATAAGATCCCTTTTTACGATATAAACACTCAAAAATCCCATGATCCATAGGATTCTTACCAGTAGTAATTGAAGTCCAAGCCACAATAGATAAGGGGGGAATAGTACTATTTAATTTAGCATAACACCCCTGTTCCATAAGTTTCTTAATATTTGGAAGTTCGTCTAACCACTCACCAAAAACTTTTTCAGGCATTGCACCATCAATTCCAAAAACAAAAACTTTTTTCATATTTTAAAATCAATAAACCTCCTTTAATATTTTTCGCAAATCTCTTTCTGTAAGAATTCTTGGATTATTTTTTACTCTTTCAGGAGCAAAACCATTTTTAATAATAGTTTCTATCCCAAATTCATTGATCCCTAATCCAGATAATTTTGTTTCTAATCCAATTGTTTTCATTAAATTTGTTATTTTTTCCTTAGCTTCATATATTGTTTTACTTCCCAACATCTTACATAACTCCTGGATATTTTTCTTAACATATTCAACACCCCTATTATCATTACAACTTTCTTTATCAACCTGAAAATTAAATTTAAGTATTTCTCCTAAGGTTAACCCAACAGCATGCCCATGGGGGACAGAATAAAAAGAAGTAATTGGATATGAAATAGCATGACTTGCAGTTGTTTTTGTGAGATTAATAGCTTTTCCTGCAAGATTAGCTGCCTTCATAACCTCTCCCTTAGATATTCTATTATTATAATTCACTGCGTTTTCTAAGTTTCCCATTAATAACCTTATTGCTTCTCTTGAAAATTCTTGAGATTTTGGAGTAGAATTAACATTCCAATAAGATTCAATTGCTTGCCCAAGAGCATCAATACTAGTAGATGCTGCCAATTTTCTTGGCAAACTAAAAGTCAATCCAGGATCACAAATTACATAATTAGGTAATGTCAGCCCTGATTTCCCAGAAGAATGTTTTTCTTTTCCATCATAATAAGCAATAAAATATGTGGCTTCACTCCCACTTCCAGCTGTTGTAGGAATAGCAACAAGAGGAACATTCCTCCTACTTTCACCATAATGAAACATTTTAATTGCCTTTGCAACATCAATTACACTTCCACCACCAATACTAACAATCATATCATAATCTTTTTTTCTAAATTCTTCTAATCCTTTTTTAATCTGTTCTAATTTTGGATTTGGTGCAAAATTACAAAATTGTGTATATTCTGGAAGAAATTTCTGACAGGCATCCCTTGCCCCACAAACCTCAAAACTTTTATTTCCAGTCACAAGAAATATTTCTCTCGCAGATGCTATTTCAAATATTTCTTTTAAATTATTTATACTTCCATACCCAAAAAATTCTTTTTGTATCATTATTTTTTTAAGAAAGCCATAAAAGCTTCTTTATTCTCTTTAGGAGTTGTTGTAGGTCTTCCTAAATCTTTTCTTGCTCCTTTATTAACCTTAACAATAATCATATTTGGTCCAGCGATTTGTTTTGTTCCTTCAATTTCTTCAATTAGATTCTCTTTTGTTTCAACTGTTTTTGCTGAGCTATATCCTACAGATAAAGCAATCTTATCAAAATTAACTGTAGATGATACAGTTGGTTGTCCTCCAGTAGAATCATAAGCTCCATTATCAAAAATAATATGATAAAAATTTCTTGGACAATACTTACCGATTGTAGCCAATGCCCCTAATTGCATTAAAACCGCGCCATCACCATCAAAACAGTAAATTTGTTTGTTTGGGGTTTGTAATGCTACTTCTGCAGCCATAGAAGCAGAACAACCCATAGAACCAACAGTAAGGAAATCTCTTGGTTGCTCATTCTTCATAACCCTATACTCAAATAATTCTCTAGAAGTTTTTCCAGTTGTAGAGATAATAGCATCACTTTCATTTAAATTATTAACAATTGTTTTAATAGCATCTTCCCTAGACATTTCATAATTTGTTTTAATTTTTGTTTTTGAAATATATTCTTCCAATGTTCCTTTTTTAATTATAATTGCAGAAACATATTGATTTTGTATTGCTTGTTGCTTTGCTCTTTTTATTACTTCTTGTGCTTGTTCAAAATTATCTGGTAGGATTTCATAAGGAATTTCTAAAGAATCTAATAAAGAGAACATAACCCTTCCCATCATTTTATGTTGAGGTTCATCTTTTTTGCCTGGTTCCCCCCTCCACCCAATCATTAAAACAGAAGGAATAGCATAAACTTCATTTGAAATTAAAGAAGTAAGAGGATTCACAGTTTTCCCTAAACCAGAGTTCTGCATATAAACAACACCTGTTTTTCCAGTTGCAAGATGATAACCAGCACAATTTGCAACTGCCTCACATTCATTAACTGCAATCCTATTTTCAAAACCATTTCCATCAGATAAAAATTTCATCCAATCCTTAAATGTTGAATCTGGAACCCCACTAAAGTATGTCAAGTTATTTTCTCTAAATACTCTCCCCAAGTCTTCACAATTTATCATTTTAAAGTTGCAGGAATTAAATCCAAAATTTCATTGATAGGCATACAAAATTCTTCAGCTTCAAGTGCCCTTCCACTATTCAAAATTGTTTCTGCTGTTTTTTTCATAGCAGGATATGCACTCCTTAGTAAATGATTAGCATATATCACTATGTTTACTCCAGCTTCTGCAAGTTCTTTTTCATTAATATGATTATATGTTGACGGAACAGCTACTAAAGGAACCTTATTTTCAAATTCAGAGTACTTTTTACAAAAATCAAGAATTTCATCAGCAACCTTTTCTTTACTATGAATCATAATAGCGTCAACACCTGCCCGAATATAAGCTTGGGCTCGAATCAGAGCATCATAAACCCCTTTTTGTAAGATTAAACTTTCAATACGTGCAATTATCATGAAATCTTGCCCTAATTGTGCTTTTTTACCTTGAGATATCTTTTCTGAAAAATTTCCTACATCCTCTTGAACCTGCGCAACTCCTGTTCCAAATAAAGAATTTTTTTTCAAACCTACCTTATCTTCAATAATTATTGCAGAAACCCCTAATCTTTCTAATGTCCTTACCATAAACGCAAAATGCTCTTTTTCTCCACCATTGTCACCATCTAAGATAATAGGTTTAGTTGTAGATTCTAAAACTTGATTTATTGTTCCAATTCTTGAAGTTAAGTCAATAATTCCAGTATCTGGTTTTCCCTTTGAAACAGAATCAGTTAAACTACTTATCCAAATTCCATCAAATTCTTTTTTTACTCCATCCTTTTCAACAGAAAGATTTTCAATAATATTTGCAGTTAATCCATTATGAGATTCTAAGATCCTTATAATATCCTTTGATTCTATCAATCTTCTCAATTTTTTCATTCGGTGTTCTCTCATAACTCCACTTTCTTTTAAAGAAAGATTAAGTTGTGTCGAAGAAATGTCTCCTGGATTGTGAATTTCAATTAACTTCCCTCCCCATTCATTTAAAGCATCAATAGTTCTTTGCCGCGTTTGTTTTTGAATACCTTGCCTCCAATCATCACCATGAACAACAAAATCAGGTCTAAGTTTTCTTAGATTTGGGACATAATCAAGAACTTCTTGAGAAATAACCCTATCAACTCCCTTGATATTTTCTATAACTTTTTTTCTTTGTTCAAAAGACATAAAAGGTAGCCGTTTGTAACTAGCAATAGCTTTATCTGTAAGTAATCCAATAATTACTTTTCCATGCTTTTTCGCTTCTTCTATAACTTTTAAGTGTCCTGGATGAAGAAGGTCTCCACACATGACTACATAGACTATTTTTTCACTACTAATTGGATTTTCTTGACTTAATTCAATAGGTTTATTAAATTGACTATCCCCTTCAAAGTTTATCATTATATATAATTATGTATAATTACTATTTAAATCTTGTTTAGCATTCTTAGGTAACAAATCTAAGAAGAATTCTAAACCACAAATTAAAGATAACCTAAACTTTTCAATCTATTTTTAAGATCCTCTTCATCTTCCTTATCTAAAACTTCTCCTTTTTTAGAAGAAGAAAGAATTTGTCTAAGAATAAATGCAACATAAGCAGAAACAGAATGAATTCCCGTCCCCTCAATCTTTTCCTTCACAGAATTAATCAAAGGCAAGGGCAAGGATATAGTTCCATATTTTCGTTCATCTTTCATAAAAATATCTAATTCAGATGTTTATTAAATTTTCTATCATATAAAAACATAAAAACCCCCTAATTATAAAATTTAGATGGGAAAAAAAACATCTTTCCAACAATCAAAAAAACCAAATATACTTTTTATTGTAATGGATGGGATAAGACCACAAAATCTAAGTCATACAGGATATAAAAGAAATACATCTCCAAATATAGATACTCTCGCAAACCAGGGAGTTTCATTTACAAATTGCTTTTCTTCACATAATGTAACTTACAAATCAATCCTTTCAATCCTAGGTGGAAGACATCTTTTAGAAAAAGGAGAACTTAGTCCATACCATACTTCAGAAGAAATGCAAGCTTTTTTTGAAACAGAAGGAAAATTTCTTCAAGAAATATTAAGAGAAAATAATTACAAAACATTTTGTCTAAAAAAAGTATATAGTTGGCAAAAAACAGGATTTGATTATTTCCATAAACAAGAACCACGAGAAAATTTAAAAAAATGGAAGTGGATAAGAAAAATAAAAAAATCTCCAATAATTTATAAAATTTCTAAATATATTTTTCATTATTTAATTCCAAAAAACATTGCAGATAAAATTAGGGCAGATAAGGGCTCAGAAAATACTACTGATGAAGCAATTAAAATAATAAAACAACATAAAACCAAACCATTTTTCATGTGGATAGATTATGCAGACACTCATGATTTTATTTCTCCACCACCATTTAATACCAAATTCAAATCTGAAAAATTAAGTCCGAAGTTTTTCAAAGTTTTAAATTTAAATAAAAAATATAATAAAAAAGAAAAAGAATTCTTAAAAGGAGTATTTAAATCAAATGAAACTATAAACGATATAATTGCAAGATATGATAATGCCCTTGCCTACAATGACTATCTTATGGGAAAAATAATTAAAACATTAAAACAAGAAAACATTTTAGATAATACAATAATCTTCTTTCTTTCAGATCATGGGCAAAGTTTAGACGAACATAAACTATATTTTACTCATGAAGGATTATTTGATATCTCACTTAGGGTTCCATTAATTATTTCAGGAAAAAATATTCCTAAAAATAAAAAATTAAAAATTTTATCACAATTAGAAGATATTCCTCCTACTGTCTTAGATTTACTCAATATCCCCTATGAGAATTCTCTATTTGATGGAAAAAGTCTTTTCTCAGCACTTTCAGGAACTAAAAAAGAAATTAGAGATATTATCTTTGCTGAAGAAAGAGCTACTCTTAAAAGAAGAGCAATAAGAACCCCAAAATATAAATACATGGAATCTCCAGAAAAAGAATTTTCAATTTGTACATGTTGTGGGGGAACACATGGAGGAAGAATAGGACTCTATAATTTAGAAAAAGATCCAGAAGAAAAGATTAACATTGCAAAACAAAATCCAAAAGTACTCCTAAAAATGAAGAAAAAATTTAATAAATATATCAAAGACTTAAAAACAACAAACGAAAAAAGAAGAATAAATTATAAAATTAAATCTAAAAATTTATAAACAACCTATAATTAAAAATAAAATGGAAATAAAGATACCTAAAGAACTTGCAAAAAAACTTGAACAAAGAATTAAGCAAACTGATTTTAAGTCTATTCAAGAATATATTATCTATACATTAGAACAAATTGTTTCTGATCAAGATAATTTATCTAATAGAGAATCATATAGTCCTGAAGAAGAAGAAGTTCTAAAAAAAAATCTTAAAGACATGGGTTATCTCTAAAATAAACATTCTTCCTAAATTTAAACCCAACCTTTTTAAAAACAAATAAATATCCTATAGTATGTTACCCAAATCACACATATTAATCAGTCTTTTAGTTACATTTATTTTAGTAAAGATTTTCCATATTTCCTTTTTTTATGGAGTTATTTTACTCTTTTCTGCAATATTAATCGATGTAGACCATTATTTATTATATGTTTATCAAAAAAATAATTTAAGTTTAAAAAAAGCATATTGGTATTTTTACAATAGGGGAATAAAATTTCGTAAAATTTCAAGAGATAAAAGAAAGAAATATAAGGAAGATATTCTACTTTTTCATAATATAGAGTTCTTAATTATTATTTTCTTTCTAAGTTGGTTTTATTTTCCTATTTTTTATATATTATATGGGATGATTCTTCATATGTTTATAGATATTATAGATCTAATAAAAAAACATATACCATTATATACAAAAACCTCTATAATCTATATTTATATAACAAACAAAAACAAAAAAGAATTTAAGACAAGATGAAAAAACAAAAGAAAAAACAAATAAAAATTGAAAGTTCACTAAAACTTCTTTTTAAAACTTCTTTTTTTGTTTTAATAGGATTTTTTATCTCTAAAATTTTAGCTTATTCATATAGAGTAATAATTGCACGATATTTTGGAGCAGAAATTTATGGGGTTTATTCATTATCTCTCGTGATAATTGGTTGGTTTATAGCAATTGCTTCACTTGGTCTTTTAGAAGGAACACTAAGATATATACCGCTTTATCGAGGTAAAAAAACAAACAAACAAAAACAAAAAATAAGATACATCTTTAAAATTTCATCTCTAATTTTAATTTTTTCTACTATAGCAATTACTATAGTTTCCTATCTCTCAGCTGATTTTATCGCACTTAATATTTTTCATAATTCTAATCTTAAGATTTTTCTACAGATATTTAGTTTTATGATTCCTTTTTGGGTTTTTGCTACGTATTTCCTCACAATTCTACAAGCATTTGAGAAAATAAAACAAAGAATTTTCATTGAAAGAATAATTCAAGGAATAGTTAAACTTTCAGCTTTAATTTTCCTGATTTATTTAGGTTTGAATATGTATGCAATCCTTTTTTCATTTTTCATTGGCATTTTTATTATATTCTTAGTGGGATATTTTTATTGCAAGTATTATTTTCCAGGACTTTTCATTAAAGATAAATTAAAGCAAAAACCAAGAAAAGAGCTTTCTAAAAGTTTAATATCTTATTCATGGCCAGTAATGTTCTTCGGAATAATTTTTACTATTTTTTATTGGACAGACTCTTTCTTAATAGGATTTCTTAAAACAGCAACAGAAGTAGGATATTATAATGCCGCTGTTCCTATTGCCCTTCTTTTAACCATAACTCCCCAACTATTTCTTCAACTTCTCTTTCCAACAATTATTAGAGAATATGCTAAGAAAAATATGGAGTTAATTAAAGAAACAACAAAACAAATATCTAAATGGATTTTTATGATTAATATTCCCGTACTTCTTTTAATTATAATCTTTCCAGGAGCAATTATAAATCTTCTCTTTGGAGCAGAATATCTTGTAGCTGAAAATGCCTTAAGATTCTTATCAATTGGAGCATTATTCTCCTCAGTATTTATTATATCTAATAATCTTATTTCAATGATCGGAAAATCAAAACTAATTCTGTTTGATATAATTTTAGCAACAATAGTAAATATCCTCTTAAATTTATTACTTATTCCAAAACCATTTATTTTCGGACTTGATAATTCATTAGGACTTAATGGGGCAGCAGTTGCAACAATGATTTCCATCATAATTTTTAATTTACTTTTTGTTATTCAGGCAAAACATTATACTTCAATTATCCCATTAAGAAGGAAAATGTTAAGGGTTCTTTTAATTTCCTTAATACCTCTAACATTATTATTAGTCATAAAAAACTTAATATCAATTAATATATTCTCTATATTAATTCTTACAATTTTATTTTTTGCATTATATTTTATTTTATTATTCCTTTTAAAAGGATTTGATAGAAATGATTTATTAATGTTAAAAACAATCAAACAAAAATTAAGACAATTAAAAAAAACCTAAATTTTCTAGACTAGGAAGGGCCATATCTTTTTCAGAAATAATTAAATCATTCTTATTAAGATTTTCATCAAATTCCCAGTTGATATTTAAATCATAGTCATCCCAAACCACCCCAGATTCAGATTCAGAATGATAATAATTAGTACATTTATAATTAAAAATAGTATTATCTTTTAATGTTAAAAAACCATGTGCAAAGCCTTCAGGAATCCAAAGAAATTTTTTATTTTTATCATTTAATTTAATAGAAAACCAATCCTTATATGTTTTTGAACTTTTTCTCAAATCAACAACAACATCTAAAATTTCTCCTTTTATAACAGTTATTAGTTTTCCCTGAGCATATGGTTTTTTTTGAAAATGCAATCCTCTTAAAACCCCTTTTGAAGATAGAGACTGATTATCTTGTACAAAGTGACTATTAATTCCTGCTTCAGAAAATTCTTTTTTATGATAACTTTCAAAAAAATACCCTCGACTATCTCCAAAAATCTTTGGTTCAATAACAATCAGTCCTTCTAAAGGTGTAGGATTAAATTTCATTTTAGTATCTAATGTGCATACCACTAATTATTTTATTAAAAATTTCTTCCCCCCGATCTCCCAACCTATCAACAATACAATCATGATATCTTGTCATAGATAATTTCTTACTAGCTTTTTCATTAAAGTCTACATCAACAAGAGACCTCATCCACCTCTCATCAACATTATGTTTAACAAAATGAGTAGCTAATTTACAAATGTTTCTTAGTCTTTTAGTAGTCTCTTCATCTTTAAAATCAATTCCACCAATTCCAGTATTTGTATCGCCAATACAATCTTCATACAACTTAAAACCCCCTTCCTCAGCTATTTGTTTCATAGCAGTTCCTGGATAAATTTGAAGAGGATAACATGAAACAATACTTCCAGGACCTATTCTTTGCATAGCCTTTATTGTATCAAAAGCATCTTCAACTGGGTCATCAATCGGCAACCCAACAATACATTGCAAATTAATATTATATCCAAATGATTTAAGACGATCATAAGCTCCCTTCATTTTTTCTTCATTATCCCATTGTCTATTAAAGAGTTTCAAAGATTCAGGACGGATAGCCTGTATTCCCATTCCCACACAATTAACATTTTCTATTAATTTTTCTAATAGTTTATCAGAAGCTTTCAAAATTGAAGTTGATGTAGCTGAAACATACATAGGAATATTAATATTCTTTTTCCAAGCATCACTAAACTCCATTAACCATTCCTCAGAATCAACTCCTGCAAAAAGATCATCATCTACCCATTCAATTTCTTCAGTAGGATATTTTTTAACAAGTTTTGCTTCTTCAATAATTCTACCAATATCTCTCCTTTTAAGATAATAATCTCTTAAAGCATCTGCTCCGAATCGTTCTTTTGTATGACCTGAAGCAGAACTACAATAAGAACAATTAAAAGGACATCCGAGCATAGACAACATAACTTTCCTATACCTTCCCCCCATTCGAGGAATATCATGATAATATTCAGTTCTCGCAGGCATAGATAAATCATCAGGATTTGTAGGAACAGAAGTAATCACTCCAATTTCTCCATCTAAAATCCTTTCAATAGTTCCTCTTACTGGTCCCCTCACAACAACATCTACATTTTCTGTTTCAGCAATCTCTGGAACAGCAATAGCGTGATGTCCCCCAAAAACAGTTTTTATATTAAGAGAATCACTTTTTATTTTTGTAGCAATATCATAAGCTTGGGGAAAAAAAGTGGTCATAGGAGAAAACATAGCATAGTCAGGACCCCAATTAATAATTTGCTGAGCAGCATCACCCATCTCAGCATCAAAATAACGAATCTCTTGCCCACATTCTTTTAATTCCCCCCCCACAAAGAGTAATCCATAACTTTCTTCATTACCTAATGCAACTAAGGCATGTTTCATTTTACCACCCAAGTTTTATAGAATCTATAGCATATTCAACATCCTTATCACTAAGATTTTGATGCATAGGAATACAAACCCTATCTTTATTTATTTTTTCAAGTCCTGGATAATCTCCTACAGAGTATTTTCTAAAAATAGGAAGAAAATCATTTCTTTCATGAACAATTGAACATTCAACACCCCGATTAGCCATAGTGTCCACAAAACTTCCCCTATCATCTACATGAAGATTATATAACCAGTTTCCACTTGTTCTATCACTATATTGTTGAAACAATTCAACACCTGAAACATCCTTAAGTTCTTCATTATAAATCTTAGCAACCTCATTTCTTCTTGCCTGCCATTTATCAATTTGTTTCATAGAATTAAGTCCAACTAAAGCACTTAAATTATGTGCATGAAATTTCTCACCAACTTCAAAAGTTGGATAAGCAAAATAACCTTTACCAGGTGCAGGAGCTCTTTCCTCTCTCCCAATACCAAACCATCTTCTTCTCCTACATGACTCTGCTTTTTGCCAATCTATCCAAAACTTTCTAAAAGAATCTTTTTCTCCAATAAAATTTTCTGGAAGAATATCAGATACTTTTGAAAGAAAATAATCCTCTGGAATTTCTGTTGCTAATGGATTTTCATTAAAATAAGAATTAAGAACCCCCCCAAAAACTCCCCGTAACATTTTCGCATTTTTAGGATTTTGAATTAATTTAATTTGTTCTTCAGTAGAGTTTTTAAATAAGATATTAAGTAATCCACCATCAATTGTTGTTAATTGCTTAATTGACTGTAATGAGAACATAGTATAATCAGCAAAATCTGAAATTGGCTTTCCATGATAAGTTGCTCCAAGAGCATGAGCCCCATCAGCAATCACACTTAAATCATATTCTGAAGCAATATCATTAATCTCATCCATATCACAAGGTAACCCACCCCAATGAACAAACATTAGTGCTTTTGTTTTATCAGTAATTTTCTCTCGAATACTTTTAGGACAAATATTACCTGTTTTATATTGAACATCTGCAAACACTGGTGTTGCTTGTTGTCTAAGAATAGGTAAATTAGTTGCAGTGCAGGTTAATGCCGTTGTAATCACTTCATCATTTGCTTTAACACCTGCCCCTAATAAAGCTAAATCCAAGGCAGAAGTACCCGAGTTAGTAAAAAGAACATAATCCATTCCCCATTTTTCCATACAAGCATTTTCAAAACTTTGAACTAATGGGCCCTCACCAATAAAAGGTCTACCTCCATCTTCAGGCCACAAAAGCTTCTCAATTCCAGGAAGTAAATCTTCTTTTTTTGGAACTGCTGGCCAGAACATTTTAATATCTCTTTTCATAATGTCAACCCGAATTCTTAATTTAAAAGTATTTATATTATAAAGTATCTATTATTTCTAGTATCTTTTCATCACAATAATCCTTATATATTAATCCTATTAACAATTAAAATGAAAGGTGTAATTCTTGCTGGAGGAACAGGTTCACGATTACTCCCCTGTACTAAGGTAACTAATAAACATTTACTTCCTGTTTATAATAAACCAATGATTTATTATCCTCTTTTTACCTTGCTTAATGCAGGTATAAAAGAGATTATGATAATTTCAGGACCTGGACATGCAGGCCATTTTGTAAATCTTCTTGGTTCAGGAAAAGAATTCGGAGCAAAATTAAGTTATGAAGTTCAAGATGAGGCAGGAGGAATTGCTCAGGCACTTGGTCTTGCAGAAGATTTCGCAGATGATGAATCAATAATAATGATTCTTGGAGATAATATTTTTGAAGAAGATATTAGGGAATATGTTGAAGAATTTAAACAAATTCAAAGTGAAAAAGGAGCAAGAATATTTCTTAAAGAAGTAGATATTAGGGGAGCAAAAAGATTTGGTATTGCTTTAATAGAAAGAGATAAGGTGTACAATGTAGAAGAAAAACCAGAAAACCCTAAATCAAATCTTGCAATGACCGGACTTTATATGTTTGATTCAAATGTTTTTAATACAATTAAAACATTAAAACCCTCTGGAAGAGGAGAATTAGAAATAACAGATGCAATAAGAGATTATGTAAAAAAAGGAGAGTGTTATTATAATAAAATTAAAGGGTTCTGGTCCGACGCTGGAACCTTTGAATCATTAAATAGGTCAAGTAATTTAATTAGGCAAAAAGACTCAGATTCAGAGCAAAATAAAAACATTCAAGATATTATCCTTGGAGGTTTTGAAGGAAAAAATATCTTAATAACCGGAGGATTAGGATTTATTGGAAGTAATTTAGCAAATAAGTTGCTTGAGTTAAATCCCAATAAAATAATAATTACAGATTCATTAGTTGAAGGTTTGGGGGGAGATTTATCAAATATACAAGAAATAAAAGATAACTTAGAAATTTATTCTGGAGAAGAAGGAGATATAAAAAATATTCAAAAAATAAAACCCTTAATCAAAGAAGCAGATTTTATTTTTAATCTCGCAGGTTCTTCAAAACATACTGGATTAGGTGAAGATAATTTAAATTTTGATTCAGAAATAAATTTCTATGCTCAAATAAAATTTTTAGAAGCTTGCAGACAAGTTATGATAGAAAATCCAGAAAAAAAACTTTCCATGGTTTTTACAGGTACAAAAGATCAATATGGAAAAGTACCTTACAAAGACCTCCCAGTTAAAGAAGACTACAAATCAAAAAATTTAACAGATTATCAATCAGTTAGTAAAAGTGCTATAGAATCTCACCATATAATTCTCCATAATACACTAAAAGAAAAAGGAATCCAAGGAATAAAGATTACTTCAGCTAGATTAACAAATACTTATGGTCCAAGACAATCAACAAAAACAAATTCTGCCGCATCTATTTTTGTTGAAAAAGCATTATCTAATGCAACAATTGAATTATGGGGTGGGGGGGAGGTACTAAGAGATTTTAATTATGTCGAAGATGTTATTGATGCATTATTACTCCTTGCTATCTCAGATGAAACAGGATCTGAAGCATATAATTTAGGTTGTTGTGTTGAAGCTAATAATGAAATAGCTTCTCTTTCTGGTGGGAATCTAAAAACAATTAAAGAATTTGCAGAAGTAGTTATCAAAAGTACAGGAAACGGACAAATAAGAACAATTCCATATCCAATAGAAAGAGCTAATGTTGAACCAGGACACTTTTGCGCAGATATTTCTAAAATTGCAAAACTTGGGTGGACTCCTAAAACAAGTTTAGAAGAAGGAATTAAAAAAACAATTGAATATATGAAAAGTAGTTCTAATATAATTAAGAATTATTAAATTATTATAAATCTACTTTTTATACAAGACTTCTTTATTCCTCATACTTTCCTTATTAAATAAAAAACCCTTCCAAAATCCATAAAGATAAATTATATGTTGTAATGGTGCCAAAAATAAATAAGGAATTAACCATCCCCAATATTCCTTAAATCTTTTCCAAGGAAAAACATATAGAATAGGTAAGAAACCAAGAACTGGAATTGCCCTAAGAACTGCTTTCCATGAATGTTTTTTCATTATACCTTCCTTAAAAAGTTTACCCCGTGCCTCAGCATATCTTATATTTAAAATTATTTTCTTATTATTATCTAGGGGATGTAAATGTTCAACAGCAACATTAGGATTTACAATTTCTCCAGCTTTTTCAAGTTTTTCTCCTAATTCAGAATCCATAGCAATTACCTTAGGATTTTCATTAAATCCTCCAAACTTAATAAAATCTTTTTTCCAATAGGCAAAATCTCTTTTTCCAGATTCACGAATTCTTTCATTAATTGTCAAAATTTTTGTTAAAAAAGGATATTTTCTCCAATACCATTTAGGAATATATAGATAAGAATTACCTGCAATTACTCCTTCATTTTCAAGAGGTTTAATTAGTTTCTCAAGCCAATATTTATTTTCAGGGATGTAATCTTGAGCATGAGTCACAACAATTTTTCCCTTAGCCTTTTTAACACCTTTGTTTATAGAAACCGCCTCAGGATTATTCCACATTTCAATAATCTCCGGCTTAACTATCTGTTCTTTTAAGGATTTCCTAACCTTTTCAAGAATCTCCATATCTGGCTTATAGATTGGGATAACTACTGACACATTAACCATATTATAAATTTAAGACATTATCTTTATAAATATTGCATAGAATCAAGAAGAAGGATGATTTTTCTTAACTTCTTCAAATCCTTTTCCCGTTCCTCTAACAATCTCGTTTTTTATTTCTGCCCTCTTCTTGTTTAATTTTTCTATTTCAACATAAGTTCTCCCAATTTGTTCAAAATTTTCTCCTAACTGCCTCAATTTACTAACCTCATCAAGCAAATTCCATTCTGCTTTATTTACTTCATAAAGCTCTCCAATCCATCTATCCTGGATTTCAATACCCTCTTTTTTAAGATTTTCAAGCCCTTTTTGCAAACTTCCAAATTCTAAATAAAACTCAGAACCACCTATTCTTTCAATCTTCAATTTAAGAATACTCATTCTATCGATTATTTCTGCAGGGGGAAGCAATAATTTAGTTTCATCAACATTATCACTAACTTTATTTTTAATCATCTCATTATCATCATTTTTATTCCATCTATTGGTATTTAAGCACTCATCTTCATTGATACGCTCACCAACAGACAAATCCCCATTCTCTCTTTCTTTAAGATAGTGTTCTTTTTTTGCAATTTCAAGATCATAATCAGCCATTATTTTTACAAGTTCCTTAAATTTTATTTGGGGTTCCCAGCCAAGATTCATCTTTGCTTTCGAATAATCTGCCAAAAGAAGATCAACTTCTGAAGGTCTAAAATACCTCTCATTGATGCTAACAATAACCTTCCCATCTTTATCTAAATATTTTTCATTCAATCCAGATTCATTATTAGAATAAATTTCCATTCCGAGATATCTTGCTGTTTCTTCTAAAAATTCTCTGACAGAATGTTTTTCTCCAGTCCCAATCACATAATCACCTGACTCGTCTTGTTGAAGCATCATCCACATACATCTAACGTAATCCCTTGAATGCCCCCAATCTCTCTCCGTATCAAGATTACCTAACGAAAAATTATGTTGCAGTCCTAATTTAATTCTCGTCAAGGAACGAGTAATTTTTCTCGTTACAAATGACTCACCCCTCCTTTCTGATTCGTGATTAAAAAGAATCCCATTAGATATATGCATCTCATACGCTTCCCGATAGTTCCTACAAATGTTATATGAAAATACCTTTGCACACCCATACGGGCTTCGGGGATGAAAAGGCGTCGTTTCTTTCTGAGGCGATTCAGCAACTTTTCCAAACATTTCTGAAGAGGATGCCTGGTAAACCCTTGCCTTAGGACAAAATTTTCTAATTGCCTCCAATAATCTCAGAGTTCCAAGAGCATCAACATTAACTGTATTTTCAGGAATATCAAAACTAATTCCTACATGGCTTTGAGCAGCCAAATTATAAACCTCCTCAGGACAAACCTCTGCAATTATTTTTTCAACAGATGAAGAATCTGTCAAATCACCATGATGTAGAATGAGGTTAAGTTGAGTATCTGATGTCCAATCATCAGGTTTTCTTAAATGGTCAATTCTTCCCCTATTATGGGTACTAGATCTTCTAACAATACCATGGACCTCATATCCTTTTTCAATCAATAATTCTGCAAGATAACTTCCATCTTGTCCAGTTATACCAGTTATAAGGGCTCTTTTCACCATCTTCAGAAAACAAAGTAATAGTTTTTAAGCATTATTGTGATAATAGGGGGTATTACTTTGTTTTCATAAATTTTTCAACAGCCTGCAAAACCTCATCAACTTCAATCAATTCCATACACCATTTTCCACAAGGTCTCTCACAATCTTTTGTCCAATCACAAGGATAACAAGGGATTGTATGATGCAAAACTTCAAAATTTCCGATTGGCTTATGAAGTTCTAAATCCACAGGCCCAACTAATGAAACTAAGTTAGCCCCAGCAACACAACTTACAGCCGTCCCCGCTCCATCATTCGCAACAACAACTCCTGCATTTCTAAAAACGATAGCCATCAATCTCAAATCAAAGTTAATCAAAGGAACGCAAAATTCTCTTCCAGAACATAATTTTTTAATGAGATTCTTATCACCTTTTGAACCAGACAAAACGATTTTATAACCAGGATATTTTTTATGAAATTTTTCAATTAACTTATCAAAATTTTTAGAAGGCCACTTCTTAGAATTAAATGTCGCACCAGGAGCAAAAACAACATAATTGTTCAATTTTTTCTCTTTCAACATTTTCTTAACTATCTTCTCATCCTTTTTATCAGTCACAATTTCCGGGAGAGGGTTTTCAATTTTAATATTAAGCCCTTTCTCAAGCATCTCAACAGGTTCTAAATAAAAATTAATTTTTTTATCATAAAAAATAGGGTGTGTTAAAAATGCTTTCCCACCATTGATGTTATAATAGCTAATTCTTGATTTTATCTTAGGAATCCATAAGAAAAAAATAATATTTAATTTACTTCTCCTCAAATCAAAACCTAAGTCAAATTTTTCCCTCTTAATTTTTTTTAAAACTTTTAAATAATCTAAAAAACCTTTTAATCCCCGCCTCCAAAATAAATCACATTCAATAATCTCATCGATATAATGGTCTTTTTCAATAATTCCCCTATTTCCTCTAGAGGCAACAACACTAACTTTAATGCCCGGAAAAATCTTTTTTATTTCTCTAAAAACCTGGCTGGAATAAACCATATCTCCTATGTGATCATTTCTCAAAAAGAGAACTTTTCTTGGATTTTGGATTTTGTTCATTTTACTCTTAAAAAATAGCCCGGTGATTTTATCAAACCAATAACTAAAATTAGAATAATAATCTTCTCGGATTTTATATGATTCTTTTATATCTTCCATAATTCTCAAAACTCATTAGATAAATTAGATTCAGTATTCTTTGACAACTCATAATCAACCAATCTTCTAACAAGTTCCTTAAATTTTACCTTAGGTTCAAATCCAAAAGCAGTTCTTGCTTTGGAGTAATCTCCCACCAAATTGCTTGTTTTTCCAGGCCTACTAAATTGAGAGTCATATTCGACATAATCTTCAACTTTTAAATCTAATTGATAGAATACTTCCTTTAAAAATTCCTTAACAGAATGTCTCTCTCCAGTACAAATAACAAAATCCCTACCTTTTTCTAATTGCATCATTTTCCAAGTCGCTTCCATGTATTCCGGAGCATAGCCAAAGTCAATTTGAGCAGACAAATCCCCCAACAATAACTTCTTTTGCAAACCTTTTTTTATTCTCACAGCCGACTTAATAATTTTACTTGTAACAAATTTTTCTGGAGAACGTTCCGAACAATGATTATAAAAAAATCCTGTAGAAATAAATAATTTATGAACATCTCTGTAATAATTACATAAAATATGGGCAAACGCTTTCGCACACGCATGGGGGCTTTGAGGTCTGTAAGGTGTTTCTTCTGTTTGAGGAAATTCATCAACCCTCCCAAACACGTGAGATGAAAGTGGTTGGAAAAATTTAATTTTTGGATTAACATTTCGGATAATTTCTAATAAATCCCCTACTGCAAGCCCGGTTGTGTTATAAGAATCTCTAGGATTATCAAAACTCTTACCAGCATGAGCCAAGTCAGCCATATTATAAATTTCATGAGGTATAAACTCACTAATTATTTTATAAAGTAAAGGGATGTTTGTTAAGTCCCCCTTATGAAGAATAATTTTATCTTTAATTTTTTCAATATTTTTTATCTTTTCTAAAGACAAATCTCTATCGACACCACAAACTTCATACCCTTTCTCAATTAAAAGTTCAGTTAAATAACTTCCATCTTGTCCGGTAACACCCAGAACTAATGCCCTTTTCTTTCCAGTTTCTGATTCAATTTTCGTATTTTTTATTTGTTCAACATTCTCATCCTTTACAGGAGGATAAATTTCCAATTCAGGAAGTGCAAAAATAAATTTACCACCCTCTTCCAACCATTTTTTATTTTTTGTAATAAAATTTTCTCTAAATGCATAAGGTAGAATAAAAAAATAATCAGCATCTTTCTTAGCTTCTTCTTCTTCAATTATGGAAATATTTGAGCCAACAGTATATTTTCCAAATTTACCCGAATGAATTTCCGCGACCCCCTTTAAATCATTAGGGCCAAGCCCATAATACTGGAGAATTGTGTTTCCTTTTGTAGATGCCCCGAAACCATACACCTTTTTCCCCTCTTGATTTAATTTATGAATAAATTCAACACATGCTTTTTTGTTTACCTCCATTCTCTTCCCCAATTCAACATAACTTTGTTTGGTGATATTTTCTTTGTAATCAATACTTCCTGTTCTGTATGGTCTTGCAAAAAGACGATAACTTCCCCCATTAATAGAATTTTCTTCTACCTTAAATATTTCCAAACCATTTTTCTCAAAGAGATATTTTAATGATTCATAAGAATAATATTCTAAATGTTCATGACAAATATTACCAATATCATTATTTTCAAGCATTTGTTTAGTCGCCATTAGTTGTGCTATAAAAACACCATCTTTGTCAAGAACCTTAACCACATCCCGAATATATTTATTAGGGTTTTCTATATCATAAAAAGTTCCAATAGCCGTAATTATCTTTGCTTTTTTAACACCAACAACTTCCAAATATTTTTCATAACTCCAAAAATCATCAATTACCTTATCACACTTAGTTCTAAGTTCTTCAAGAAGATTTGTTGCGGGCTCACATCCAACCCTCACATATCTATCTGGGTAAAAGCTCAACAAAGTCCCATCATTAGCTCCAATATCCAAAAGAACATCTCCTTCATTTAGTGGAACCATATCTCTCGCAACTTCTCCAATTTCTTTTAAATCATCAATAATAACTTGGTTCAGGGCAGAACGATACCAATAATGTTGGGTATACATATATTCTGGGGGTGCAGTATGTCTTAGTTGTATCAAAGAACAATTTTCACACCATACCAATTCAAGGGGCACCTTTCTAACTTTTTCACTATCTTCTGGCTTATCAACAAAGGTAGAAAGATGTAGATTTCCTAAAGAAAATAAGAGTGTCAATTGATTTGAATTACAAAGCCGACAGGTCTCGAGAGTTTCATAATCTTCTAACCCTTCTACCTCCCCCCATTTCTTAGTTTCCATTAAAGAAATCGCCAGGATATCTTTTTAAAGATTTATTGACTTCAGTATATATGTTTATAACTTCTTAATGAGGAAAAGTTTAAATAAGATTTGATGCTCCCAAAAAGATGAAGTCCGATTTATTTTTTGTTTATATTAAGATGGCTAATTTTCTGAAAGATTTTCTTAGAGATACACATCATGGAATTATGAAATTACTCCGCCCCTCATCAATAGAAGTAAACGGACTAAAAATGACTTTAGATAAAAGAGACACCTCCGAATATTCAAAGGGCTATGAACCAAAAACAACAGAAATTATGAAAAAAATGATTAAGGAAGGAGATACAATAATTGATGTGGGGGCCTGCATAGGTTATTACATCCTACTTTTTGCAAAACTCGTTGGCCCAAAAGGAAGAGTTTTTGCATTTGAGCCAGAAATTAAAAATTTTAAAATACTCAAAAAGAATACTCAATTAAACAACTTATCAAACATTGTTTTAGTCAATAAGGCAGTTTCTGATAAAGAAGGAAAATCTAAATTTTATGTAAATAAATATCGCGTCGGTTCCCATCATTTACAAAATGAGTTTGATGATAGAAGCTATGCTGTTGAAGTTGAAACAATAACTTTGGATGAGTTCTTTAAAAATTATGGAAGAAATATAGATTTAATAAAAATGGATATCTAAGGAAGTGAAGTAAAAGCACTAGAAGGTACGAAAGAGATAATTAAGAAAAATAAAAAATTAAGCTTACTAATGGAACTTTCAAAAGAAGGAGTAAAAGATATGGGCTTAACAGAAAAGGAATATTTAAATCTAATAAAAAAATATGGATTTAAAATAAAAGAAATTCAAGACGACAGAATCACCAATTTGTTATGCACTAAGAATTAATTTTTTGAGACACTTTTTACAACAACACCATAAAAATCTTCTAACTTTTTTATCTGTTTACTTAATTTATATTTTTCCTGAAATTTTTTAACATTTTTTTGTAACTGAACATAATTTATCTTAGAAATAATTTCTTTTAAATTTTTAAGCTCTTCAAAATCAATGTTTACGCCGATATTATGCTCTTCAACAAGATTTGCCATATATTCTAACTGCTTATTCATAATAACCGGAATTCCCGCTTCAAGATATTTAATCATCTTACCAGCCATCTCGTGTTTTCTAGTCGAGATATCAAACAAATTAGGGTCATAAAAATCAGGCAAAATACCATAATGATATCCTACTAATTTCTTGTGTTTTTGAGGACTCTTGCTCTTAACATTAAAATAAAAAAATGGGTTTTTTCCATCTTCCTTCAAAAATAATTTATCATCTTCAACATCAACAGAAAGTGCAGTTGTATAAAATGGAATTTTTTGATTGGTGATAATTTTTGTCACATCAATAAAAGGAATTCTACCTTCCCATACACTAAGCGGCCCTCCACCATATACAATTTTTAAATTTTTTTCATTTTTTCCAACCTTAACAGGGGGAATAGTCCATTCATCTAAGAGAAACAAAATAAACTGAAGATCCGGCAGATTTACTTTATAATCTAATAATTCAAGTTCTCCAGGCATTCCTTTATGTAAAACCCCATCAGCCATCTTAAAACAAAACTTTTCAAAAATTTTCTGAAAACTACCTCTAGCACCTGGCTTTTTTGTAAACAAAAAATTCCTTTTATCAAGTCCCCAAATATCATATGCAAAATAAATTTTTGGTTGTTTATTTCTTCTTAAAAAGAACATAGTCATACAAGTAAATAAATCAGGCCCGGTAATTTGAAACACATAAGGATTCATATTTTTAATTTTATTAAAAAATTTCCGGCCGTCTCTTCCAAAAAGTTTCCTAAAAAAATCAATAAAATTTGTAAAATTAATTTTATGACTCCACTCAAGAACTTCAATTTTATCAAATGCATCTCCAAAAAAATCTTTATCAACTCCTGAAAAAGAAAATAAATGTGTTTCATAATTCCCAGTTAATCTTAATGCTCGAGCTATCTTAAATGTATAAATTGTTGGTTTCGCTTCAATAAATACGATTTGTTTTTTCATCATGTATTATATCTACAAGAATGTTCTTTAACTTGTATTACTAAATATGATTTTATTCATTTAAAGGTTTTATCTCAACCTGACAATTTCCCGTTTGTAAAAAACGGTTTGTTTTTTGTTTAATATCACATGGATTACATTTTCCATAATGATGACATTCTCTAAATTTATATAATTCAATATCTTCTGGAGACAAGATATTCCCAATAGGGAGTTCATTATGATAAAGATCCCTATGACATTTAAAAACTGAGCCTTTAGGACCAACTAAAAGTTCTCTATTTCTACACATAACATCCTTAGAATTTCCATCAAGCCCCTCTAGATATTTAAAATGCCCAAATAATGTTCCATCAAATTCTCCCAAAAAATCCTTCACATAAAAATAAATTTTTTTGTTTCTTGCCAATTCTGCCATTTCCATATTAGCAGTAACATTGTTTTGATGATTAATCCCAAAAATCCCTGCATGAAAACCATTTTCTTGTAGAACATTTACTTTTTCAACTAATTCTTTGGGGTTATGTCTTTCAGGGTGATAACTTACCCTAATTGATTTGTAAGCAAGATTCTCGCCCTTAGAAAATTTATCAGGAGAAATATTTTTCACAAATCTATCAACATCAAAACTTACATTTGTCAATAAATCCACCTTTACTTTTGATTCATCTAATCTGTTAATTAATTCATAAAATTCCTTATATTCTGTAGGCTCTCCGCCACCAAGAGTCAAAGAGAGCCCATCCCACTCAACATTGTTTGCCCAATCTGTCCACTCTTTTGCCGAAAGTTCATCCCTATTTCTTGATACTCCTGAATGAGAATTAATACAATAACTACATCCAAGCCCACATTTTAATGTGAGATAGGCCTCTGCATAAGTTACTTCTTTTGGAATTCTCATTATTTTTTTATAGTTTCAACTAAATACCTATTCCAGGAATCTAATCTACAACCCCCCCTACAATTTTCAATTTCAATATTGCTTAATTTTTCCATAATTCCTTTTCTTTTATCACCTTTCCAAATTTCAGAAAATAATTCATTATTCAAATTTCCATACGAAAATTTTTTATCCCCATAAAATAAATTACAAGGCCACACATCACCCATTGCATCCGTTAATGCAAAAAAAGGTAGAGCATGACATTGAGAATAATTTCGTGGTTCTTGTAAACCCTCAATCGCGGATCGTCTAAATTTTATATGAAACTCATCAGAATTAAACCCCTTAAACTGTTCTTCAATCTTATTATATTCCCCAGAATTAACAACGAGATTATTATCGCTTTGCGGGTGGTGAGAATAAGGTTTAATCTGAAGATGGTCTGCTCCGATATCCTTTAATCTCCCCGCCAACTTTCCTACTTCCCCCATATTTTGAGGAATCATTAAAAATTGAGCACAAATTCCAACATCTAACCCATTTTTTTCGCGATATGTTACCGCTTGTTTAATATTCCCTAAAACTTTTTCAAAATCACTTTCTTGTGTTTTATGAATTTGAGAATAATTTTCAGAACTTCCAGAATCTATACTAAATCTTATCCAAGAAAGATAAGGCAAACATTCTTCTCTCTTTTTCTGATTGAAAGGCACACCATTTGTAGTTATTGAAACTTCAATCCCAGAGTTGTTAGCTTTTTGAACAAATAATCCAATATCCTTATGTAAAAGAGGCTCACCCTCTCCAGCAAACATAGTATATTTAACACCTACACTAGCCATATCTTCCAAAGTTCTAATCATTACATTCTTGTCAATCTCCAATCCCCTATTTTCCAAAAAATCTAATGCACAAAAAACACACTGATGATTACACCTATTAGTTGCCCCAATTTCAATATAAAGTGGGAAACAATCACCCTCTTTTCGCCACTGAGCAACCCTCTCAGGATTATCTTTTAGTTTATGTTTTTTAAATTCATCATTTAAAAAATCCCTTTTAGTATCCTCTTTTGACATCTTTTATGAAAATTATAATGATTTAAAAAGATTTATATTGTCTAATATAGACATTCTTAAGGAAGAAGACCTTCCCAGAGTTCCCTCAAAATTTCTGTAGATATCTGATTTTTTGGGACATCAGACATTCCTAACTTTTGGATACCATTTTCTCCGTGATAATCAGAGCCACCAGATCTCAAGAGCCCATATTTTTTGGCAAGTAAATCATACTGGGCATTTTGTTCAGGAGTATGAAAATAATTTCTGACTTCAATCCCGTGAATTCCTTTTTTAATATAATAATTCAAAACCCTATCACCTGCAACATCAAATCCTCCCCCTGGATGTGCAATAAAAAGTTTGGCTCCCATTTTTTCAGCCAAATTAACAGCATCATCAACAGAAAATACTGAACATCTCTTTAGATATGCTGGTCCTTCAATTGAATAAACATATCTATTGAGAAATTTGACAGGGGTGTCTTCAACATCAGAAAGAAGGATTTTGTTATCAATATTATGAACAAATTCGAACAACTTATTAAGATTATCTGAATGATTAATAAAGCTATGAAAAATAGTCGGAACCCCCATTTGCGCCTGTTTCTTTAAGTCAAACTCAGGGATATTAAAACCAATATTCTCTAATTTCTCCATAGTTTGAGGAATAAATCTTCCAGCAAAATCATCTATTCTCCACTTTCTATATTCTCTGAAATAAGATTTGTCAACATTTCTCCCCAACATAGTTAAATCGGGAGCATCATTTTCCCCCTTTTCGACAATATTCTCTGGAAGTTCAGCATGAATCTCTGTACCAAAAGGGATTCCTAAAATCCCCTCTTTTTTACAAGCCCTATTAAATTCATTTAAACCCGAGATTACATTATGATCGGTTAGTGCCATAGCCGAAACACCAGCTAACTTAGCCCTTCTAACTAGCTCGGTGGGAGAATAAGATCCATCTGATTCGGAAGAATGAGTATGAAAATCAAAAAGGCCCTTAGAGTATTTTGAAATAATACTTTTATCCCTTTTTTTATCCATGATATAATTCATCTAATCTTCCTTCGGCTTCATTTAATCTCTTTCCAACTAATTCCTCAAAGTACTTATTATCTTTACGATGGTTCATTTTAAGATGTTTCATATGTTCTGGTGAAAGGGGATGAAGACAAATAATCGCCCAAGTCATTCTGACTAACGGGTCAGCCAAATAAGCCCTTTCATCAAAATTCTCAATTCCCGAATTCTCTTTATAATAATCGATAAACTTACCTTTTAAATTTTTCCCAATATTTTTAGAATTTCCATGATGAATAAACTCAAGAACTTGTCTAATCGGATCATCCCTACCAAAATACTCAAAATCAATAAATTTATATCTATCTTTAACCCCCCCATCTCCCTCCTGTTTTAAAATATTGTGAAATCCAAAATCAATAGGAGTAAGAACTTGTTTTTCAATAGGAAGAACCTTTTCAATATCAACATTCATTTTACTAGATTCCCTAATCAACCAATTCTCTAAATCACTAAGTGCTGGAATAACCCTTTCATCAATAAATTGTCTTGCTCTAAAACCATACTTCCCTTCAGGAACATAATCAGAAAATTTTGAAAACCGACTCTTGATAGTATCAAGATAACCCCCAAAAGACAAACAAGCAGAACTTGCTGGTCCAAATAATTTCTTATCCTTACCAGGCAACTTATGAAGTTTTAAAAGAAAATCCCCTGCCGCCAGAATATCTTTTTCACAAACACTCTTTGCATCTATAATATCTCCCTCTTCAAAAGAATAAACACCTACATTATCTCCCTCCCAAAATCCAATTGGTTGCGGAATTTCTCTGAAATCTCTTTCCCACAAATGAGACATAGCTCCAAATTCAGATTTTCCTCGGGGCCATCCATCCATATGTAACGGAGAATATTTTTTCAGAAGGTAATCCTTCCCAGGCAATGAAACTTTAAACAAACGATTATTACCTTGATGATTCAAATCAATAACATCAATTATATTTTTATCAAAATACTTCTGAAATTTTTTAATTCCATTAACCATTTGAAATCAAATCTCCTTTATTCGCTTGCCCCAATTTTTCTTGAAACTCTTTAAGATAATTTTTCCATATTCTCCAGCACTTCTTTCCATAGGATAAATATGTTTCATATATCCAGTACTTTTGTTTAAGCCAAACGCTGAGAAAAACAAAGGGTTAGTTGGAAGTTTTGATGCAGTCACCATAATATTTCGTGTCCAAGGAAACCTAACAGCAAGAGGTCCCAGCATCGTCAGATTTCTCTGCATTCTTTTTTCTTTAGGAGTAAAACAATTCAAGGGAGATTCAGTTTGATAAGACATATGCATATCCTTGAATCCACTATTTGAATCATAAAAACCATTTTCTTTACAAAATCTTTCAAGGGCGGTCCCTGGGTAAGGATGTGCTGTTCCAAATTCAGCTAAAACTACTGCACCCTGTTTAGGCCCACATTCAATATTAAAATCAATTGTCGCAATATCGTCTTCTATGGTAGAAGTTGGCAATCCAAGGATATTATTACTTTGAATAGGAATATTTTTATCACCAAATAATTTGTAAGCCGCCTTTATTTGCTCATTTGTCATATTTCTATTCAAAACTTCCTTCCTTATACGTGGACTAGCAGACTCTATAGACATACTTATCGAATGACAACCAGCATCGGCAAGTAAATCAACCATCTCAGGAGTCACAAGATTTGCCCGTTCTAGTGCAAAAAAAGGAACACCAACCTCTCCAGAATATTTTTCAGAAAATTCCTTTAACCAATCATCTGCTCTCATAGAAAAGATATCATCATAAAATTTAACATAATCCATAGGCCATTTTTCTTTGACTTGAGCTAATTCCTCTAATACACTATCAACACTTCTCTTTCTGACATATTTTTCTCCGAGATACATACCCTTAAATTGTTCATTAAAACAATAACTACACTCATAAGGACAGCCCCTAGAAACAAAGAAGTGTTTTAAGGAATTTTGACCACTTTCTCCAGAACCATGATCATAAAAAAGTTCTCTATCTGGAAAGGGAAGAGAATCCAAATCTTGGATGAGGGGTCTAAGATTAGGTTTTTTGTTTGCATCAGTCATAATATTTTCTAAACTTGAAAATGTTTTTCCTTTTTCAATTCGTTCTAAAAATTCTGGAAAGGCCTCGTCACCCTCACCGATACACACAGCATCAAAATAACCGTCTTTAAGAGATCTTTCAGGAAAAAAAGTAGCATGAGGTCCTCCTAAAATTGTTTTAATTTCTGGGTGATTTTTTTTCAACTCACGATTAAATTCAAAGTAGTGTTTATGCTCACCCGTAGAACCACTATAAGCCACAACATCTGGCTTTTCATATTCAATTCTTTCTAAAACATTTCCCTCGCTAAGCAGGGCTAAATCTGTTTCATATCCTTTTTGTTTTGCAGTCGCAGAAATTTGCATTATCCCCATAGGTGGGTAATGTTCACCTCCACGAGTCACAAACATAGCCTTTGTCATTTTAATAAGTATTATTTATCTAGTGGTCTAACGATCATATTCTCTGAGAATTCTTCAGGAGACAATGCTGGAGAATATTCTTCTAGGGGCCTCCCAGAAATTAATTTAGGTTCTATTTTTTGATGTTGATCAATTTGAACATCACACAATACAGGTCCTTCAAAATCAAGTGTTTGGCGTATACCCTTTTCTAATTCATCGTGATTTTTTATAGAAACTATCGGGAAACCATATGCTTTAGCAATATTCCCCAAATTTGGGAGTGCAACCCCTGTATCTGAACTGACAGCATTGTATCTCCCATCCATATAATTATCTAATGTTTGGTGAATTATTCCATAACCCTTATTATTAAAAAGAAATGTCTTTATAGGCAAATTGTAATGTTTAATTGTGCCTAGCTCTTGAATATTTATTTGTATTCCTCCATCCCCAATAATACAAGTAACCGGTCCATCACTCGCAAGAGAAGCCCCCATACTTGCAGGTAATGAATATCCCATCGGAGAATGATTAAATGCTGAAAATAATCTTTGGTTATTCTTAACACGGAAACCCTGCATTGTCCATGTAAGATTTCCTCCAGCATCTGTTATTACAATATCTCCTTCCTGCGATTCTTTTGAAAGAACATCCATAAAAACATAAGGATTAACATTATCTTTCTGATCGAAATATTCTGGAAGACAAATAGGATAATTTTCTTTCCAAGAATCAATTCTACCAATCCAATCAGACAATTCCCTTGTCTTCTTTCCCCTATTATCTAATGTTTTTAAGAAGTCCCCAACATCATAGTTAGCCAGAACATCAACAATCATACCATTAGGCGCATATTTTCCTAATTCAAAATTATCAATATCTACTACAACTTTTTTTGCTTCTCTTGCAAATGTGGATAATTTACTGGTTTCATGAGTATCTAATCTAGTACCCAGTGCCAAAATAAAATCTGCATTTTGAACAGCGAAATTACCTGCTCGATTAGAAGAAACCCCAAAACCTTCAATAACTAATGGGTGATCATAAGGAAGCATATCCTTAGTAGCCCATGTCAAAGCAACTGGAACGCCTAACTTCTCAATAAAATCTCTTGCATAAGCTTCTGCTCCACTTAAACGAACTCCTCCACCTAAAATAATCACTGGACGTTCAGCATCCCCAAGCAATTTTGCAGTTTCATCAACCATTCTTTCTAAGGTATCTTTATCTCTTTCAACAGTCTCAGGAACATATCCCTCAAGTTTGTAGGGGTCTATATTTGCTCTTTGAACATCATTAGGAATATCCAGCAAAACAGGTCCAGGCCTTCCGTTTCTTGCAAGATAATTTGCCTTCTCTAATTCAAACCTAAGTTTTTCAGGATTATCAACTAATTTAGAATATTTGGTTATATGTTCAAAGATTTTTGGAACATCAGTTTCTTGAAATCCAAATTGCCTAACACCCATATCTCTCTTTAATTTTCCACTAGAGACTTGTCCAGTAAGAAACATAGTAGGAATTGAATCATAATACGAACAACAAACACCTGTCAATAGATTTGTAGCTCCAGGACCGCTTGTTGTTACAGCCACACCAATATTTCCACTAACTCTTGAATATGCATCCGCCGCCATCGCTCCTGCCTGCTCATGAGCCGGACAAATGTAATTTAAAGAAGGATTTTCTGCAATAGAATCAATTAAATTAAAAACAGCTCCCCCAGTATACACAAAAGGATGGATAACTTCTTGTTCAGCTAAAAATTCCGCGATATATTTTGAGCCATGCATATTAAATTTCCATTCATGTAGTATTTAAATTTAATCGTGATTCACCTCATATATCTTGATTTAAATATTTTCCAGAAGATTTTCTACGTAGACTTTCTTTCATTCTTCCAATTCCTCTCTGAATATTTTCAATAGAATTGGCATAACATAACCTTACATAACCCTCCCCATTATCCCCAAAATAATTTCCAGGACATAGAGCCACTCCCGCATCATCTAACATGAATTTTGCAAAATCTTCACTTGAAAATCCTGTTTCCCGTATATTTGGAAAAGCATAAAATGCACCTTGTGGTTTTATACAACTTATTCCTGGAAGATTATTTAGGCCATCTACAACAATATCTCTTCTCTTTTGGTATTCCCCCCTCATTTCAAATGTTTCATCTTGATTCCCTCTCAGCGCCTCTACACCTGCCTTTTGAACAAAAGGTGCAACACAAGAAAGCTCGGATTCCAGAAGAAGATTCATTTTTCCAATTAATTCCGAAGGACCTGTAGCAACACCCAATCTCCACCCAGTCATAGCAAAAGATTTACTAAAACCATTGACAACAATAACTCTTTCCTTACAATAATCAAATTTACTTGGAGAACATGTTTCTATTCCATCATTTTTAAAAACAGCCCTAGCATAAACTTCATCACTTAAAAGATAAACATCCGCCTCACGAGCAATATTATAAACCTCTTCAATTTCCTTAGAAGTCATAACCGCCCCAGTAGGATTATTTGGAGAATTTATAACTATCATCCGAGTTTTATCACTAATGGCCTTTTCAACATCTTTTGGATTTAATCTAAATTTATTTTCTTCCTTAAGTGGAATCTTAACTGCTTTAGCATCCATAGCATGGATAAGAGAGTTATAAGACACAAATAACGGGTCAGGTATAATAACTTCTTCCTTAGGATTAACAATACATCCAAGAGCCAATCTAATTTGATAATTCGCCCCCGGAGTAACTAATACTTGTTCTAAATCTGGTTTAAAACCTCTAGACCTTTTAGTAACATCTGTTGCCGCAACACGCAATTCAAGTAATCCTTTGGAATTAGCATAGTGTGTTTCTCCATCATTCAAGGATTGTATTGCTGCTCGCCGAACATTTTCAGGAGTATCAAAATCAGGATCCCCAATTTCAAAGTGAATTATATCTTTTCCCTGCCTTTCAAGTTCCTCAGAAAGAGCTTTTATTTGAAACATTTTTTGGCCTTCCAATTTAGAAGCAAGATCTGATAAAGATTTCATAAGGATAATATCCAGAGCCTCCTTAAAAGCATTATTGTGATAAAAGAGTATAATAATTCATATAAACCCTTATTTTCCTAATTAATTATGAAAATAGCGCACGTTTGCCCCTTTTATACTCCTGCAATCGGCGGAGTAAAGCAGGTTGTAGAAGAACTCTCAAAAAGACAAATTAAGGAAGGACACGAAGTCCATATATTTACTTCTGATTGGGACAAAGAGAAAACTATTGAAAAAAAAGAAGAAATCATTGATGGAATTCATATTCATAGGAGTCATGTTTGGTTTAAAATAGGAAATTTCGGGGCTTTCTGGCCGTCTGTTTTTAATAAACTCTTAAAGTTAAATCCAGATATCATACATTCTCATCTTTTTGCACATCCCCATTTCATCTTCTCTGCATGGGCTGCTAAAATAAAAAAAATTCCCCACATCCATACAACCCATTGTCCATGGACTGACACAAACCGCTCACTAGCAGGTAGAATGGCAATGAAAATAAGCTATAATACTTTTTCAAGAAGTGCATTAAAATCTACAAAAAAGGTAATTGCAATAACACCCTGGGAAATAAATTTCATAAAAAAATATGGCGCAAAGGATGAACAGATAACTATTATTCCTAATGGGATGGATAAAATTCTTACTAAAAAAATAAAAAATAATGATTTTAAAAAGAGATTCAAGATACCCCAAAAAGATAATATCGTTCTCTTCTTTGGAAGATTCAATATTACAAAAGGCCCAGAAAAACTTGTGAGGATAGCAAAATCAATTCTAAAGGATAAGAAAAAACAAGATATTACATTTGTAATGCGAGGTCCTGATGAAGGCATGCGGGAAAAAGTTAAAAAAATGATAGGTGATGAAAAGAAAATCATTTTGATAAAAGAAACAAGAGATAGAGAAGAAATCGCAAAAACTTATCAAGCCGCGGAAATCTATGCAATGCCCAGCTATCGTGAAGGTTTGCCGTTAACATTATTCGAAGCTATGGCATCCGAACTAACAGTTGTTGCAACTCCTGTTAATGGAATACCTTATGAAATAAAAGAACCCGAGAATGGATTTCTCGTTCCTTACGGGGATGAAGACAAGTTTAAAGAAAGAATACTCGAGCTTTTAGACAACGACAAACTAAGAAAACAAATATCAAAAAACAATTCAAAAAAAGCAAAGAAATACACTTGGGATTATATCTTTGAAGAAACTATGAAAGTTTACAAAGAAGCCCTCTTAATAAAAAAATAAAAAATAAAATGATATCAATAATTATCACTGCCTACAAGGAAGAGAAGACAATAGGAAAAGCAATAGAACAAATTTCAAAAAATAATCTTCAAGCTTATGAACTCTTAATCACCGCTCCCGACGATGAAACACTTAATGCTGCAAAAAAATATTCTAAAAAAATAAAAAATCTAAAACTCATTAAAGACGCAGGAGACGGAAAGCCGGCAGCACTAAATCTTGCAATCAGTAAGGCAAAAGGCGACATTCTAGTTTTAACAGATGGTGATGTCTATATTGGTGATAATGCAATTGAAAATTTATTAAAACCATTTACTAATCTAAAAATAGGAGCAGTTTCAGGAAATCCAATCTCAATAGATTCTAGAAAAAACATGATGGGATTCTGGGCACATCTCTTAACAAAAATAGCAAACGAAAGGAGATTAAAGGCTGTTTCATCTAAAAAAAGATTTTTTTGCTCAGGATATTTATTTGCAATAAGAAAAAAACTTTTTCCAAAATTACCAAAAGAACTTTTATCTGAAGACGGTTTTATATCCAATAATGTCTATAAAAATAAATATAAAATTGCCTATTCACAAAATTCTCCTGTTTATATAAAATACCCAACAAACTTTTCTGATTGGATTAAACAAAAGAAAAGAAGTGCGGGGGGCTATAATCAAATAAGAAAATTAACCAACACAGAAATAAGGTCATTTAAGAAAGAATCTTCAGGAGCATTTGATTTTTTAAAGTACATTTCCAATTTTAGAGAATTAATGTGGCTATTCAATCTATTTTTAGCGAGAATTTATCTCTGGGCTGTAATCTATTTAGACATTAATCTAAGGAAGAAGTCACATAAAGAAATTTGGGTTAGGGTTGAAACAACGAAATAAAAACAATCAAAAACAATAAAAACCCTTTTAATAATTTATATTTATGAAAGAAGAGTTCAAAAATCAAAAAGAGGAAGAAAAAATTGAAGAACAAATTGATAAAAGAGTGAAAGGTATAAAAGGAAAATTATTTGGGTGGGTTACTGATAATTACGATAAAGCATTTCTCATAATTCTCGCAATAGCATTCATAATCCGTTTCTGGATTTTTTTAAAAACACTAGATCAACCGCTTTGGTGGGACATCGCCTCATATTTGGCCACCGCAAAAAAATGGGCTTTTAGTTTAAATGTTAATGATGTTTGGTACTACCGTAGAGGTTTTTTATGGCCTCTAATTAGTGCATTCTTTTTTAAGATAGGTTTGGGGGAATCAGGAATAAGATTCTTAGTAACATTGCTTTCAACAGGAATAATTGCAGTTTCATACTTTTTAATTAAGGATATATTTAACAACAAAAAATTAGCTCTCCTAGTAAGTATAGGACTTACATTTTCATGGGTTAGTTTATTTTTTACGGGAAGACCAATGACAGGTATTCCTTCTGCTTTCTTCTTACTTACCGCCCTCTGGTTCTTTTACAAAGGCTATGTTCTAAAACACGGAAATAAATTCATTTATCTTTTCGGATTATTTTATGCATTTGCAGTGCTTGTAAGAATGCAATATCTAATGTTTGCTCCAGTTTTCATAATTTATATCTTTGTAAAAGAAAAATTCAGATTCTTAAAAAATAAAAAATTATGGATTGCCCTTGGAATTTTTGCGCTAGCGATGACTCCCCAGGCAGTAATGTATAATAGTCAATTCGGAAATCCTATCTCAGACATTATGACTTACTACCTCGGCATAGGAGGACTTTCATCTACTGGAGAAAGCGGCGGGGACAGAACTTTTTCAACTGTCTTTGATTATTTTTATGACCTCCCTTATGCATTATCCAAACCCATCTTCCTGCTTTTTTTAATCGGAACGATTATTTTCTTTTCCGGAATGTTAATAGGAATGGATAAATTATTTAAAAATAAAAATATCCAAAAAAAGTTTTTAGTATTCCTCTTGATAGTAATTCCCTTAATGTTTTTAGGATATATGACAGGACTTGTTGAACAAAGATACATGATGGCTGTCTATCCTTTTCTCTTTCTAGTAGCTGCAATCCCTATGTTGTCTTTAGAGAAGATTATAAAAAATAATACAAAGATTAGCAGTAAAGGGGCAACAATAATTATTTTTATAATATTTACCACTCTTTTTATTTATCCAACCCTCGGAACCTTTCAAAACTCAAAATCAAATTTTGTTTGGGGTATAGAACTGACAGAATCAAAATTAACCTCTTATGGCGAAGTAATGTTAGGGAGTATTTGGATGAAAGAAAATTCTAATCCTGGAGACATTGTTATAAGTGCCTCATATCCTCAAACTGCTTATTATTCTGAGAGGTCAACATTTTCATTTGATAATAAAGGTAATCCAGAAGCCAGAGAAGTTCAAAACAAAAGCGAATTTGAAGAATTTGTCCGAACAAATCGTCCAAAATTTATAATGGTATCTGTCTTCCAACACCACTCTGATTGGGTTCAAGAATATATAATAGAAAATCAAGACTCCTTAGCACCCGTACAAGCATACCACCAAGGAGAACAGCCGGTCCTAATTGTTTATGAAGTGAAATACAATTAGATAAAATTAATTTCCTAACTCTCAGAATTTCCCAGTTATCTAAGATTATTTTATAACTTTTAATTTATAATAAAGACAATTTGATGGAAATAGATTAAACAAAAATCTTGTGTAAAATTTGGGCGCAAGATTTGGAAGAAAACTAAGCCATTTAAGTTTGGGATTTAATGAAAAGATGTATTCTCTCTTTAAAGTTTTAAAACGCGCCTTAGAATAATAATCAAACCCACCATCTTTAAAATATTCAAAAGTATTATATGTCATAAATTTTTTAGTTAAAGGGTCTTGTGCAGAACACATGTTCGGAAAAGCAGGACTTCTAATTTTTATAATCCCCCCATTTTTACAGATTCTATGTAACTCTTCAACAACTTTCAAAAAATCGTCAAGCAACTCAATAGTTCCAAGAGATAAAATTTCATCAAAATAATTTTTCTTAAAAGGGTAAGGGAATTTATTTAAGTCATGAACTACATCTACCCCATCTAATTTTTCCCTGTCAATATTAATATAACCTTTTCTAATATCATTTCCGCATCCCAAATTTAATTTTTTCATATTTATTCTTAATTTCTAATCATTTTAAGTTTTAATTATCTAAACCTTTAATAAATTGAGTATTTTTAAACCTTCCAATAAAACTCACTCCCAAAAAATTAACCTTTTTGAGAAGTTTTAATTCAGATTTTAATATTACTAATATATCTTTTAATGGAGTAATATGGTCTGCGACTACCTCATCCTTACCCAACAGTTTCCTTATTTTTCTAGAAATCCAGTTTTCCTTAGGAATAATTGTTATTAACTCAAAATTAGGATTCATTTTCTTAAAATTTTGAATAGTTCTTCTTATTTCTTCTTTTGAAATATGTTCAAATACATCTATCACAAAAATTTTATCTGGTTTAATACTTGTATAATCATTTATATCACTTTGTTCAGGGGTAATATCATATCCAACCACATTATATCCTTTTTTCTTCAGCAAATTTTTCAGCCACCCTGCCCCACAACCAAAATCTAAAATTAAGTCAGATTTTTTTAATTTAGCTAACTTAATAGCTAAACTAGTTTTCGTTCTAAAAAACCATCTCAATAAAGGATTTTTATGCATATGTGTTGCTTTTAATTTATCTACCATTTTTTTAAATACTTACTAAATCTATTCATCTGCATTTTAAAAGCATTTAATTTACCTTTAAATCCAATAGAATCTGGAGCTATTTGATAACAATACATACATTTAAGACAATTTTTATCTCCTAATTTTTTACAACCTACTGGACAATAAGCTTCAAGACATTTTTTTATTTTTCCCATATCACTAATCGGATATAATTTTTTTATATCCAATTCTTCATGAATATAAATATCTTGTCTTACTCCTAATTTAAATAAAAACCAAGGCACAAAACCACTATCAAAGATTTTTCTAAAAGGTTTCATAAATCTTATATTAATACAATAATTTTTATACAATAAAATTTTAGAAAAAATATTTTGTCTTGCAGCAATAAAATTTGCAATTTTTTGAATTTTTTTCATAAATTCTTCATCTGTTTGTGTTAAATGTCCTTCTTTTAATGCAAATTTAAGAAAAGGTATTTTTTTATAATCAAGGCCAATTAATTTTGAGCAAAGTAAATCCATCACATAAGGATTATGCCCCTCTAGAATAATATTCATCTTCTTAGGAATACCATCTCCCGGACCATTTCCCTCCATACAAATTAAACCATCAACAATTATTAAATCAGTTTTAATTATCTCATTTAATCGAACAATATTTCTTGCAAGATTTTCATGCATTTCCCTTTTATTAACTCCCTTCAAACAACCCATATAATTTTTACAAGAAACAGTTATTTTTGCCTCCATATGAGTTTTTAACTTAGGAAGATTAATTATAAAGTCAGCATCAAGACTTACCTTAGCAACATCTGCCTTTCCAGTAATTAAATTTATTGATTTTCCTTGATCATCATTTAAATTTAAAAGCCTTACATCAAACATTTTAGCAACTTTATCCAAACACAAACGAGAAAATACATTGATTCCAATATGATTTACTCCACAATTAGGGCCATCACCCAAAATAATATTCTTATAACCTCTTTTTTTCAAGCTCTTTAAAACAGGAATAATCAATCTTAAATCTGTGGAATTTCCAGTAAGTGCATTTAAGTCATTATTAAAATTAGGCTTTACTAAAATTTTAGCATTTTTATTTTTTGGCAAGATTTTTTTATTATTCTTAAAAATATCTTCAATATTTTCTTCAATTTCTTTTACAGTCTCGCATCTAAATAAACTAATTTTATCTTTATTAAATTTATATTCTTTTATTTTAACCATTTTAAAACTCCATTAAATTTTAAATGAGTCGGAATCCTCTCATTACTAATTAAAAAACCATTTAATTCTTTATCATTAGGATATCCATGCATTGCAACAAATTTCTCATCAGAATTTCTTTGATAAAAATTAGGAAAAAAATAATTTCCTTTTTTAATGTAAAATATTAAATCTCCATATTTTTTATCAAGAGGTATTTTATATTTTTCTGCAGTTTTATCATCAAGGATTTGCCCAACCTTGGTTTTCTTTAAAATTCTCTTAATTATTTTTTCTACATCTTTATTTCCAAACCAAAAAGAAACAGTTGTACCAGCAATAAAATAAATATAATCTTTTCTTTTTGGTAAAATCTTTTCAATATCAATATAATTTTTTATATCAACAAAACCATGATCAGACCATAGAAAAACTTCTCCCTCAAAGCCTCCAACATACTTTTCTAAGAGCTTATCAATTTTTTTTAAAACAACTTTAGTCTGGGGACTTTCCCTTCCAAATTTATGAATTATTTTATCAATTTCCATTAATTGTGTATAATAAACTTCAAAATCTTTTTCTGAAATTAATCTCCCTAATCTTTTATCATCATCTTCAAAATCAAAAATTAATTTAATCTTTTCATTATCATTATTTTTAATAACAAAAAAAGGCCACTTATAACAAACAAAATTTCTTTCTTGAAAATAATTTAATTTCCATAAACCTTGTTTAACAGAGGTATCAAAATATTTTAATTTAGCTAAGGGTATATGATGCAATCCAGAAAACCACGTTCTTCCATGAAATTTTTGGAGTAATACTCCAAAATAATCTCTTATTTTTTTATTAAAACTAAGAAATTTTAATAAAGGATTTTTAAAAATAGAATTTTTAGATCTCACAAATTCTAACCAAGTTCCATGTTCTCTTGGAAATTTGCCTGAAAAAAAAGAATATTCTAATCCAGTGAATGCAAAAAGAGTTTCTAATTCAGAAGAATAATTCTCTTTACCGAATTGATAAAGAAATGGAGTATTTTCTTTTGAAATTAAATCTTTCCCCAGACCATCAATACAAATTATTAATTTCTTCATCACAATTTTTGCATGAAAAAAGCTATATAAGCATTTGCATAGTCAAGACTAATATTTTCCCAATTTTCTCCCTTACAAGGATAAATATTCATTAAAATTTTCTTACCTTTTTTTAGCAAGCTAATATCCACAACCTCTTCATCAATTGCTCCAATAAGATAAACTAATGAAGAAAAAATAATCAAATCAGGAGATTTTCCAAGCAAAACAGATGGTTTATTAATACCTAAAATTTTTAATCTTTTATAATATTTATATTTTAATAAAAGAGAAGATGCAGGCAAAAGAATAAAGTCAAAAATCTCAAAATTAAAACCAATCTTAGTTTTAACAATTTCCTTAATATAGGGAGAATAAAACTTTCTTCTCATATTCAAAATAGCATAAGATAACTCTTCTAATGTCTGAATTTTTTTGCCTAAAAATTTACTAAAAAAATATTTAGAAACTTCCAAAATATTATTCTGAGCAATAAACCACTCTTCTTCAACATTTTGATTTGGAAGTTTCTTAGGATTTGTTTTCCATTTAATAAACTGTTCAATTTTTAAATGCAAATCTGGAATTTTTCCATAAAGTTCTGGAAAATCTTTTTTATAATTTTCTTTTAAGATTTTCATAGATTTATTATATCCAATTTGATATTTTTTATTTAATAAAAGCAAGGAAGTACAACAAGCAGCATATGCTTGTTGAATAAAATAAGTTAAAACTTCTTTATCATAACTCCCTTTAGTTGAATAATATTCAATCATCTGACTCATTCTATCCAGTAAAAACTTAGCTCCTTCTGAAAGAGGAATTTTGTCAAGAGGATAATCCGGAATTAAATTTCTCAAATCCCTGCCCCAAAGAATTACTGAATTATTTTTTAGTTCATAATTTCTAATTCTTGGCAATAATTTTTTTAAATCTCCTGGACTATCACATTTTAAATCAATATAAAAACTTTCAATAAATTTTTGATTTTCTTTTTTAAATGGGTAAAAAATCTCTTCAATTCCACCATATCCTAATTTTTTAGAGATTTCTGTAGCAATATCATCTACTCTTTCCTTACTTAATTTTTCTTTTGCTAACACTTGAATATCATAATCATTATAAGGAATCCATTTTCCTTTAATTTTCCTTACAGGCCCCTCACCACGAGAAAATCCACCAGTTAAAATAATAGAAATTACAGAAGGGATTTTCTCTTTTATTGATTTAACAATAAATTTCATATCCTTTTCAATTTTCTTATCTGCTTCCTTAGAGAAAGTATATTTCATATTTTTTCTAAAAAATTCAAAGTTTTAAATATATATGTCATAGAATTCTAAAATAAACTTTTTATTTTCTAAATGCAAGAATTGCCCCAATAATTGCAGGAATTATTCCCCCAAATAATAAAGCAAGAAGTGACATAGAGAAAACACTACTCGCACTAACACCAAACAGAGCAAATAAACCAATTAAAGTAGCTTCCCTTGTTCCTAATCCTGCCATACTTACTGGAATGAATGCTACAATTGTCCCTACAGGAAGAATTGCAAGAAAGTAGATTAATGGAAGATTTATCCCAACTGATAAAGCAAAAATAAATGTAGCAAAATAAATAAGCAACCAACTAAAAATATTTAATAAGAAAGCATAAAATATATTTCTTTTACCAGGCATATCCTCATAAAAAGAATCAAAATTATGTTTAGTTTTTTTCTTCATTTTTTCGGGAATTAAACGACGATAAAGAAATTTCAAGAAAAATCTCGCTCTTTCTTTTTTAATAAAAATAACAATCAAAAATATAAATAAAATAAACAGCAAAAAAATATAAATAAGGAAATTTATTCCAAGATAACTTTGAAATAAAAATCCAAAAACCAAGACAATTAAAAAGAGAGATGTTGCCTCTAAAACTTTATCTAAAACAAAATTACTTGCTCCTTTTCCAAAACTATGTGAGTATTTTTCTAAATACCCTGCGCGTGTTAAGCTTCCAATTCTTGACGGAGTAATAAATCC